>Ga0099364_10013070_pt1 | contig 11162 bp, 9 predicted proteins | sample TergutTh196P3_FD_73070 | JGI IMG/M metagenome (GOLD analysis project Ga0099364, IMG submission 73070) | Microcerotermes parvus P3 segment gut microbial communities from Pointe-Noire, Republic of the Congo - Th196 P3 | ecosystem: Host-associated > Arthropoda: Insects > Digestive system > Gut ... | reverse complement strand
TTGCCCTGGGATACGACACCGCGCCCTGGTTGTTGATTGTGACAGATATCCAGACATTGCGGTAACCGGGGCAATCGGGGCGCACCCAAAACGATATGCGGTTGTACATGCGCATATCCCTGCTGCCGCAGTCGAACGACAGCGCCGCATGGGCGTAGCTCCGCTGGTTTTTCGAAACCTCCGGCAGCGCGGTCGGGCATGTGAGCTTCAAACAGGGCCTGCCTTCCCGTTCTGCCTCGTCCGCCCCGGCCACCGTCAGCGCGCCCGGCCCGCTAAAGCGTACGTTTGCGTCTGATTCCATGCTGTGCAGGGAGACATCGTCGCGCGTCTCCTTGCCAAGCCACCTGCCCAGCGCCCCGTCGCCATCCTCCGCCACCATGCCCTTGTATGCGTTCCGGCTGTTTGCGATTAAATCATTTACGTGTCTGTCAAACGGTTTATATTCAATGTCCATGTTCTTTATAAGATACATGTTACCTTTATCATTATTAACACTATTTTTCATTGCGCAAATCGCCTTTCTTAATACTCTATAGAAACCATTTAATCAAAATCATAAATCTTATAATCATATAATCAACAATCATAAATCTAAACATTTATTGCCTCGGTTTTGGCGGGTTGCCGTCATATATTTCCTCCCAGCTCCATTCGCTTGATGATTTTTCGAGGAGCGTACCGTAAGCGGCGTTGCCAATGGCGATGTTGCGCACCTTTTCGAGGTAGCGCCCGATATATTCATGATACAACTGCGGCTGCCCGTTGGTGGACGTAATCACCTGCCTGCCAAGCTCGATTTCCACAACCTGGTGCGACGACGACGCGTCCAGCGAGCACACGACTTTGCCCCACGGATTTATGAGGCCCGTATATGCGATATTGTACTTGTCGTCTAGCTGGCATGGCGCGACATACAGTTGGTTGTCTATAGCGCGAGCCATCATTTTGATGTCCCACTGCGGGGTCAGCGTGTCGCCGTACAATGGGTACAGGATCAGCTCCGCCCCGCGCAACCCGAGTATGCGGGCGCACTCCGGGAAATAGTTGTCAAAGCAGATCATGACGCCGACGCGACCAAAGTCCAAATCAAACACCGGAAAATCGTTGCCCGGCGTCAGCTTTGCGTTTACCAGCTCTCCGTGCGTAAGATGCACCTTGCGGTAGCGGCCAATCTCCGCGCCGCCTCTGTCGAGGATGTATGTGGAATTGTACTTTTTCCCATCTGCCGCCACTTCGTAGTCCCACGGGGCGACATAGGCGCGGTACTGCCGGGCCAGCCCCGCGCAGCGCTCTTTCCATTTCGCCGCTGTGGCCGCGAAGTATTCGTTGCCGGCGGACTCCCTCGGCGCCCCGACATACTGGTACGCTTCCGGGAAAAACACCAGATCGGCGCCCTCCGAAAGGCACGCCTCGCCCAGCCCGTATAAATGATCGAGCTTCTGCTCGACGCTGCAGCCCTGCGTGCCGCGATTGTCGACCTGTACCAGTCCCAGTTTCATTTTGCCCATAACGACGCCTCCTCGTTTTTTTATATTATATACTATATACGGCGAACTTATATCACCGACAAATTGCGGCAGGAAAACAGTGTCAAACAGATGAACATACGTCAGAGTACCGTTCATTGTGGTTGTGGTCATTGTGGTTGTTTTGAAATGCCGCAGATACACCACTTGACAAATGAATTTCCAAAATATAGATTTTTACCATGTTATCAAGCTGAATACTGGCTACCGGATGTTGATGCCCTACAGGAATTATCGTGCAAATATGAAACACGGATATTAGAACCGAATGATTTTACCGGAATTTAATTGCCGCAATGGAGCAATGCGTTATCTCAAGCTGAAAACCGTAAACGCTTGGATATGCTTGGAATTGGAGCATATGATGGCGATAAATTATTCGGTCTCTCCGGTTGCTCCGCTGATTGCGATACCATGTGGCAAATTGTAATTGACGTTTTGCCGGAGTACCGCCGACAGGGTATCGCCGCCTCGTTGACTTCCCGATTGGTTGTTGAGGTTCTCAATAGAGAAAAAGTTCCGTTTTATTGCTGTGCATGGTCAAATCTCGGCTCGGTACGAAATGCTATCAAAAGTGGATTCCGTCCGGCATGGGTTGAACATACGGCAATCGAAAAAGAATAAGCATTGGAATGGAACGCGTATAAACATTTTTCGAAACAAATAAAAAACGGAAATGATTTTTGGATTGCTATAAATGAGTGTAAAGCTGTTGCTAATCATATTTGCGAAACCAACAACAACGACAGCGTGGCGAAATGGTTGGAGGAAAATGTGTTATGAAGTTAATCTATGGAACAACAAACAAGGCGAAAATAGACTTTATGAAAAAACACACAGAACCGCTCGGTATTGAGATTTTAAGCCTTTCGGATGTGAACGCACCGAAACTCGAAATCGACGAAAGTGGCAAAACTCCCATTGAAAACGCTAAAATCAAGGCTTTGGCGTATTATCGTGAATTGCGTCAACCTGTATTCTCCTGCGACAGTGGGCTTTATATCGACGGTCTTGACAACGCTCGACAACCAGGCGCACACGTTCGGAGCGTTGGAGGGCGTGAGCTTAACGATGAAGAAGCGATTGCGTATTTTTCTTCACTCGCCACCGAATTTGGCGGGAGCATAACGGCAAGGTATCAGCACGCTATCTGCCTTGTGCTTGATGATGCGCAAGTTTACGAGCATATGGGCGATGATATTGCCAGTGAACGGTTTTTAATCGTGGCAAAACCGCATAAAAAACGCAACGAAGGTTTTCCGATTGATAGCTTGTCTGTGGATATAAAGAGCGGTAAGTATTATTACGATATGGACGACCGCACGAAGAAACTTGCCGAAGGTGACGACGGTTTCGCGACATTTTTCAAGAGAGTTTTACAAGGAGAGACAAGGAATAAATATCCAGCCAATGGCCGCTGAGCATCTACCCGAATCTGCCGATGTAATTCGCCGAAGTTTTGCGACGGTGGCGCAGGATTTTGGTCTAACGCGGAAAAATTGCCCCGGTCATACCAGTTTCATCACAAACGAACGATTGGAAAGTAAAATCAAAGATGGCTATTATCCACACGGGGACAAAAACATTTGAGCATTTGCCGTTTACGGTTGGATATATGGAGTGGAACACATGACCAACATAATTATTAAACAAGCACAGGAAAATGATATACCCGTTATCGAAAATATAATGTTTGACGTTGTAGATTTTCTTGATTCTATCGGACAATCTCTATGGCAGCGGGAATGGGTGACATGGCAGGGCTTATCAAAAAATTTTCAAATAAACGACTTTTATATAGCGTACATTGACAACAATCCTGTCGGCTGCATGGCATTAATCGACAATGACCCTGCGTTTTGGGCTGATATTGAAAAAGGCAAGTCCCTGTTCATTCATAAACTGGCAGTTAAGCGTTGCGGGGCGAAAATGGGTGTTTCAGAGGCATTGATAAACTTTGCCAAAACACAAGCGATAAGATTGAACATAAACGAAGTCAGGCTCGACACTCACCAATTCAGGGAAAAAGTCCGCGCGATATATGACCGTTTGGGTTTTATTTGTGTAGAAGAAAAATGCTTGTTCGGCAAATACCATACTGCGTTTTATGTGTGGAAAGCGTCGTTTAAAACAACGGATATGCGGGCATGGAAATATCATGGCGAATGAGTATATATTCACTTTAGGTCAAGTTGACCCGAAGTGAAAAAATAACGGAGGTACAGAATGATGGCATCAAATGCAAAAAAAATAATCGCTCGATACGGCGACGGGCAACGCGAGGAAAACCGAAGCTCTGGCGATAGAGCCGACTACATCATGGAATACAAGTACACAAAACGTATTCTTGAGAAGTACATAACAAGGGAAACGAGCGTTTTAGAGGTCGGTTGCGGTACAGGTTATTACGGCATTTACCTTGCTGATAAATGCTTGAAATATACCGGGCTTGACATTACGCCCGGAAATATTGATTTGTTCAATGCCAAGATAGAAAAAATGAAGTTAACGAATTTAACCGGCATAGTTGGAGACGCGACTAACTTGAATGTGCTTGACGGTCAAAGTTTCGATGTTGTTTTATCTTTCGGACCAGTATATCATCTTCCCCCATCTGAAAGGGAAATCGTTTTTACGGAAAGCAAACGATTATGTAAAAACGGCGGTATTGTCATGTTTGCTTATATAAACAAAATAGGCGTTTATCTCGGTGGTTGCCTTAAAGAACCGGATAAATATCCAAACCAACAAAAAAATCAATCTATCCTTAGAGATGGAATAGACGACAGCCGCGATAATATTTATTGGTTTACCATGCCGGAAGAAATGGAAGAAATGGCAGAGCGTCACGGATTGTCTGTGATTGAAAATTTGGGCGTCGATTTTATCATCACTCCCGAAATGTACAGCTTAACGACGGATAAAAAAGAATCATGGGAGGAACTTGTTGACTATATGTATGCAAGTAAATCCTGTACGGGATTTGCTAACCATGCTGTGATGGTATGTAGAAAAGATTGACTATGTGGACAAAAAAGGAACTAACCCAATAGAGTACAAGCTTTTTGAGAAAGAAAGAGATAATGATTTATGATATTTCTCGCCGCATTTGGATACGAGAGATTCAAACAAAGTGGTTAATGGGATTGAAGAGAACTGTACCGTTTCAGCCTTTGACCCGCAATCTCGTTTCAGAGGCAGTATATTAAATAAACACGAAAACGATAACGGCGGTAAATACGATAATGTTCACCAGCTTTATCCACATGAGGTTCTTTCGGAAAAATTCGCTCACGCTGAATATTTTGCCCCCCCTGCCGACCAGTGCGATCAATATGGCCGGGGGCGTCACGAACGCGAGCGAGTACAGCGTCAGCAGCATAAGCGCGGCGCTGGACATGGCAGTGCCGGCGTTGATCGTGCTGACTATCATCGCGAGGTAAATCTGCCCTGTGCATAGGAACTCGCCAGTGGAAACGATAAAGCCCAGCGCCGCACCGGCGACTGCGAGCACTGCGGGCGACTCAATCGCTGCGGTTTTCTTGATGATTTCGTGGTTCATTTTTCGCAGGCCCCTTGGCAACTGGAGCCTGATGTTTTTGTAGTCGCTCCGCTTTGCGGCGAGGATGTCGTTGGCATTCAGGAGTATCATGACGGCGGCGAAAACGACCAATATAGCGTTCAGCGCCGTACGCACACCGGTCAGGTGCAGCGAGCTCAGCGAACTGTACAGAACCGTACCGAGTAGCATGAAGCCAACAAACTTGCCGAGCAGGAACGTCGCCCCCACTGATATCAGCAATTTGCTTTTTGCGGCCAGCAATGAGAGCAACATCAGCAGCATGGAAATGGAACAGGGGTTCAGCCCGTTGACAAAGCCCGTGAGCAGCGCGCCCAGCGCGCCAAAGCCGCCTATGCTGTTAAGGTTGCCGCTGCTGCCAAGGCCACCCTGGCTGCCGTTGCTGCCCTGGCTGCCGTTGCTGCCCTGGCTGCCGCCGCTGCCCTGGCTGCCGCCGCTGCCCTGGCTGCCGCCGCTGCCATAGCTACCCAGCCTTGCGTCCGCTTTAAGGTAAGGCGTGTTCCTGCCGTCACCCGCCAGGAGCGCGGCCTCCGTGCCTTCAATCTCGGAAACACTCATATATGCGTTATATCCCACAAATACCGCAGGCACTTTTTGCCTTTCCATCGGAATCTCGTACATATCGCAATATGTGCGGAAAAGCGAAAGCCCCCAACTGTCGCCAACCGACACCTTCATCACGTGGACGGGCGATTCCCCTGCAGCAACGACAACGGACTGGGGGAGGGCGTCCAATGTCTTTTGCGCCCTTTCGCAGTCGGAGCACCCCGGCGCATAAAAATAGACGACGCCCGACGCGCCCGGTGGGACGGTGAACTCCGGGTTGGGCAACGCGTCTGTAAATTCGTCTTTCTCCAGATATGCATTTATTTCCGACGAGCCCACCAGCCTGTCGCCGACCAGCAGGAGCGGGACGGACAGCGTATCCGCGTCCAGCCCGAGCTCCTCCGTTATTTGTTTGAATTTTTGGTTGCCGTCCGGGGTGTATATATTATATGTATTTATATCAAGGTTGGGGGTGTGTCGGGAAATACCGGTGAGCGACTCGAAATTTTGGAGGAACTCCTCATGCTCGTCGCAGGACGCGCAGACATTTAAATAGAAGTAATGGACGGCCAGCGGCTCCCCGTGGGCAGAGGCATTGGCGGGTGCGGCGGCGACGGTGGGTGAGGTGACTACGGCGGCTAGTGCGTTGGTTGGTGCGTAAGCGGCGGCAGCTACAGCAGCAGCGTTGGGTGCGCTTTCCTCACAATAGCTGGAAAACTGCAAGGCCAATGCCAATATAAATATAGTAACAATTATCATTAGTATTTTTATGCTGCGATTAGTCATTATATTTCCAAATCGGTTTGTAAATTTATAATGTGCAGTTAAAAAAATAATCAACAATATTAGGCGGCATATCCGAAATATCCACGCTGTATTCGTCCATCGCGCCGTACAAGCTTTCGAGCCATTGCTGCAGCTCCGCGTACAGCCGCGCCTGCACGGCGGAGCGGTGGATGAAGCATGGCTCCGGATCGTCGTAGAACTCAATACTTTTTGCGATTAGCACGCCCTCGCCTACCGGCAGCTCATTAATCGGCCCCGCATAGCGCGGCTGCCCCCTGTTTGAAACACAGATTGTCACAATTGCCGAAGCTTTTTTTCGTTTACGTTTCACAGCGATATTAAAGGCCTTATTCTATAAATATATTAATGAGCTCTACATATTATATTATTTTTTTGCAACTATTATGAAAGTCGTCGGTTCGGGGAAGCGCGGTTCCCCTCACTTTACGGGCGCGAAGCGCCCGCGCGCCGCGTTGCGTCGCGATAGTGTCCACGACTCCATACTTTCGTGCCATGCTGGTGGCGGCACCCGTCGTGAACACTATATAGTATAAGGATTGTCTCGGGGTATCAATTCTATAGCGTCAGTTCGTCGCTGCCTATGGTCGGGCAGTAGAATTTTTCAATGAAGCTTATCACCAGGGCTGTGCCTTCGGCGTGGCTGACATATGGGGGCCTCGCGGGGTCGTACATAGCGTCCGTCAAGTCGCGCACCAGCGCTACGTCCATGCCCCGGCGGAGCATTGCTTTAATGGCGAAGCTGCGGTGCAGAATGCACATGTTGGTGTGTATGCCGATATAGATCGCCAGCTTGATGCCGCGCTTCATGAAATGCGAATAGACGATGTCCCCCTCCTGGGCGATGATGTCCCTGTCCTCGTCGATGAATATGGACGGGGACTGGCGCGTCCACACGATGGTATTGGGCGCGAGCTCGTCGCGCGTGTCGCTGCCGCCGCCGACCTGATCCGTAGCCAGCGGGTAGTCCGGGATTTCGACGGGTTTGGCAGGCGCTACGATTTCGATGTCCAGGGCGCGCTTGCGGGCGGGCGAATCGGTATAGAAATCCATCAAATCGGACGGGCCGTGCACGATAAATATCCCGTCATCCCGCGCGCGCCGCACCACGGGGTCCACCCGCAGCGCCAGCTCCGCCGCGCGCATCGACGCGCCCTTTGCCCAATGCGCGTCCCACATGTCCACGAGGACAATCGCCAGTTCGGACGGAGCGTACGACGCGTTTTTTACGACTGGCTTCCAATATCGGCAGTCGTTTTCGTCATACGCCAATTCCTGTGATCGCATTTGAAAATTGTACATATAAGTAAACCCCCAGGAAGAATTTTGTAAAAGCATCAATAAATTTCACAATATAACAAGGCGCCGTGCCGTGCCGCGGCGACGGCGCCTAATATTAAGCGGTTGCATATCTAAAGGTACGGCGGCGGGGGCAAGCCCCCACCGTACGTAAATATCCGACTCGTTTACTGCTTTGCGCGGTCGGGGAACTGGGTGCGCAGGCGCTCGTTGTAGATGTCCACCAGCTCGGCGGCGCCCATGTCGTTCATTTCCTTAACATACGCGTCCCATGTGTCGAAGCTGCGCTCGCCGGAGATGAACGCGACGTGCGTCTGGTCGATGTAGCTGCCCAGCACGGCCTTGATCTCGCCAATCCTCAGCGCCACTTCCTCCGGGAACACCAGCGGCGGCAGCAGGAATTCGTCGGGCATCCCATCCTCAAGCTGTAGGTTCGCGTCGTGGTAGTTGTGCAGCTCGTTCAAGGACTGATAATTCCTGGCCTCGGCGATGTCCGCGCGGTCCCTGGTCTCTATCGACTTCATGACCACTTCGCGGCCGTCGGCCTGTTGCGCCAGCCGGTAGGACGAGGGGCGCATTACTATATAGTTCTCGTACCAGCATGTATTGATCGGCTTGTCGTAATCCTGCATTACGCCCTTGTACTTCGCAGGTCTGCCGTCCAGCCCCAGCGAGCCTTCGTCCGCGTATTCCCACCACTCTCCATACGGGCCTGAGGTGCACCACCGGGAAACGTCGTCGTCATAGAACTCATCGATCAATCGCACGGCTACGTCCGGATACTCGCACTTGTCGGTGACGAACATGCCTGGGATGATGTCAAGGTCGCCCCTGCGCGGCATATATGCCACGCCTTCCGGGCCCCTGAGCTGCGGGACAGCCTCGGTCTCGGCGTAGCGCATCCACGACTCTTCGTTGGAGCCCCTCATGTATGGGTTGTTCTTCTGGTTGCTGCACTGCGAGGCGATGATGTTGTAGTCGGGGAAGTCGCCGTACGCCCGGAAGTCGTCGTCCGTGATCGTGAAGGCGTCGCGGTTGAACAGCTCTTCCTCGTACAGCACATTGATGTATTCAAGCACGTCCTTCATCATCGGGTTCAAGTACTGCATCTGGATGACGCCGTCGATGGGGGTCAGGCTGTAGTCCAGCACCGCCACCGGCATGTACGAGCCCATGACGGCGTATTTCAGTGCCTGCAGGTTGGACGAGCGCATGCACAGCGGGATTTCGTCGTTCTTGCCGCTGCCGTTCGGGTTCTCGTCCCGCACGCGCCTAAGGTATGTCAGGTACTCGTCCAGCGTGGTCGGCATGTCCATGCCCAGCGCCACGCGGAACGGCTGATAGATGAAGAAGCGGTTCTGCACGTCGCAGTGCAGGCACTCGTTCAGGTTCGGCATGCCGTAAATCTTGCCGTCGCCGCCGCTGATATACATCCTCATCTGCGGGTACTGTTCCAGATAATACTTGGTGCGCTCGCCGTACTTCTCGATATGCTCGTCCAGCGGCACGAACGCGCCGTTGGCGGACCAGTACGCCATGATGTCGCGCGGGGGGCCCTGCCAAGCCAGCTTGATAAGATCCGGGTAGTCGCCCGAATTCATCAGCAGGTTGAACTTGGTGATAACGCCGCCGTCGGCTTCAGGCGCGGTGACGAAGTCCAGCATAACGCCGGTTCTGTCGACAAGGTATGTTGTAAACACATTCTCCCCATACGACGGATCCGGGATGTTGGCGTTGGTGCCGCGCAGCATCGTCAGCGTGATGTCGTAGCCTTCCCTGACTATCGGCAAGATGCCGGGGCCCGTCATGTACTCCGTGCCGCCGTCGGTTATCGCGGCTTCGGTCGGGGCTGCTGTCGTCGCCGCAGCCGTTGTCGCAGCCGCAGTCGTCGCCGCCGCGGTGGTCGCCGCCGCGGTCGTCGCCGCAGGCTGCCCGCCGGGGGCGCATCCCGCGAAGACGCCGGCCAGCATTGCCAGCGCGACAAGGAACGTCAGTATCCTTTTGAAATTCACGTGTTTCCCTCCTGTAATATCGTATTTATTTTTTGTTACGCATTGCTAAAGTAAGACAGTTTCGTCAACCCTTTATCGCCCCTATCATGACGCCCTTGACGAAGAACTTCTGTATGAACGGGTACAGTATCAGCATGGGCGCGGCGCCGATGTATATGACCGAGAACTTCAGCAGGCGGCTGACGTCCTCCATGGCGGCAAGCCGGTCGGGGTCCATCATGTCCTTTTGCTCCTGCGTCATGGTGAGGGCGAACAACAGCTCGCGAAGCACCATCTGCAAGCCGAATAGCTTTGTGTCCGTAAAATACAGCAGGTTGTTCATGTAGCTGTTCCAATTGCCCACCGCGCAAAAAAGTACCATGACGGCGATCAATGGCTTTGAGAGCGGGACCACGACGCTCAAAAAGAAATACACGTCGCCGCAGCCGTCCATTTTCGCCGCCTCCAACAACTCGTCGGGGATGTTGGAGTAAAAATAGGTGCGCGCGATGATCATATTGTAACAGGAGAACGAGAAGGGGACGATGACCGCTAGCGGGGTGTTCATCATACCCAGGCTGCGTATCAGCAGATAGTTGGGGATCATGCCGCCGCCGAAGAACATCGTGATGGTAAAGAAAATGATGAAGATATACCTGCCCGGCAGGTCGCGCCGCGACATCGGGTAGGCGCTGATAAGGATCAGCGGAACCGTCACGCAAATGCTGCCCGCCGTGTAGAACACGGAGTTGAAGAAGCCTGTGATCAGCGCCGGCCTGGAAAAGGCCGCCTTGTATGCGACGACAGTCGGGTTGACGGGCCAGAGCCACACGTTGCCCCGGATGATCGCCTCGCTGGAGCTGAACGACGCGCTGAGCGCCCACAGCAGCGGGTACAGCACGATCAGCGTAAATGAAATAGTGAGCGTGTAGTTGATGATGTGAAACGCTTTATCGGAAAATGATAGTTTCCCGAATGTTGAGCGCTTCTTTGACGCAATGACGAGCGTTGCATTATTCGTAGACAAAATAATCTCCCCTTAAAAACACCCTTGATTTAAAACAGCCCCGACCCCGATATGCGCCTCGCCAAAAAATTAGACAGCGTTATCAGCATAAGCGACACAATCGTCTGGAACAGCCCGACAGCCGTGCCGAACGAAAAATCGGGCGTGCCGGACATGATGCCGATCCGGTAGACGTAGGATGACAGCACCTCCGAAACCGGCAGATTCAGCGCGTTTTGCATCAGCAGCGTCTTTTCCAACGACACGCCGCTCATCAGCCCGCCGATGGCGAATATCATCATTATCACGACGGTCGGCGCAATGGTCGGCAGGTCGATGTGTATGACGCGCTTCCATATGGAGGCGCCGTCGATAATGGCCGCTTCATGCATCTCCGGGTCGACGCTGGA
>Ga0099364_10013069_pt1 | contig 11162 bp, 7 predicted proteins | sample TergutTh196P3_FD_73070 | JGI IMG/M metagenome (GOLD analysis project Ga0099364, IMG submission 73070) | Microcerotermes parvus P3 segment gut microbial communities from Pointe-Noire, Republic of the Congo - Th196 P3 | ecosystem: Host-associated > Arthropoda: Insects > Digestive system > Gut ... | reverse complement strand
GACAATCCGAATGTTGCCGGCCGGTTGAATTGTACGTATTCGGCAATATCCGGCGATGTTGCCGGCCGCAATGCGGTGGCTTTTGTCCCTGCCACGGAGCCGGGAAGACTGGTCAGCAATTCGATTGTTGCGATTAGGGATGGAATGAGCAACACGGTGGCCATCGTGGAGGTTCGTCAGCCGTTCAATTGGATGGATCCGACGGCCGATTTGACTTTTGAAGAATTTTGCAAAGGAGTCAATGTAGCCGGAGGGCGCGTCGGTAGTTTTCATTCGGGCGGCGCTAACGTTGCATTCTTTGACGGGGAGGTGCGTTTTTTGCGAAATTCAGTTGATACACAAACACTATCCGCATTGGCAGCGAGATCAGATGGGGAGCCACACGATAACAACTTTTTAGAGTGAAATTTGGCAACTGCGTTCCCTCCAAAATCATGTGGCGGAATTTGACATCAATCCGTTGATTGTGCATGCCGAGGGCAAGGGGGCATCGGTTGCAGATAGCCGCATTATGCTGCGGAAGGTGTAAGCGGCACTCCGTGCCGGACTCTTTACAAATGTTTTGGTACGATGTATCATGAATTTGTTCGGAATCGGTCATTCCGGCTTATGCTGGAATGACGAGAACGGGTCCACACTAATTTGAGAAATGCCCTAACTATGCAAACGACATTCAAGATTTTCTTTTTGTGCCTTTTCTGTCTTTCTCTCACTCTTTTGAGCGGTTGCGGAAATCGTGATTTGCTGTCTGAAAACGCCATCGTGTTGACTCCTGCCGATCAAGCAAAAATCGACAAATTTATAGCACAGACCAACACTCCTCCTGAGTTGACTCCCATCGAACAAAGGGAAGCCGACCAGTATATCGAGCGGTACAAGCAAGCAGTGATACCCTATTACTTGCGCGATCACCTCATAACAGATCATTACTTCTACGGTTACTTCGAAACAGAAGAGATGAGAAGGAATGCCGACGCAAAACGTGAACGTGTTGTTGAATACCTCAAATACTTTGTGTCGCAAGGTGCAAGTGTGAATGTGCAGGATAGTAGTGAAGAAGGATTGACAGCGCTTCAGTGGTTACTAGATTGGATGGAAAGAGTAGTGACGATGAGTAGAGGCAATGCCGACATTCTCAACGAAATCAATGTCGTCAAATTCCTCGTTTCTCAAGGGGCTGATGCTAATACGAAAACTGCTTACGGCGTTACTCCGCTCTATGTGGCAACAATAGGAGGCAGCATCGAACTCGTCAAATTCCTCATTTCCAAAGGAGCGGATGTTAATGCAAAAAACGACTTTGGCAATACTCCGCTCCGTGGGGCAATAAGGTTTGCGATAAGGTCTGGAGATGCCGAAATTGTCAAACTTCTCGATCCTAGAGTGGCAACAGACGTTGTGGATCGAATACCATGCTCAAATCGGTTACGTCTGCTTGCCGCCGCACTGCACAATTACCACGATTCACATGATGCCTTCTTACTACCACTTTATACGGTCGATGAAAACGGTAAACCGCTGCACAGTTGGCGGGTACTTCTTTTGCCCTATATTGAGCAACATGCCCTGTACAACCAAATCCGACTTGATGAACCGTGGGACAGCCCGCATAATAGTCAGTTTCATCAGGTGTTGATTTCGACCTATGTGTGTCCTGACAATCCGAATGTTGCCGGCCGGTTGAATTGTACGTATTCGGCAATATCCGGCGATGTTGCCGGCCGCAATGCGGTGGCTTTTATCCCTGCCACGGAGCCGGGAAGACTGGTCGGCAATTCGTTTGCTGCGATTAGGGATGGATTGAGCAACACGGTGGCCATCGTGGAGGTTCGTCAGCCGTTTAATTGGATGGACCCGACGGCGGACATGGATTTGGAGACCTTTGCAAAGGGGATAAACAAGCCGGATGGCCGGGCGGGCAGTTTTCACGAACGCGGAATTAACATCGGCTTGTTCGATGGTTCTGTACAATTTATTATGGAGACGATTGATTCATCCATTTTACGGGCATTGGGAACATGCAGCGACGGCGAACCCAGAATATTGCTGTGAGAGCCTCAATCCCTGTGGACGGCAACGGCACTAATCCCGGCTCGAACGGTTCACCGTGCCCATAAAGTCGGAACTCGACTCGCCGGGATTCGGCGCAAAGATGTTCGGCATGCCTGATGGGAGCATATTCCGGGGATGAATCCGTTCCCAGAATGATTTTGCCGCTTCCTCTTCCTCGTATGCCGCGTATTCCTCTGTTGGTCTGCGGTAAATGCGGTTCGGTTCCGGCAAGCGGTTGATTTCTAAACTGCACGAAAGCATGCCTGACATATCTGCCTGGCGAAGCATCTGCACCACATCCGGGTAGGAACCGCCCAACTCGACAACCGCCCGGATGATTTCATCCAACCGCGGCGTAACTTCGCGGCGTTCATCAAGTCCAGACTTTGCAAATTGTGTAACCGCAACACTGCCCGGCACCTGACCATTGACAAAAATCGTCGGGCCTTCCAAAACGAAGGGTTGCCGGATGAAAATATCCGTCCCAAACAACACGATTTCCGGCAATTTCTGCGTGGTGATGTGAACCATCGGCGGAGCTTGCGAGGGGATTGCGTGGTAACTAAAATAGCCGCCGAGGATTTCACCGCGAATGGTGAAATCCAACGGATTCCTGTTTTTCAATGCTCTAAATGCCCCGTATCGTGTTTCCTCGCAAGGAACGTGAAGTAGTTGCCGAAGGTGGAATTCGGCTTCCAAATCATTTTTCATCACGCTCAATCCATTGAGGGCATAGACACGGAATGCGGGCTCAAGTTGAGCGATTTCGGCCAAGACTTTTGCCGAGGCACCATTATCCAAATAGGCAAGCGATGTTGCCGAGTGGAACCGGACTTCCATACTGGGGCTTTGCAGGCCTAAAAGTAAGGCATCAATTCCCCGCCGTCCAATCGCTTCCAGTTGGAAAGCCGCATGCTGCGATGTGTTCGGATTGAGCAGTTCTTCTTTGAGCCGTTCAATGCGTTGCCGTTGCTGGTCCGTCGTTTCAAAGCAGGCAATGGACTGGACGACACGAATATACCGGTCAATATCATTGGCGTAACTTGGATGTATATTGAGGATAATCAGGGAACTTGTTTCTGCCGAGGCGACTCCCGTACGGGAACCCGTACTTAACGGAAAGCGGTCATTAATGGCTTTGGCGATGCGGTCAACGCCGACGAATGATTTTTCTTTCATGATGAGCGACAATGCCCGTGATTCGCCGGACGTAATTGCACCGCTGAGAATGATTCCTCTTTTCAGGTTTTCCGGGTCATTCATTTCGGTTGCCATCGGGTCATCGACCATAATGGGGCCGGCAACGACTGCCCTGGTGGTACCCACGCCCAATTCGTGGCCGAATGGCCTCATTTCGGTAAGGTTTGTCGGTTGCAGGATGCCGCCGCGCAGGCTTCGGGTATTCGTGTTTTCAGGGAGCAGGACTTGGACATCGAATCGGTCGCCTTTTTGAATCCCTGGCCGCATTTGCCCACGGATTTCGACGACTGCCGTGTCCGGCCTGGCGAGCAGGGCGCGGATTCCCGTAATTTTATCCCGGTTCAATTTGTCATAAACTTGTTTATAGTGGTGCGTGTTGACATCATCTCCGCCGGTTCCGGGCAGATTAACAACGAGTCCGAAGCCATATACGGGAATGCTTTGAAAATTGCCGACAGAGGCATGGTCCCCGACGAGTTTGGGTTTTCCGTCTTCGGTTTCGGTAATAAAATTGTCATCGAAGAGGGGGTCTTTTTCTTTTTTTCCGGGGAAGAGTTTATCGGGAATGATATTTCCGGGAAAGAGAGTGTTACAACCTCCGGCGTACAGAAAGAGGACGCCCAGGAGCATCGCAGACATCAATATAAATCGGAGCCGTTGGAACATGTTGGAAAGATATGGACTTTCCGTTTTTGCGTCAAGGGCAATTTCCCCCTGCGTCTTTTCAGAGCATATCCAAAGCAATGATGGAGACGCTCTGAAAAGTGTGTCGAGCCGGCACTACGCAAATTGCCGATGGGCAAACGTTCCTTGTGGCGGAATGTATCCATCGTATTTCACGCCCGGCTGCATGACGTTGCCGTCGGGATTCGATTTGAAATACTCGATGATTGCATCCAACTTGTAGATGGTCTTGTCAATCAAATCAACGACCTCGGAGACTTCCGAGACACTTTGCAAATTAGAATCGGCCAACTCACTGACTTGGTTGACCGTGTCTGTGATGTTACCGAGATGTTGCGTTTGCCGGTCCGATTCGGTCGAAATGGCAGAGACAATTTGGTTAATCTGTTGTACCTGGTCCACAATCACCGTAAGCGATGCCGAAGTTTCCTGAGCGACTGTTCCGCCTTGACCGACTTGGCGAATGGATTCCTCAATCAAGCCGGCCGTTTCGTTTGCCGCTTTGGCACTTCGCGATGCCAGATTGCGGACTTCCTCGGCAACGACGGCAAATCCCTTCCCGTGCTGTCCCGCCCGGGCGGCTTCCACGGCGGCATTCAATGCCAACAAGTTCGTTTGGAAGGCAATATCATCAATCACGCGGATAATGTTCTTGATTTCGCCGGCACTTTTCGTAATGCCACCCATCGAGATGACCATCCGTCCCATTTTTTCCGTCCCATCATTGGAACCATCCCTGGCCAATTTTGTCAGTTCTTCCGCCTGGCGTGCTTGTTCCGCATTTTGCTTTGTTTGCGTGTTCAGGGAATTGATGGTATCCACAATGCTTTTGAGTTGTCCCGTACTGCGCTCGGTATTATTCACGAGACATTGGTTCGAGGTTACCAGCCGTTTGATTTCTTCGTGCACTGTTTTTGCTAATTCGGTCAGCCGGTTAATCGAGTCATACAGGCTATACCGCATTCGGATGAGCGACATTCCCAGGGTATCATGTTCGGACCGAAGCGGCACCCAAACGGTCATATCCCCGTCGGCAATCGCGAGAGCAACATTGGTTTTATCTTGCAGCGATTTGGTCAAATCGCGAAATGCCGCAGCCAGTACGGCAGTTTCATCTTTCGACCGCACATCGAGGTCGACGTCAACAATCCCGTCGGCAAGGTCTTTTGCGGCCTTGGTCATTTTTCGGATAGGCATCACGATTGCTTGAACAATCACAAACAGGACGCCGACGAATGCGAGCAATCCGATGATGCTGACCAAGAAAATGGACCATATTTTTTGATGCACCAGCAGTGTTTGCCGTTCCATTGGAATGCCGACGAAGAACATCCCCATCACTTGGTTATCTCTTTCGTTGAACAGGGGCGAGTAGGAGACTTTCATGGGGCTTCCCTCGACGGTTGATTCCCGAAACACGGCTGTTCGGTTGCGAAATACCTGTTCCTGAACTTCCGGGTCATTGAGGGTGGTTCCGACGATTCGTTCGTTGGTTCCTTCTCTTCGGGTTGTCGTCGCAACTCTTTGGTCGCCGGCAAAGACGGTACATTCGACGTCATAATACTGTTGGATTCCATCGACCCATTCATTGGTATCGAGTCGGAATCCGCCGGTAACAATGCCGATAAGGGTGCCGTTTTCGTCTAAGACGGGCGCGGCGGCACGAATCGCAAAGGGGCTGTTTGGTGTGGATTCAAAATAGACGCCGCGTCGGCCTGCTAAGGCATCATTGACGCTTTGCATTCCGGTTTGCGAGTCGCCGAATTGTTCAGGCCGGTTGGTGCGGAAAATGACCCTGCCGGAGGAATCGAGAATTGTAAAAAATGTACATTTCCGTGCGGATTCAAAACCGGTGATGATGTTGCGGATTTTTTCCCGGTTCCCGTCGGTAATGGCGATGATGATTCCCGCATCGGCGGCCAGGCCGTTAACTTGGTCGGAGGCAATACTCCGCATTGTACGGATATCCCGTTCGATGTGCAGGGAGATTGTGCGGATTTCCTTATCAAACGTTTCCTGGGCAAATTGGGAAAAGGTATAGAATCCGACTAATGCGACGACTGTTACCAGGACAATAGTGATGGAGATGACGGGAACGAGGATTTTGGTTAAAATACAATGAGTAAATTTCATGACGTTGGTATGGTTGGCGTCCGGCGGAGTTGGACAACCGGTGCCGTTACGAAACGGCACCGATTGCGCTTAACGGATCGGGATAATTCCTTCTGACCCAAGAGTCGCACTGCCTAACCGAAAAGGTGCAATGCCTTCGCTGTCCGAAGCGTCCAGACGGTGTTTCAAATGATGCGGACGATTATAGCAGATTTGCGTGAGTGTGCAAGAGGTCGGCCGCCGGGAGCGCGTAAAAACGAACTCCCGTTTGCATTCTTGCATTACCGTCCGCAGCCGTCGTACACTTGAACGGGAACTTCATAATACACGATTTTGGGAACTTTGCGGGTTACCGTATAAGGCACCCGAGTCGCTTCAATCCGGTAACCATGCACAATCCGCTCGCGGACGACTGGTTTTAATACCGTATAACGAACTTGCCGAACTTCCTCGTGCGGCACCAGCCGGCAAGTCCGGTATGTAACCTGCTTTGTCCGCTGTTCGATTTCCTCCCGGCATACCTGGTATCGCACCGTCTTCATCCGCTCTTCCGGCACCATGATGCGTACTCGATACGTCTCGTTCCGCTCGACCGGCACCATCCGGCAAACGCGATAGGATACCGTCCGGTGATGCGTTTCCGGCACCATCCGCTTCACCCGGTAAGTGCATACCCGATGCTCCGGGATGACTTTGCATACCCGGTAAGATACCGTTTTGAGACGTTCTTCCGTAATGTGTTTATAATCCGTATAGGTCCGCGTCCGTTCGACCGGAACCTGTTTGCAAACCTGATAGGTTACCGTTCTGACTCGCTGTTCCGGCACCATTCGGCATACCCTATATTGCTGTACCCGGATTTCCGGCTCCAATCGTGTTACGGAATACTGGACTGTCCTGACGCGTTGCTCGGTAACATAGTTGACGCAGTTGACAATGCGTTCCCTGATTTCGGGAATCCACACATTGCGATAACATGTTACCGGCGGCGATTGTACTTTGACCAACTCGAACTTTGTCGGCTTTGCCGTCTCCGCACAGGGTTCGACGGAAGCACACGGGTCAATGATGGGCACTCTTTTATAGACCATCGGGCCTGGGACTTGATAACTTTGCCGTTCCCAGCGGCCGGATTTGACTTGAATCGTCTTTTGATACGGAACCGGAACGCGGACGGTATAGGGAATCTCCCTCGTGCGCATTTCCGTTACCGGCCGGTGGGTGGTGTATTCCCGTTCGCGAAGTTCCCAATGCGGACGGTTGACGGTATAAGGAACCTGTTTGGTGCGGGTTTCATAAACCGGCCGGTATTCCGTCCAAGTCTGCGTGCGCTGCACCGGCACCGCCCTGCACACGGTATAGGGTACCGTTTTTTGATGAACTTCGGAAACGACACGGTTGACCGTATAAGTATGTTCACGGGTTTCCCAAATCGGCCGGTTGACGGTATAGGGAACCTGTTTCGTCTTTGTTTCATAGACCGGCATGTGCTCTATCCAAGTCCGAACCCGCTCTTCGTAGTGGGGAACGTGAGCAATGTAGGGAACCTGTTTGGTGCGGGTTTCCCAGACGGGCTTGCGGACGTTATAGGCTACCGTTTTGACGTGTGTTTCCCAGACGGGACGATGGATGGTATATTGGACTTGCCGTATTCGGGTTTCGGGAATATACTGACAGAAGGCGATTTTGCGGGCTGTGGGGATTTTTTCATAGACGGTCCGGTAACGGACGACTTTTTGATTCTCAAAGACGAGTTTCCGGGCGATACGTGTCATTTTCTGGCAATGGTCAGCGTAATCGCTGCATTGCGGAGAAAGATGGCTGACGCCGATGCCGACGAATCCGGCATGGGAATCCGAACCGGACAACAGAAAAACAGCGACAAGCAATAGGCCAAAAAGTCGTTTCATGGTCAATATCCTTGCGCATCCATACGCCAGAGAATGCTGGTTCCGGGGGGATGCTGGCATGTCGGGATTCATCGGCAATCCCGGCCGGCCGACTTGAAATAAATTTGCAATCGTTAGATTGAGGCAATTTTAGCGGTGGACATCGCCCCTGCTGTTCCCCTGCATTGCAACCGGGATTGCGAAATGATACAATACATCCAAGACTTACGGGAATATACGATGGGTGCTTTAGAACAATATGATGCCTGTATTGAACAAAAACGTGCGGGCAATGCCGCTCAATCCAAGGATATGCTCCGGCAGATGATTGTTGATTTTCCCGATTTTCCTCTTGCCTATAATGCTCTGGCGGCACTGTACAAAAAAGAAGGGAACATCGAATTAGCCCTCGAATACATTGAAAAGTATTGTGCATTAGAGCCGGCGGACCCGTTTGGTTTTTCCATATTGAGTTCGTACTGCATCGCGGCGGGCCAACGAAACAAGGCCGAGGAAGCCCTGGCTCGGGCAAGTGAACTTCAGTTCAAGTTGCAATTCGGTACGAAATAGTGCCGGGAAAGAACGTTGCCCTGCCAAACGTATATGCTATCATGACCGGGATACAACCATCCGAAAATTCCGCCCCGCCTTGATGAACGAAAATATCTATAAACCCGATTTAATGGAAGTCCTTGACGTGATGCAGCATACCAGCGATGTCAAGTCGGTCAGGATACGCTTTAAAGATGCCGTACAGCAGGAAAACTTTTCGTTCCAAGTCGGGCAATTCGGAATGTACAGCATTTTCGGCTATGGCGAGTCCGTCTTCAATATCTGTTCCAGTTCCAATTGGAAAGATTACATCGAGTTTTGCTTCCGCAAGACTGGCCGAGTAACCGAAGCGATGTGGAAAATCGTGCCGGGCGATACCATCGGGTTTCGCGGACCCTACGGCAATTCCTATCCGATGAAAGACTGGGAAGGCAAAGACCTCGTCTTCGTCGGCGGTGGAATTGCAATGCCGCCAATTCGCTGTGCGATTTGGTATGCTCTTGAAAACCGGGCAAAATACGGCAAAATTACCATCGTGTACGGCGCCCGAACCGTCGGCGACCTCGTTTTCCGCAACGACCTGGCAAAATGGGCGGATGCCCCCAACGTCGATGTCTTGCAAACGGTTGACCCCGGCGGAGAGACGCCGGATTGGAAAGGCAAAGTGGGCTTCGTGCCGACCATTCTGAAGGAGGCAGCCTTCGATGCCAAAAATGCGGCGGCATTGGTGATTGGCCCGCCGGTGATGATTAAATTTTCGCTTCCGGTACTGGCCGAGGCCGGCATCGCTGATGAAAACATTTATACGAGTTTGGAAAACCGGATGAAATGTGGGGTGGGCAAATGCGGCCGCTGCAACTGCGGGCCGGTATATGTCTGCAAGGAAGGTCCCGTATTCTCGCTCAACCAAATGAAACAGTTGCCGGAAGATTATTAAAGGCAAGTGGATGCACCCTAGCATCCATTATTCGGAGCGTACTGCGTGTGGTAGCCCGGATTCGTTTCGGGACGCATCGCATTCGGGAAATTCCAATCCGTCTTGACGTTCACGGTGGTTTCTTTGAGTTGCCGGAAAACGTCGTATGGATTCTCGATGCCGATAAACCGTTTCAGCAGCGGATGCCCCTGGTGGCTGACTTCGCCGGTATTGAACAGAATGGAACCGACATCAAACATTTTTTCGACCGGGTTGATATTGACTTGAATATCCCGGATTTTGTCGTAGTCAATAATTTGGTAGTCGATGCCGAATACACCGCTCCGCAGCAAGACTCGCTTGTTCGTAAACGCATAGGCGGTATTGCCGTGCGAAAAATACAACCAAAACATATAAAGAGGACTTCCCCAACACGGGAATAGCCACAGCACAAACGGGATGACAAACATCGTTGGAGGTCCATGTTGGGCACGCCCTGCAAGGAAGAGATTTTCCGCGAGCACTCCAAAACCGATGATTCCCCAGACAATCCCGACGGCAAGGAAGACTAATCCCGTACACATGAAAACGATAAAATTCGGTCTGCCTGACCAAATAATCTGTTCATCCCGGTCGAGGATGTTGTGGAGGAGTTGTTCAGAGTCCATAACGACAACATACCGTAAACAGCGGCGCAGCGTACCGGCAACGCAGGCATTGTAAATCAACCGGCGGAAAATGTCAACGGATGCCGTCTAAAACAATCCCGTAATCTGGCCGGTTGCATCAATGTCAATCCGTTCGGCAGCGGGCGAACGCGATAATCCCGGCATCGTCATAATTTCGCCCGATAATACGACGACAAAGCCTGCTCCCGCCGAAACTTTGACATCCCGGATCGGCACCGTAAATCCGCTCGGCCGGCATCGCAATGCCGGGTCTGCCGAAAGCGAATACTGCGTCTTGGCCATGCAAATCGGCAACGCACCAAAACCGAGTTTCTCCAAATGTCCAAACTTTTCGCTCGTCTTTTTGTCAATCGAAATGCCGTCCGCTCCGTAGATTTTCTTCGCAATCGTTTCAACTTTTTCCAAAAGCGGCATCGCGTCGGGATACAAGAATCGAAAATGATTGCCCGGCATGCCGGAGGATGATGCGGCATCGACCACCAATTTGGCAAGTTCCTCCGCACCGGCACCGCCCTTCGCCCAATGTTCCGCCCGGGCGGCCGGCACGCCAAGTTCACCGCATTTCCTGATAATCAAATTGACTTCATCATCCGTATCCGTCGGGAATGAATTGACCGCAACAACCACCGGCAAGCCAAACTGTTGCAGGTTCTCGATGTGCTTGCGAAGATTATCAAAGCCGGCATCCAGTGCCGGAAGATTCGGGACGGTCAACTCTTTCAAGTCCACATTGCCGTGATATTTTAGTGCCCGGACTGTTGCAACAACGACGGCAACGCTCGGCACCAGGCCCGCCTGTCGGCATTTGATGTTCAAGAACTTTTCCGCGCCCAAATCTGCACCAAAGCCGGCCTCGGTAACGGTATAGTCGGCCAATTTCAGGGCGAACTTCGTTGCCAGCACGGAATTGCAGCCGTGTGCGATGTTGGCAAAAGGCCCGCCGTGGACGAGAGCGGGATTGCCTTCAAGCGTTTGCACCAAGTTCGGTTTGAGGGCATCTTTCAACAGAGCAGCCATTGTTCCGTGCGTTTTTTGATTGGGAGCCATAACATTGTCGCCCCCTGCGGG
>Ga0099364_10013068_pt1 | contig 11164 bp, 9 predicted proteins | sample TergutTh196P3_FD_73070 | JGI IMG/M metagenome (GOLD analysis project Ga0099364, IMG submission 73070) | Microcerotermes parvus P3 segment gut microbial communities from Pointe-Noire, Republic of the Congo - Th196 P3 | ecosystem: Host-associated > Arthropoda: Insects > Digestive system > Gut ... | reverse complement strand
AAAATTGAAAGTTGAAAATTAGATAAATAATTAAAAATCAAAAATTGTTATGACACTAAAAGAATTATTAGACCGTACAGATTTTAAGGATATTGCTACGGCTCTTGTTCAATTATATCCCGAAATGGCGGGGGCGTTGGCAGGATTTAAGCAGGCGTATGATATTTTGCGGCATATAGAGCCTGAAGGAAGCGGAAAATTAGAGATTGTGAGAGTATATGATAAATTTAAACAAACATATTATCCATTGATAAGTCGTTGGTTTGAATTGGACGAATGGAAATATGAATTGGCATGTGAAATCATTGTGGACGATAATTTAACGCTTACGGACGTCAAAATAGCCGCCATTTGTCTATGGGAACTGACATATCTTGGCTTCGACCAAAGTACGCCTGAACAACATACTGCGGCAATGTTAAGCATTATAGGGGCAAAAGAAACGGACATTTCAAATCCTTATGATGTGGCTGTGGAAAAGTTAAAAGAGAAGTTAGAAACTCCATATTTGCCCAGAAAATTCAAAACATACAAAAACTCGGACGATTACGAAAAAGACCGTCGCAGGCGCAACCGCCGCATTGAAAAGCGAATAACGAAACTTGAACGTATGGCAAAAGTTGAAGACGCAATTCGCCGATTGACAGCCAAAACGACATCATTCGCAAAAGAAGAAATGAAATATCTTTTTGATACCGCTTTGATTACTGAAGATACGTATCGTTCGTTTTCAAACGATAATGATATTCAGCGCATTGACTATTTTATAGACCTGTTTACAAATTACAGTTCTGCAGATTTATCCGAATTTACTCATTTCCTTTTGATGTTCAGAACGTCATCGGAATTTCCTTTGTCACAAGCAGAAACAGATAATATACAAAACTTTTTCATAAAATACCTTCCACAGACTGCAAACATTAGATTTGGGTATGGAATTGATGAAAATTTGGATACAGAAGTCAGTTTGTTGCTTTTGGGAAGTCGTTAAATTAATTGAAAATTGAAAGTTGAAAATGTAATAAATAATAAAAAAATGTTATGACAAAAATATCAGTAAATCTTACGCGAAAAACCCGATTATTTCAGGCATTGAGTGATGCGGGCATTAAAAATCCGGCATCTGTTACCGAATTGACTGTTACCGGAATGTTTACAGGCGAAGACATGCGGTATATAGGCAAAAACATTGGCGAAAATCTGCGAGAATTGGATATTAGCAATGTTTTATTAAAGAATATCAATAATATATGGGCAAAAGATACCTTTACCGAATGGCTTTTATCAAAAGATGCGGCAATTTCTGAAACAATTGCAAGAAGCGGCTGGAATTTTTTAAGACTTTGCACAGGATTAAGAAAAATCAAAATTCCAGATGCGGTTACATTTGAGTTTAGCAACTTTTTGTTATTCTGCAACAAATTAACCACAATCGCAGCAAATTCCCAAAACCGTTTTTACACAAGCGAAAACGGTGTTTTGTTCAACAAAGAAAAGACAAAACTGATTTTGTATCCACGCGAGCGAAACGGCGATTATGTCACGGATTTAGGCGAGGGCTACGCCATTCCCGATACGGTAATTGAAATTAACGATTATGCTTTTTACGAATGTGTCCGATTAACTGAAATTATTATTCCCGATTCAGTTACAAAAATCGGAAACAACACTTTTGAGGGTTGCGTTGGTTTGTTTTCAATCTCTATTCCTGTTTCGGTTAAAAAAATTGGACATTACGCTTTTGCAAAATGCACCGGTTTAACATCGTTGGTTATTCCTTATTCGGTTAAAGAAATAGAAATGACCGCTATTTTAGGCTGCACTGGTTTAACGTCATTGCATACTCCAAAGATTGATTATTCATTTATTGACCAAAATTTCATCTATGATAAACATGGTCAATATTCTTTTTGCTATCCCAATCTGACTACAATTAGCGTAAATCCAGACAATCCCGATTATACAAGCAAAGATGGAATATTATATAACAAAGAAATGACAAAACTGTTATATTATCCCAACGGACGACAAGGCGATTATTTTTTTCCCGATACTGTAAAAAAAATCCATTATTATGCCTTTTCAGAATCTACTTGTTTAAAGTCAATTTCAATTCACGCTTCATTAACTGATATTGACGACGTTGAGTACATATTTTCTACTTGTTATAATTTAACGTCAATAACTGTACACCCCGACAATCCGCATTACACAAGCGAAAACGGAGTATTGTACAACAAAAACAAGACCAAATTAATATGTTACCCAAGAGCAAAACAGGGCTATTTTTCCATACCCGATACGATTACTGAAATAGGGAAATGTATGTTTTCAAATTGCATCGGTTTGACTTCGGTTAATATTCCCAATTCTGTTGTTAAAATAATGGAATCGGCTTTTATAAACTGCGACAATTTGACTTCTGTTGTCATTCCCGATTCTGTTACAAAAATAGGGCAAGCCGCATTTATGCACTGCGACAATTTAAAGTATGTAGAACTGTCAAAATCAATTACTGAAATTGAACATGCACTTTTTTGGGACTGTTTAAATTTGGCTTACATTAACATTCCCGATTCTGTTACAAAAATTAGCAGTATGGCATTTATATGTTGTGAAAAATTGACTTCCATAGTCATTCCCGATTCGGTAGATGAAATTGGAGGACAGTGTTTTACAGGATGTTATGCTTTGAAGTCTGTTTTTATTCCCGCTTCGGTTATTTTTATTGACAATGCTTTTGACGACTGTCCGGCTTACATCACCGTACACCACGATAACCCCGCACACAAAAGCGTAAACGGCAAATTAAAGTGGAAACGAAAATGGCGGTATCAGATAGGAAAAAAAGAAATGTTGATGGATTTTTTCAAAAAAAATAATAATAAAGAATATCAAAAATTTATAAAACTAATAAAAAATGAAAACGACAAATGTATCATTGACCATTACGCCCGAACAGGCGTTGAAGACAGTTGACGTTGAAGACACTGCCGCAGTTAATAAAGTAATGAACGATGAAATTACCGATGGTGATAATTCGATTCTTTTTGAAATTCCTGTCAAAAGAGTGGATTTTAATAACAGTTTACTTAAACAGGCATTGGATAAAGCGGGCATTGAAGGCGTTACAGTAGTTTGCAAATTAACCGTCAATGACGAAAATACAAAATTCTTTATAAGTAAAATTAAAGATTTTTTTGGCGACACATTACAAGAATTGGACTTGACAAATACTTTGATGGAAAAAATCAGATTATGTAATTTGTATGAGTGCATCGGATTAACTTCCGTAAAACTTCCGCGTTCGGTGAAAGAAATCTTTACACATGGATTGAATAAAAATTTTCGAGGCAACTCTATCACGTCTATTGAGGTTCATCCCGAAAATCCCGTATTTTCAAGTCAAGACGGCGTTTTGTTCAACAAGGAAAAGACGCAGTTAATTTATTATCCGCGAGGCAAACAGGGCGAGTACGTTATTCCCAATACGGTAAAGGATTTTAGACGTAATGCTTTTTGCGGATGCTCCGACTTAACGTCTATAATAATTCCCAATTCGGTAGAGAAAATACCGCTTGGCACGTTTCTCGGCTGTACCGGCTTGACCTCAATAATCATTCCCGATTCGGTAGTCGAAATGGGAGGCTCTGTATTCAATGAATGTACCGGATTGAAATCAGTTATCTTTTCAAAATCATTAGATAAAATTTACGGCTTTACTGAATGTACCGGCTTGACTTCAATAAATATCAGCGGCGAAGAGGGCTTTATAATTCCCGATACGGTAAAAGAGATTGAAAGATTCGCCTTTGCGGGCTGTACCGGTCTATTGTCTGTTTTTTTGCCCGATTCGGTTAAGGCGATTAGAAAAAGCGCTTTTAGAGTTTGTACCGCTTTAGCGTCTGTTTACATTCCCGTTTCGGTATGCGAAATTGACGAATACGCTTTTTCAGGCTGCACCGCCCTGTCGAATATCACTGTGCATCCCGACAATCCTTTTTTTACAAGCGAAAACGGCAATCTGTACAATAAGGACAAAACCGTGTTGTTAAAATATTATCAGGCGCAGCCGGGCGAGATGAATATTCCTGAAACGGTTACAGTTATTGACGATGGCGCTGCTAGAAACTGTGTTGCGGCGACTTCTGCTGTTATACCAAACTCTGTAAAAATAATTGAACACGGCGCATTTAGTGGCTGTAGCGGCTTGACCACCGTTGTAGTTCCTGATTCGGTAACAGAAATAGGCAGTTTTGCATTTAGCGGCTGTACCGCCCTGACTTCCATCATTCTACCTTCTTCGCTTAAGAAGATAGGAAACTGGCTTTTTTCTGATTGTTCTGCATTGACGTCAATTATTATTCCCGACACTGTTACGCACATTGGCGAGGATGCTTTTCGCGACTGTACTGCCCTTACGTCTGTTCATATTCCCGCTTCGGTTGTGAGTATTGATTGTTCTGTGTTTTGTAATTGTCCGGCAGTAATTACGGTGCATCCCGACAACCCCGCGTTCAAAATTGAAAACGGCGAATTGGTGGAAAAATTGCAATAAAATCGCAATATTACACGATAATTATCGTATTTTTGCGATTTTAGCGAAAATAATTTGAAAAAAATTTTTTTGCGTTAGAATGGAAAAAGTTTTGTACCTTTGTATTTTTAAAATTTACGTCAAATCCGCAATAATATTCAGAAAAAGTATATTATCGCGGACACGAGATTAGATAATGGATAGGTATAATAACATAAGAGATTAGAATAGCACTGATAATCAGCAATATCAAACTATTAAATAAAACTTAATAGTTCGATGTGCTTGATATACAGAACAATAAAAATGCCCAAAAAATCTCAAAAATATTTTCACCCTGTGCTGCGATTCGGCATTTTGAAACGCTATCTTTGCATAAAATTTTAATAAGTAATCGAAAATCAAAAATCAAAAATGAATAATTTTGCAGCCATAGATTTTGAAACCGCCAACCATAACCGCTCGAGCGTGTGCAGCGTTGGCATCGTTATAGTTCGCGAGGGGCGGATAGTAGATAAAATTTATCGTCTTATTCGTCCCGAGCCGGAGTGGTATTTGTGGCATTTTACGAAATTACACGGACTTTGCGCCGATGATACCGCCTCCGAAAAATGTTTTCCGCAAGTGTGGGAAGATATTGCGCCAAAAATAGAAGGTTTGCCTTTGGTGGCGCACAATAGCCCGTTCGATGAGGGTTGTTTGCGGGCGGCGTTTCGCGTGTATCAAATGGATTACCCTGATTATGAGTTTCATTGCACGTGTGGTGCATCACGGAAAACGTTCGGGAATATTTTGCCAAGCCACAGTCTTTCGTTTGTAGCGGCGCATTGCGGATTTGATTTGCAAAACCATCACAACGCATTGGCAGATGCAGAGGCGTGTGCTGCGATAGCGATGAAGATACTGTGATTTTTTTTGGTTTTTTTTTGAAAAAGTTTTGCGGTATAAGAATAATGTGTAATTTTGTGGCGTTGTTTTTTAGTGTAAAAATGCTTAAAAAGAGTTGGTATAAAGGAAATAACGGGAATTTGCTCACGATTGAGCCTTCGGTGGCGGCACTGAATAGTCGAAGAGGTCGAAGTGTTCCAAGTGGCTGTGGTTGTTGGAGTTGGATAAATGGCGGGGGTATTCAAGGTCTGACAAGGTGTTGCCGTGGGCTTGTGGCAAGTGGAATGTTGCAGTTTTGGTCACATAAAAATTTCTGCAGCATAAATTTGGGAAATTCCATTGCATTGCCATATGCAGAAGAATTGTATCCCGCTTGGAAAAATTTAATAAAACATAGAGAAAAGTATGGATTTTAATAAAGTATGATATATGTGGACAGACAATGTAACCGACAAGGATTTTTTGGGGTTTGATATTCACGCAAACTTGATAAAAGAACTCATCAAAGATGAGAGAATGTTACCACTCACAATTGGATTATTTGGCGATTGGGGAAGTGGTAAATCAAGCATTTTAGAAGGTCTTAAAACAGAGTTTGATAAAGAACCCAAAACTGCCTGTTTATATTTCAATGGATGGTTATTTGAAGGATACGATGATGCAAAGGCTGCATTGCTCGAAACAATTGTAAAAACTTTTGAAGACGAAGAAAAATTCGGCGCTGGATTAATCGGAGATATAAAAAAACTCTATAAATCCATTAATTGGATGAGAGTTATGGGATTTGGTATTAAAAACGTCGCCTTGCCCGTTGCTGTTGCTTGCCTAACAGGAGGACTAAACGAAGTATCTATATTGACAAAGGGATTAAAAGATGCGATTACTCAAAACCCTAATGAATTTATTGACAGAATTAAAGGGCATGATACAGAGGCTTTTCTTAAACAATTCATAAAAAATTCAGATGACAATACTAATAAATTTGAAGTTGTAAGAAAGTTTAGAGATGAATTTGAAAACTTACTTGATAAGTCCAAGATTGATAAACTTGTAGTTATCATTGACGACCTCGACAGGTGTTTGCCAGATAGAATTATAGACAATCTGGAAGCAATTAAGTTGTTCTTGAACGTAAAAAACACAGCATTTGTCATTGGCGCTGACCCACGAATTGTAAGACACGCAATAGAGTACAGGTATAGAAATATGATTGAAGATGCAAATAAAGAAAATTCAAATGACCGGATTGTCTATGATTATCTCGAAAAATTGATACAAATTCCATACAATTTACCTAAATTATCTGATTCTGAAGTTGAAACATATATAACTTTGCTTTTTTGTGAAAATGACATTGACAATGCTGACAATTTTAAAGTAGTATTAGAAGCATTTAAGAAATTTAAGGAAATAGACAGGTATTCTGTTTTTGATTTTTCGAAAATAAAAAAAACCTTCACAGACCCGAAAATAACTGAAAATTTAGAAAAAAATGTTTCTTTGATAGCCAAATTATCCCCAATTATTTCCGAAAGTTTGTACGGAAATCCCCGACAAATAAAAAGATTTTTGAATACTTTTATGTTGAGAAAAAAAATAGCAATTATAGCGAAAATTCCCGACTTCAAAGATGATATTTTGGCAAAACTGATGATTTTGGAATATGCAGAACCAAAACTTTTTGAAGTTATGTATAATTGGCAAATGTCTAATAAAGGTATTGCAGAGCCATTAGAACAATTGGAAGAGATTTGTTGTAATAAAGAAACTGGAAAAATAAATTTTCCCGAAGAAACAAAAGCATGGAATAAACCTAAAATAATAAATTGGCTTAATAGTGAACCATTATTATCTAAAATTGATTTGAGGGACTATTATTGGATTTCGAGAGATAAATTATCATCTATGCAGAGCAATTTGTTAATTTCGCCATTAGTGAAGTCATTGATGTTAAAATTGGAGCCGGAGTCGATGGCTGGAAAATTAACTAAACAAATTTTAAAGACAGAGGTAATGATATTGAATGATAGCGAACAATACGCTTTTTTTGATTTATTAAAACAACGAATCATTACAGAGCCTAATAAACAACGATACTATACTCTTTTTATATTTGCGTTGGAATGTGACATTGATTGCAAATCAAAATTTCATGAAGCATTAAACTATGTAAAAAACAAAATACCACCTTCCGCAAGACAATCATTGAAAAATTTTATTGAAACTTCAGAGAATTATTCTGAATTTAACGTATATATTGAAAACAAACAAAAACGAAAAGCATAATGGGAACATCAAAATCTTATAGTGGTACAGGTAGTCCAAATTGGTCTAAATTAAGCGACAGTGTAACAAGAAGTTGCAAAGTGGGAATTATTCCCGACGAAAAACTAAATAATGTAGTATCTAATTTTGTGATATCATTAGGCGGTTCAAGTCATAGCGGGCGCGGAAGTTCAAAAATAGGCGGTCGAGCGGGAATCAGAACTGCCCAAAAATTGGGAGGATTTTTGAACAATGTGAAATTTAAGGGTTTTCGCTCTGCAATGTCTGAAATAGGATACGACCATACAGGTCAAAACGCCAACTATGCTATAAATTATATATTAGAATATTGTGCAGGAGTGGCTTCGTCTATCGATGATACGGCAGCAAAAACAGCAGAAAGAGAACTATTAAAAGAAATTGAAAGTGAGGCAAAAACATTTGAAGAACTTGAAAAGAATTTTGCAGACAAAATCGAAGAATACGGAATTGAGGAACTTCTTATAAGATACTTTGCCTATTATATATATGAACATCTTTCAATACGGTTTTATGAAAAATTGATAAAAGAAAAAGAAAAATTAGCAACTGAAAATTTTTATTATCAGTTGAAATATTTTTTAATTGAAAAAGTAAAAAATATTTCTCGAAATAGGGACTTATCCAAAGTTCAGTGGGATGGCTCCATCGGAGAAAAATTAGTAAAAGATATTTTTGAAGACACATTAAAAGAATTTGAAACATATGAAAATTGACATCACAATACCAAGCGCTAATAAGGGAGAATTTTCAAAAATTAAACTCGGATATGAAAATTCGGAAGGACAGTACATAGTAGTCCAGTTAAACATTAATTTTCGTAATTTGTACGTATTTACAAAACGAACTAATGGAATAGAATTTGACTTGTTTTTAATCGGTTGCATTGTATACGGAATTGATGTATTGTTGCCACGAAGAATTTATTCTATAGATGGTTGGAGTAGAGAAATAGAAGTTGAACTTCCAGTAGAATCACCCGAAATTTTTAATAACGGAAAAAATGTTTTGGAGCATCTCTTATCATTTTTAACTGGAGATTATTGGAGTATCACTTTTATAAAAAGGAATGAACTACAAATGTACAAATTTAAAGGCAAAGAGGACAAAGATGTTTGTAAAGACAGTTATCGAACTTCACATACAAAGGTCAGTCTTTTTTCAGGAGGATTGGATTCTTTAGTTGGTGTGATTGACCATTTAGCAAGCAGTAATGATAGAATAGTTCTTGTATCACATTACGATTCGGTTTTTAATGGAATGAAGACCGACCAGGATAAATTAATTGAACCGCTTTCAAGGACTTATAAACATTATCACCTTTTGCAAACCAGAGTGGATTTATCTTCTCTTGACCAAAATGGAAATAAGCGAATAAATGAATCTTCTTTGCGAAGTCGTTCTTTTTTATTTTTATGCAAAGCAATTTTTGTTGCGAACACTATAAATAGCGACATAGAAGTTTTGATACCAGAAAATGGTACAATATCATTAAATCATCCACTTACGCCGTCAAGAAGCAGCAGTTGCAGTACCAGAACTGCGCATCCTTATTATCTTTCAAAAATTGAAGAATTTATTTCAATTTTGGGTTTGCAACATTCTATTAAGAATGAATACGAAATGAAAACAAAAGGAGAAATGTTGGAGGAATGTAAAAACAGAAATTTTTTGCTTACTTCGGTAATATCTTCAAATTCTTGTGCCAAAAGGGGACATAAAAAATATTGGGATTTAAGGACCGCAACGCATTGTGGTATTTGTATGCCTTGTCTATATCGTAGAGTTGCCTTAAATAAAATTGGAATTGATTGTAAAAATGTAGGAATAGACATATTCAATTCCAATAGACCTTTAAACGAATTACCTGATATCCCCGCATTTCTCGATTATATGAAACAGCCTTTAACTATTGAAGATATAGAAAGGAATCTTTTAGTAAATGGTACTTTGCCGTTGGAAAAGTTGCGAGACTATGCAGATGTAGTCTGTCGAACACGAGATGAAATAAAAGCGTGGATTAGAGAAAATAGAAATGAAGAAATTTTAAAAATAATTGATTTATGATTGATGTGCATTGCCATTTTGATTTAGCGCAAAGTCCGGAAAAATACATTTCGGACAATGAAGATAAAGAAATAATAACTATTGGTATGACAAATCTACCAAGTCATTTTCAAATGGGAATAAATCATATCAAACCGTTCAAATATATTCGACTTGCATTAGGTTTGCATCCCTTGAGAGCAAAAGAACATATAAACGAATATTCAAAATTCAGACAATATGTAAACAAAACTTCATATATTGGAGAGGTGGGGTTGGATTTTTCACGTGAGGGATTTCCAACAAAAGAAATTCAGATTAAAAGTTTTAAATTTGTTCTTGATTGTATTAAAGACAAGCCCAAAATAATAAGTTTACATGCCAGACGTGCAGAAGAAACTGTTTTAGAAATGTTACTTGCCGATGGTATTAATAATGCTATTTTTCATTGGTATTCAGGCTCATTAAGCACTTTACGCAAAATAATTTCTAAAGGGTTTTATTTTTCAATAAATACCGCTATGATACAATCGGTTAATGGAAAAAAAAATATTTCTGAAATGCCCAAAGAGTTGTTATTAACTGAAACGGATTTCCCATTCATCGCAGATAATAGTATTGAAAATGTACATTGCCATTTATCGCAATTGTGGGATATACCAGTGTTGAAAGTAGAAGAAATTATAAGTGAAAATTTAAAAAAAATGACTGATTTGTTATGAAGAAAGTCACAATATTGAAAAATTGAAGCGTTTGAATGAACAAGTTAATAAAACTGTTAAACTTGCATAAGTTGCCTGTTATAATGTTCAATATTTTGAACAAAAACATGATTTTTGTTTGAAATCTCAAACGTTATGAATTTTGACAAAATATTTTCGCCTTGTGCTTCGATATGGCATCTTGAAACGCTACCTTTGCAGAAAATTTTAATAAGTAATCAAAAATGGAAAATCAAAAATCAAAAATAGAAAATTTTGCAGCCATAGATTTTGAAACCGCCAACCATAACCGCTCAAGCGTGTGCAGCGTTGGCATTGTTATAGTGCGCGAGGGGCGAATAGTAGATAAAATTTATCGTCTTATTCGTCCCGAGCCGGAGTGGTATTCGTGGCGTTTTACTGAAATTCACGGACTTTGCGTCGATGATACTGCCTCCGAAAAATGCTTTCCGCAGGTGTGGAAAGATATTACGCCAAAAATAGAGGGTTTGCCTTTGGTGGCGCACCATAGCCCGTTTGACGAGGGTTGTTTGCGGGCGGCGTTCCGCGTGTATCAAATGGATTATCCTGATTATGAATTTCATTGCACGTGCGGCGCATCGCGCAAAACGTTCGGGAATTTGTTGCCGAGCCACAGCCTTTCGTTTGTAGCGGCGCATTGCGGATT
>Ga0099364_10013067_pt1 | contig 11164 bp, 7 predicted proteins | sample TergutTh196P3_FD_73070 | JGI IMG/M metagenome (GOLD analysis project Ga0099364, IMG submission 73070) | Microcerotermes parvus P3 segment gut microbial communities from Pointe-Noire, Republic of the Congo - Th196 P3 | ecosystem: Host-associated > Arthropoda: Insects > Digestive system > Gut ... | reverse complement strand
TTTAAAGCTAAAATATCATCCATGCAACTAACTCCACCGCTTGCAATCAGATATATTTCAGGAAATTTTGTCAATAGATTTTTATACAGTTCTATTGCCGGACCCTGCATCATTCCGTCGCGTCTGATGTCAGTGCAAATAACCTGTTTAATGCCTTTTTCGAGATAACCCATTATGAAAGAGTTCAAATCTATTTTAGCCGTTTCTGTCCAACCATTCACTGCAATCATGCCGTCGAGTGCATCTGCGCCTAATATGATTTTTTCGGGTCCATAATCTGCAATCCATCGTATGAAAGTTTCGGGAGATTTTACTGCAATACTTCCTCCAGTGACCATTGCTGCGCCATTATCGAAGGCTATGCGCAGGTCGGCATCAGTTTTAACGCCGCCACCGAAATCGACGATTAACGATGTTTGTGTTGCTATTTTGCGCAAAACATGGTAATTGACAATATGTCGCGCTTTAGCGCCGTCGAGGTCTACAAGATGAAGACGGCGAATACCGGCAGCCTCAAAACTTTTGGCTACTTTAAGCGGGTCTTCGCTGTAGACGGTTGTTTGAGCGTAATCGCCCTGTGTAAGTCGGACACATTTGCCGTCTATCAAATCGATTGCAGGGATAACTTCCATTGATGCGACGTAAAATTAATTAATTAAAACAATGTAACCAACTTGTCAACAATATCTTTTGCGACCTCGCGCTTGGATTTCAATTCGAACTGTTGGCTGTGCAGTGTCTTGTCGATAATAGTTATTTTGTTTGTTTCGTGTCCGAAGCCTGCCCCCTCGTCGTTGAGTGAGTTAAGAACAATGAAATCAAAATTTTTTTTCTTCATTTTCTTTATTGCATTTTCGGTTTCGTTTTCTGTTTCTAATGCAAAGCCAGCCAATATTTGACTGGGGCGTTTCATTTCTCCGAGTTTGGCTGCAATATCTTTTGTAGGTACGAGATTCAGGTCTAAGCCCTTTTTTTCCTTTATTTTTTCAGAATACTTTTTTACTGGTTTAAAATCGGCAACAGCGGCAGCCATTATGGCAGCGTCCATAGAAGGAAAAAAATCCATGGCGGCACAATACATTCCGCTTGTTGTTGTTACATCAATTTTTTGAATAGATGGATGGCTGATTTTCAGCGAAGAAGGACCACTTATTAATACAACTTCTGCGCTGCGAAGGGCTAATTCTTCTGCCAACTCATACCCCATTCGCCCTGTTGAATGATTACCTATAAACCGAACAGGGTCAATTGGTTCATACGTTGGTCCGGCAGTTATCAATATTTTTTTGCCTTTACAATCGCCTGTTAATAAGATATTAGACAAATATTTGACAATATTTTCAGGCTCTTCCATTCTACCTTTTCCACACAATCCACTTGCAAGCTCGCCTGTTGAAGGTTCGATAAGGTGTACTCCGCGCTCTCGTAGTGTTGTAAGATTTTGAGTTGTTGACGCATGACAATACATGTCCATATCCATTGCCGGAGCAACAAATATGGGGCAACGGGCAGAAAGGTATGCAGTAAGCAGAATATTATCGGCTATACCGTTAGCCATCTTAGCTATTGTATTTGCCGTCGCAGGCGCTATCAACATTGCATTTGCCCAAACACCAAGATTAACATGGCTGTTCCATGCGCCATTTTCCGGGTCAAAAAATTCAACTGTTACTGGATTTTTCGAAAGAGTAGCCATTGTCAGCGGTGTGATAAATTCTTTTGCCAATGGCGTCATTATCACTTTAACGGCGGCTCCCTCTTTTACCAGCAAGCGTACTATCGTAGCAGCCTTAAACGCAGCTATGCTTCCGGTGACGCCAACGATAATATTTTTTCCGTCAAGGGGCGTCACTTTACTACCGATTCAGCGCCGCTGACAGGACTGCGAAAATATATTTCGTTGTCTGTAAATTCCTGTAATGCAACAAGCGACGACTTGGGTAATTTTTCGTAGTAACGTGATAACTCTATTTGTTCCTTGTTTTCGAACACTTCTTCGAGATTGTCCTGATAGCTCGAAAAATCTACCAACTTGCTGTTCAACTCGTGTTTTAACTCAACATTAATCTGATTGGCACGCTTGGCAAGTATTACAATCGACTCGTAAATATTTCCCGTAGGAGCGTACAAATCATCTAAATTGCGAGTAACTGTCGTTATTGGCGCATTTAATCTTTTAAAATCCATTATCTATTTTGTATTATCTATTATCTACTATATTTGATTCTTCGTCGTCGTCGTCGTCATTGCTTATTCTTCCTTTCAGGAAACGGTCAGTTCTATCATAGATACGTCTAACGTCTCTCAAATATTCGCTTTGTGGGAACTCGCCAACAAATGAAAAATATTCGTCCAAAGTTGCTTGAAAACGTTCCAATCTGCGTGAAGGAACACTGTTTTCGGCTAAAAGAAAATTAGAGCGCAATAAAAGATACATCAACTCTTCCCTGTACTTTGTTTCGAGATAATCGTCCAAACTATTGTTCAACGCAATGATTGAAGCTTTGTATTGACCCAGGTCATAATAGAGTTTGGCGGTGATATACGATTTATCGACTAACTTGTCTCTCATTTCTGTAAGAAATATTTCGGCATTTTCGGAAAACTGCGATTCCGGATGTCGCAACAGAAAAACCTGGAAAGCTTCAATAGCAGAATAGGTATTTTCCTGGTCTAATGATGGACGAGGGCTTTGTAAATAAAAGCAATAACCTGCCATATATTCACTTTCTTCGGCAAACGGCGATTGTCTGTTTTCTCTGAATAGACGACTAAAATAATGTGATGCCAGCTCATAATTTCTTTGATTAAAATAGCTCATTGCCTGATAAAAAGCCACAGTATCAGCCTTGTTGGTAGCTCGATACGCAGATACGATATCGTCGAATAGATTACCGGCACGAACGTAGTCGCCAGCATAGTAATACTCAAATGCTTTGCGGTACTTCAATGGATAATCGGAACTTTTGCGCAATTTTTCGTATTGACTGCACGAAGCAAAACAAATGATTATCAATCCAATATATAAAAATATCTTCTTCATTATGATGAGTTTTGACGCCGCAAAGATACAAAAAAAATTATAAAGTACAAAAAAATATTAAAAAAAGTAATATTTTTGCGTGTTAAAAAAATATATTATATTTGCGGTAAATTTTAGATAGATAAATGAAATACATCTGTAATATCCTTTTTCTGTGTGCGTTTTTTTCTTGTATAGATACAAATCCCAGGCTTAAAGAAGAAACGCTAACACCTGTTCCTTTTCAGGAAGTTAAACTTAACGATACATTTTGGTTGCCGCGGCTGCGTACGCAAAAGATAACTCTTGTTCCTTTTGCATTGGATAGAACGCAGCCGGCAGTGGACAATCTTCGTAAAACGGCAAATTTTCTTAAAGGAATACCCGACGACCTTCCTTTTCCGCATCGGTTTGTTGCCTCCGACCTGTATAAAGTAATGGAGGGCGCTGCTTATTTGCTTATTCTTGAACGCGATACCGCTCTTGAACGTCGTATGGACCAAATCATTGATTATATCGCCGATGCGCAACAGGAAGACGGATACCACTACGAATCGCATATCACCGGCGTATCAAAAAATGCCGTCCAGTGGGGTGGCGCTGGTATGGGCGACAAACCGTACTCATGGGTTGTGCATAGCCATGAACTTTATAACATGGGTCACATGTATGAAGCGGCAATAGTGTATTATCAAGCCACAGGCAAGGATAAATGGTTAAAAATAGCTGAAAGGAACGCTCGACATATCAATCGTGTATTTTTCGAAGGCGACCCAAACTACAACGATGGTAAACCGGTAAATCAAGCTCCGGGTCATCAGGAAATAGAGTTGGCATTAGTGAGACTGTATCGTCTTACAGGCGAAAAACTTTACTTGGACATGGCTAAACGCTTTTTGGATATACGCGGCATCACGTATCAACCTGAGGGCAATGGCGTTATGTCGCCGGAATACGCTCAACAACATCTGCCGGTGCGAGAACAGACAAAAGCGGTGGGACATGCTGTGCGAGCCATGTATCTTTATTCGGGAATGGCTGATGTTAGCTCGCTTACGGGCGATATTACTCTGCGTCCGGCATTGGACAGCATCTGGCAAAATATAGTGAACACTCGAATGCACATCACTGGCGGATTAGGTGCAATACGGGGAATAGAGGGTTTTGGTCCCGAATACTTGCTGCCCAACAAGGAGGCTTATCTCGAAACATGCGCTGCCGTTGGAAATGTTCTTTTCAATTATCGCATGTTTTTAATGTCAAAAACAGGGAAATATGTTGATGTCGCCGAAGTTGCCTTATACAACAACGTCTTGGCAGGGGTCAATTTGGAGGGCAACAGATTTTTCTACGTCAATCCGTTAGAAGCCGACGGTCAAACACCCTTTAATCATGGCAGACGAGGACGCGCGCCATGGTTCGGCACCGCCTGCTGTCCTTCTAATATTGCCCGACTGATTCCGCAAGTATCCGGCATGATGTATGCGTATACAAGCGATGAGATTTATTGCTCTTTTTATGCCGGCAGTGAAGTATGTATACCTCTAAAAAACGGAAAAGTAAAGATTGTCCAGCAAACTGCCTATCCTTTCGATGAAAATATAAGTATTACGATTGATTCTTTGGCAGCAAATCAGGAATTTACGCTTCGTATGCGAATTCCAACTTGGACTGGTTCGCAATTCGTACCCGGCGAGTTGTATCATTATTTCAACAATCCCCAACAAAACTGGCAAGTATCTCTCAACGGCAAAAAAATTCGCGCCACTGCGAAAGACGGGTTCATCTCTATCCGTAAAAAATGGAACGCCGGCGACAAGATAACTCTACGCCTGCCGATGCCTTTAAACTATTCGTACTCAATCGATAGGGTAGAAGCCAACCACAACCGTGTATGTCTAACGCGCGGACCATTAGTGTACTGCGCCGAAGCAGATGATAATACATTTCCCGTTTTGCAGGCATTTATTGAAACCATTCCTGAAACATACACAGTGAGCGCCAAACAGGAGGGAATCATGAAAGGTATCAATTTTGTAACTATCAATGTAAATGCAGTTTCCGACGGAGGCGTTAAGGTATTTGTGGATATGACTTTGATACCCTACTATGCTTGGAATAACCGCTCTGACAGCGCTATGACAGTATGGATACCCCAAAAAGCAAGGTAGGCAGGTTAAAAATCTTAATGCTTATGCAGTATTATATTCGGACAGATGCAAAAAAAAATAGTGTTTTTTTAAAATAAAATAATTACCTTTGCCAAAATTTTTAATACATGATTTGTAATGAAGAAGCAAAATTTTTTTTGTATTGCGTTAATATGCATATTGTCGTTGTCAGTTATTGAGTTGGTAGCTTATGAAGTTGAAAGACCTCAAGAGCGTGGGTACTATTTGCCTACAAGAATAACTATAGTGTACTACGACGAGGCTTCAATCGCAGAAGAAGGTATACCGGAGTGGCTTGCTGTTGCGGTTAACGTTATTCGCGATTTGTACCCAAAGTATGACAAGTATCTCGAATCGGAGGGACATATTCCTTCCGGAGAAATTGAGTTACGCGCACAAAGTACCGGACCAATTGGTTGGAACAGTAGAACAACGATTGGTTTCAATGTCAGTTATATCAAGCCGGGAGCTGCCGGCGAGAAAGATTGGGGTATGATTGCACACGAACTGGTACATTTTGTGCAAAGCTATCCCAGAGGACCCGGAACAGGAGTTCCAGGATGGATAACTGAAGGAATTGGCGATTACGTGCGTCATGCCTTCTTTGAGCCGGAAAAGGAAATGAGACCCGTAGATCCGGACAAAGCAAGTTACACAAATGCTTATCAGGTATCAGCAGGGTTCTTGATGTGGTTAGCAGAGCGCTATGACTTGGAAATAGTGCCAAAGCTTAACGTGCTTGGACGACAAAGAACATATTCGGACGATGTATTTGTTGAGTACACAGGCAAAAAGTTAGATGACCTCTGGGCAGAATACGTGGAAAAAGTTCTTAAACCATTGCGGGATGAAGATAAAAGAATGGTGCCGGCTACGATGTTCCCAAAGCTAATGCAACACATTAAGGAATTTGAGGAGCGATTTGCCGAATTGCAACCGGAACAGCGTCCACAGCAAGAACAACCGGAACAACAGAGAGGTCAAAGAGGAGGGCAACGGCAAGCACAATAACAATTGGTGGTTAGAGTTCCTCCATCTCGCATGCTATTTTTTTCCCGGCAAACGCAACCGCCAGCAACGCTATTCGCTTATTGGCGCCTGCATATCGCTCATGATATTGATTGTCTTTGATTTGTTTGAACGCTGCTTTTAACAGCCTCTCGCACGTGCCTTTGTTTGAAAATTTGACTTCGGCAATCACTACGCGGTCTTCAAACGTCCAGACTGCGTCTATTCGTCCCTTGTCTGTCGGTATTTCAGCCATTACCTCGAAACCCAGCATATTGAGCCAAACCAGTAACATGGAATGATAGTATGCTTCTTTCGGGATGTGCAGTTGGTAGGGTATACCGGCAAAGAGTTCCTTCACGGCACGCTCGAATGATGTTATGTCGCCGTCAAAAAGTTGCTCCTGCATGCGCGTTTGCATCAAAGCGGTATCAGACGCGAAAGATGTCGTATATTCTGAAACTAAATGGACTGCAAGCGCGCGTCGAACTTCCATGTTTGGAACCTCCAATGTGTAAGTTAACTCTTCGCTCAAGCGACTTTTACTAACATTTTTTACGGCAAGATAACCGCTTTGGAACAAAAAAGCTTTTGTTTCTATTTTTGTCGGCTCGAAACTATCGAAACCCGACATTTGGATCTGCGTTGGTTCCAACAAAAATTTGACGTCGTTGCGCTCTTTGAGCATATCAATCAAAAATGTAGGCGTTCCCGAAGCAAACCAGTAGTTGCCAAAGGTCATATTTTCGAACAAAACTAACGTAGAATAGGGATTGTATAAAAAATTTTGTCCATCCCACGAAAAACCATTGTACCAATGCCTGATAGCTTCAATCATTTCTATTTCGGTAACGCTTTCTGAACGGGCAAATTCGGCAATATATTCTGAAAAATGACTAACAAATTCCTCATGGGTATACCCGCAAATAGTGGAAAAATTTTTGTTCAATGTTATATCATTGGGGTTGTTTAGTCCCGAAAAAATTGAAACTTTTGCAAATTTGGTTATGCCTGTGAGGAAAACAAAACGCAAATTTTTATCGTTTGCCTTGATTATCTTGTAAAAATTTTGCAGAAAATCGCGTATACCTTCCAAAACATCGTGTTTTTGCAATGCGTCCAAAATAGGCATATCGTATTCATCAATTAAAATCACAACCTGCTTGCCGGTTTTCTTGCGCAGACGCTTGATAAGTTCGTCTAATTTGGACGATGCAAACGTCCGTTTTAGCGAAATTTCAAAGCCTTCAGCCAAGTCATTCAAATAATCAGACACATCGACTTCCAATTCCTGCGCCGAGCCACGTTGGATTTTACTCCAGTCTAAAGTGATGACCGGATGCTGCTCCCAGTCTATCTTATCGTAGATATACAACCTTTCAAACAGTTCTTTGTTTCCAGAAAAAATCTCTTCCAAAATACTGACAAGAAGCGACTTGCCGAAACGACGCGGACGCGACAGAAAATACGTCTTCCCAACGCTAACCATGCGATGTATATCTTTGGTTTTGTCTACGTAAACGTAGCCGCCCTTGCGCAAATCGGCAAAAGATTGTATCCCTATTGGTAATGGTTTCATAACACGAAATATTTATTTCGCAAAAGTAGTGTTTTTTTTGAATAAAAGCAAAATTTCTCAAAAAAAAAATTGCAATCGAAAAATTTTATGTATTTTTGCAAAAATCAAAAATCAAAAATCAAAAAAATAAAAAATGAACATTAAACAATCTTTTAGGATTCTTTTCCGAAACAAAACATACAGTCTGCTTAATATAGCGGGATTAGCAGTAGGCATCGCTTGTGCCGCGCTTATTCTTCTTTGGGTGGAAGACGAGGTATCTTTTAACAGATTTCCAAACTCTGAAAATCTGTATCATGTCGGTTTAAACACTATTTCAGGTGGGGTAGCTACAAAAACTCAATTTATGACCTCCGGATTACTTGCCGAAGCCATAAAAACAGAAATACCCGGCGTTAAGCGTACTTCGAGGATTGCAGGGAAATTTTCATACCACTGGACAGTTGGCGAGCTTGGCGAAAATGTATTTTTCGAAAGTGGCGCTTTTGTCGATTCAACATTTTTCTCAATGATAGACCTGAAATTTATAGACGGAAATAAAGAAACGGCGTTCGATAACATCTTTTCTGTCGTTATTAGCAAGTCAATGGCAGAAAAATTATTCGGAAATGAAAACCCTGTAGGGCAAAATATTACTATTGGCGACAGTTTTGCTCCACTAATAATTACAGGTGTATTTATTGATATTTGGAAAAATTCATCATTCAATTTTGATTGGATGGTACCACTTGAAATATACGGGCATCAATTAAGAATATTTCAGGGTATAAACATCTATCAATGGGACATGAAATACATTAAAACCCTCGTAGAATTGGAGTCCAATGCTAATCCGGCTACCGTAGATGATAGAATACAAGCCATGTATTCGCAAACCCCCGGCATAATAAGCGGCGATGGCACATTATTTTTGTACCCTCATAATCGTATGCATCTGTATGGTAATTTTGCCGATGGTAAGGAAACCGGAAAAGGCTATATTACAACAGTACGGACAATTACAATTATAGCCCTGATAATTTTGCTTGTTGCCTGCATTAATTTTATGAATCTGGCTACAGCCCGTTCGCAAAAGCGTACATTGGAAGTGGGCGTTCGCAAAACGTTTGGTGGAAACCGGCTGAAATTGATTATCCAGTTCATGGCTGAATCGGCGCTGATTACATTTTTGGCAATGGCTCTTGCAATACTTATAGTTGTTATCACTTTACCGCTTTATAACATGCTTATTGACAAGCAACTTGCAATAAACTTCGGCAAGCTTGCACATTGGGGCGGTCTGTTAGGCGTAGGCGTTATTTGTTGTCTGCTGGCTGGCAGCTATCCGGCGTTTTATCTGTCATCGTTTCCGTCTATTGATATGCTGAAACGAATGAAAACAAAAAACAGCGGCGAATTGTGGTTTCGTAAGGGATTAGTGGTATTTCAATTTTCCGCTTCATTAGTGTTGATTATCTGTACCCTGTTCATTTATTTGCAGTTGCAACATGTTAAAAATCGTCCGTTGGGGATGGATTTTGATAGAGTATTGAATATGTACGCGCCTATAAGCATAAGACAGGATTTCGCAACATTCAAAAACGCATTGGTTGCTACGGGAGCAGTGAGCGATGTGACACTTGCCGGACATTCGATGCTTCAAATAGGCGAACAAAAGGGAGTTATAACATGGAGCGGGAAACCGGAGGATTTTAATCCACTTATAAGATTTTCAGAGGTCGGTTCTGGAATTGTTTCCACATTAGGTCTCGAACTAATTGAAGGGAGGGATTTTGAAGATACACACCCATTTATTCATGCTATAATAAATGAAACTTTAGCCGAAATGATGGGCGATGCGGGTCGTATAGGCAATCATATTACATCGTGCGTAGTGTTTGCACAGCCGAGATCTGAAATTATAGGTATTGTTAAAGATTTTGTTTACAACGATATGTATAGCGTCAAGCAGGAACCATTGCTACTGTTGTACCATCCACAAGGGGCAAATCAGATATTTATGCGCCTTCAAACAGACGTAACGCAAGCGACGCTCGCCAAGATAGGCGAAATGCTCGAAAAATTCAGTCCACACCTCCCCTTCAGCTATCAATTTATGGACGAACAATTCAATCGGCTTTTCTATAAGGAACAATTTAGCGCTAAATTGTCTCTGTTATTTACCGCTTTGGCAATTTTTATTTCATGTCTTGGATTATTTGGCTTAACCTCCTTTTCAGCAGAGCAGCGCACACGCGAAATAGGAATCCGCAAGGTTTTGGGCGCTTCCGTTTGGTCAATAATTCAACTGCTGGGACGCAATTTCCTGTTTCTGTTATTGATTTCTTTCGTTATCGCCATTCCTGTAAGCTGGTATATTTTAAATAATTATTGGTTAAACGATTTTTCATACCGCATAGACACAAGTTGGACAGTGTTTGCAGGCGCATGTTTGTTGGTAACGTTTATTGCGATGTTTACGGTTTGCTCGATTGCATTGAAAGCGGCAATGTCAGACCCTGTAAAGGCGATAAAGAGCGAGTAGGCTTATTTTTAGTTATTTATTTTAGACCGCAGAAAATAATTTTGTTTTTTTCAAAAAACTTTCGTATATTTGCAGAAATTTTTAAATGTTGATAAATGAGTACAAAACGCGACATACGTTTTTTTAACACAACGGGTCCCTGCAACCCTGAAAAGCATTATATGCTTCCGCCTAATATTCGGCTCGTAGGTGCGCAGTTGCAGCGCTATATACGCCACGAGCTTTACTGGGTGCTTCATGCGCCGCGTCAAGTAGGCAAAACAACCTTCTTGCAGTCGTGGTCGCGCGAAATAAATGCTGGAGGCGAGGCTGTGGCTTGTTATGTGAGTGTAGAAGATTGTCAAGGAATGACCGAATGGCAAACAGGCATGAGAATTATTTATCAAGACATTTGTGATTTTGCCAAATGGGGAGGATTGCCTGTCCCTTTGACAGAAAATAAAGACCCAAATGGACTTTTGCGAGTAACGCTGAAAAGATGGGCAGAGCTTGTTGCTCCAAAGCCGCTGATTGTTCTGTTCGATGAGGTTGACGTAATCGAGGGCGAAACGATGGTTAGTTTTCTGCGTCAATTACGTGGCGGTTTCGCCACACGCGGCATAGGAAATTTCCCTGTTTCTATAGCATTGGTTGGTATGCGCGATTTGAAGGATTACATAACTGCTTCAACCGGAGGTAGACAGCCAAATCCGGGCTCGCCATTCAACATTAAGGAAGATTCTGCCGTGTTATCAAATTTTCAAAAAGATGATGTAGCGCAACTTTTTGCCCAGCGAACTGTCGAAACAGGACAACAAATTACGCAGGAAGCGTTAGATTACGTGTACGAACAATCAAACGGACAACCTTGGATTGTCAAT
>Ga0099364_10013066_pt1 | contig 11165 bp, 10 predicted proteins | sample TergutTh196P3_FD_73070 | JGI IMG/M metagenome (GOLD analysis project Ga0099364, IMG submission 73070) | Microcerotermes parvus P3 segment gut microbial communities from Pointe-Noire, Republic of the Congo - Th196 P3 | ecosystem: Host-associated > Arthropoda: Insects > Digestive system > Gut ... | reverse complement strand
GGTCGGCAACTCGGGGCATTCCTATGGCAAACATCTGCATCTGTCGGTCCTTAATAAAAAATCCCGCGAATCCATAAACCCGCTTTCAGTCTTTTCTAAGTATGACGATATTGCGCCTCCTTCTATTAATGCCTTTTTTATTAAGATAGAAGATAAATACATCCAAATAAGGGATAACGCTTCTATCAGATTGACGAGGCATTACCCGCTGCTTGTTGAAATACGCGATACTGTTTCAGGAGGTGAAAGGCTTGGAATTTATTCGCTTGAGGCTGCCTTTAACGGAAAACATGCGCTGAGCATAAAATTTGATACGATAAAATTCTCAGAGCAGGGACTTACGGTTGCCGACAGGGGGTTCCTTTCTGTCTTCGATGAAAAAGGGTACTATGTGATAGATGGCCTGAGACACAGGCAAGGAGGGAATACCCTTGAAATAACTGCATCTGATTTTAACGGGAATACGAGCCGAAGAGTTTTCACATATTCCGCCAATCTGGATATGGAACAGGCGCTTCAATGAAGAAAAAAGCTCCTGCTGGAAACAGGATACCGATTATCCGCCGTGAAAAGAAAATCAAGCAAAGGGATCTTGCGACAGCTCTGGGAGTATCGCCTTCGTATTTGTGCAAGATCGAAAAAGTGGTTCAGGAACCGACCGACAAATTTATAAAAGCCTGCTCTGAATACCTTGGCGTTTCAGAAAATGAACTTTTTTCACAGCCCCGCAAAAAAACTAAAAATAAATCTCAATTCAAAAATAAACTGTGGGAGGTTCGCCAGGCTAAAGGCATCAAACAATATGAACTTGCCAGGATGCTCCAATGCTCTCCTTCGTATTTGTCAAAAGTTGAAAAGGGACTGCAATATCCTAATGAAAAATTACGCAAATTATGTGCCAAAACGCTTAAAATTAAAGAGAAGGAGTTGTTTCAGGAGGCTGAACAAAAATAAATGGATATATTGTATTTCTATAGCTTCGTAATCGTCGCTTGTTTTTTGTTGTCTATTTTATTTTCTTCTTCTGAAACGGCTCTGTTTTCGCTTAAAAAACCTGACCTGCACCGTTTTTCAATGTCGTCGTCTAATGTAGAAAGGCAAATCTACAAAATCATGAAAGAGCCTCAGAATATACTCATCACGATACTTATAGGCAACACAGTTGCAAATATGGTTCTCGCCAGCGTATCGACCCAGCTTTTTCTTATGAAGTGGCCGGTGTTTGGACATTTTATTTCAGGTTTTGCAGTGACGCTGGCAATAATGCTGTTTTCTGAAATATCTCCGAAAGTCATAGCTGTTAATCTCTCCGAAACAATCGCGAAAAAAAATTACAGGGTACTGAAATTTTTTCACTGGTTATTTTTGCCTGTAAGATTTGTTATACTTTTGGCAATAAACTATATAATAAAAATATTTAAACTGAAACTCTTTTCAGATTCTTTTAATAGCGAGGAACTTGGACAAGCTGTCCGTTCGGGAGAGGCTGACGGCGTAATTAATAAAAATGAAAGCACCTTTATGCAAAATGTATTGATATTTTCAAAAAAAGAAGCCTCCAACGTGATGTTCCCAAGAAACAGGGCGGTATTTTTGCACGATAATGCTACAGTAAAAGAGGCGATGAACCTTTTTTTAAAATACGACTTTGTAAGAATTCCGGTTTTTAAAGAGAATAATGACAACATAATCGGATATATTGATTCAAAAGATATAATCAGCAGCTATTTGTGGCATGGAAAAGAAAAAAGCATAAAAAAATTTATTCATCCGATTAATTTTTATCCTTCTACAAAGGAGTTGCATGAACTTTTGAATGACCTGATTGCAAGCAGAAGCCAAATTGCCGTCCTTGTCGATGAATACGGAGGAATAGACGGAGTGGTTACACTAAACCGAATACTTGACGAACTTATGGGAAAAGGATTATCAAAATGGAAGGAAAGCGGCTTTGAGGTAAAAAAAATATCCGGCGATATGCAAACGGCCGATTATAACTTTGAATTTGGTGATACAATTGAGAGCGATGATTTCGATACGGTAGGCGGGTATATAATTGAAAAGCTTGGCCATATTCCCAAGAAGGGCGAAACTGTAAAAACTCCGGCTTATGAATTAAAAGTGCGCAGTGTAGAAAAAAACAGAGTTGTTTCGGTTGAGGTAATAAGAAATGGACGCTAATGTTTTATTGATATACGAAATATTCATAGCGTTATTCATTTTGCTTTCTTGTTTTTTTTCAGGAACGGAAGTGTTGCTCGTTTCTTCCGGAAGATTTACCGTTGAAATGCTCTCCCAAAAGAAGCCCAAAAAGGGACAGCGGGCAATATACCTGCTGAACAATATTGAAGATGCCATAAGCGCAGTCGTTATAGGCAATACCATAGTTAATATTGCGGCTACAGTCCTTATTACTTATATAGCCGCAAAAGCCTTTAAACTCAATGAAAACGGTATTTTTATAGTAACCATTTGTCAGGCGTTGATATTTTTATTTTTATGCGAAATAGTGCCGAAAGTTGTGGCCAGAGCCAAAGCCGAAAAATACCTGTTATTTTTCTCGCTTCCAATAAAATATTTTCTAATTCTTTTTAAACCTATCAATAAAATAGCTCTTTTGTTTTCTTCCGGCTTAAAGAAAATTTTTCGTATTGAACAAGGCTATAGTAATCCTGTTTCACGCGAAGAATTGGACATGCTTTTCCAAATTGGGGCAAAAGACGGCGTAATTGACGGCGAACATCACATGTATATTTCAGGAATACTCTCTTTTAAAGACCTGACGGCATACGAGATAATGACGCCGACTATAGACATAGTATCTGTCGAACTCAAAACGAGCCTGAAAAACCTTGTTCAGCTCATTGAAACAACGCGTTATTCACGCATACCGGTATTTGACAAACGCGTCGATAATATTATAGGGTATGTCTTTTACAGGGATATCATCAGCAAAAAAAATGTAAAAAACGCAAAAACCATTCAAGAATTTGTGCATCCTGCCAAATATGTGCCTTCTACGAAAAATATATTTGATCTGCTTATAGAAATGAGGAATGACGATATATCCATAGTGTTTGTAGTAAATGAATATGGCGCAGTTGTTGGGATGGTGTCTAACGAGGACATAGCGGAAAAAATAGTAGGCGAGATACACACTTTTGACCATGGCGAGGATGAACTCATAATGAAGGTCAGCGACAGGGAATACATGTTGAGCGGCGATTTGGATATCAATTACTTTAAAAGAGTATTTATGATAGATATAGAAAAAAAAGGCTTTGAGACAATTGCCGGATTTATAATGCATCAATTAGGGCATATTCCCAAAAAAGGCGAAAGTTTTAAGTATGGCAAATATAACTTCACGGTCGATACAATAACAGACCGTTCTATTATAAAAGTCGCGTTTAAAAGCAGAAATAAAATACGCGTCAATGCGTAAGCAATGGCCCGAGTTGTTTGCCGCCTAACAGGTGAAGGTGTAAATGATACACTTCCTGACCGCTGTCAAGCCCGCTGTTCGTGATTATACGAAACCCGCTCTCTTTAACGCCCTTTATGGATGCTACTTCAACTGCCGCATTAAACATAGCCGCTGTTATATCTGCATCCTGAGGGGTTAGGGCGGCTGCATTTTCTATGTGTTTCTTTGGTATAATGAGAACGTGAACGGGCGCGAGCGGGCGAATATCATCAAAGGCTAAAACAGAATCATTTTCGTATACTTTTGACGAACTTATCTCGCCGGAGACTATTTTGCAAAAAATACAATCCATAACTGTTTCCTCGTAGTTTATTTTACATTGTGTTTGTCAAGTTCAATTAATTTCAATCATTTTACTAAGATGGATATTGCTTGCAACCTGAGCAAATTTATTATAGGTCTTCAGTAATTTTAATTAGTTGATTTTTCAATTCTGGCAAACTTATATCAATTGTTCCCCACAATACTGTAAAATCGATTTTTTCATAGTCGTGAACAATCTTATTTCTCATGCCTCTAATACTCTTCCACGGTATATCATGGTTGGCGCTTTGAATATTCTCTGATAATTTGCTTGCAAGTTCGCCAATTTGTGATATAGTAAAAGCGCAGGCAGATACGGTTTTCTTGTCCTTAAGAAAAGAATCAAAATCAAATCCATGAACATATTGATAAACATCTTCAATATAGGCGATAATTTTTTGCAGGATTATCTTATCCTTGTTTATCATATAAAATAATCCCTTCTTGTTCCAGAATATGAAAAATCGGCGAATCTTTACAGATCTGAGTTATCTCAATTAAATCAATCTGTTTATTCAAGCACTCTGTTATATCTTCTAAAACGCCATAAAAATTAATGTTGATCAATTGACCTTTACTGTCAATAACAATATCAACATCACTAGAATATGTCTGTAAGCCTTTTGCATAAGAACCGAACAGTATCGCTTTTTCTATAGGAGCGGCCTTAAAAATTGGTTCTAATTTTTTTTTTATCTCTTCTGCTGTATATACCTTTTCCATTTGATAACTCTCTTTTTCACTTTGCAAATCAAGTTAAAATGCAATCAATGTCTTTGTAACGGACTAAAAGATTGAATAAAATACGCCTTAAAAAAATATACCATGAATACTATACATAGAAAATATATCATTTGTCAAGTTTAATTCTATGTGTTATAAATTCCTCTTGAGGGACGCTTGCATAAATCTTTCAGTATGTTAATGCGCCTTTTTATTGCCCCGCCCGCCTTCGGCGGACGGGCAGGACAATATTCCGTACTTTAAATAGAGCTTTTTTTTAAAATAGTTGACATTTTTTTTATAAATTTGCATAAGGTATAGCATTATTTTCACAAATAACAACTGACAATATAAAGGTGAACCAATGACATCGAAAAAAATGATGAAATCCATCGATGGTAATAGTGCGGCCGCGCATGTGGCTTATGCGCTTACTGAACTTGCCGCTATTTATCCTATAACGCCGTCATCTCCGATTGCAGAGGAAGTTGATGAATGGTCGGCTCATGGCCGTAAAAACGTATTTGACGAAGAAGTAAAGGTTGTTGAATTGCAGTCTGAGGGGGGCGCTGCCGGTTCCGTTCACGGTTCCCTCCAAACGGGAGTACTCACTACCACATTTACTTCCTCTCAGGGACTTTTGTTGATGATTCCCAATATGTATAAAATTTCAGGCGAGCTTTTGCCGGGGGTTTTTCATGTTGTAGCAAGGGCTCTTTCGAGTCAGGCGCTTTCGATATTCGGCGACCATTCCGACGTATATGCTTGCAGGCAGGTCGGTTTTGCCATGCTTGCTTCGGGCGGCGTACAGGAAGTAATGGACCTTGCCGCTGTGGCGCATCTTGCGGCTATAAAATCCAGCATACCTTTTTTGCATTTTTTTGACGGATTTAGAACATCGCATGAAGTGCAAAAAATCGAACTTCTTGACTATGATTACTTGAAGTCGCTTATAGACCAGCAAAAATTAGATGAATTCAGGCAAAGAGCTCTCCGTCCGGACAAGCCCGTAACGCGCGGAACTGCTCAGAACCCGGACATATATTTTCAGACAAGGGAAGTTGCAAATAAGTTTTATGACGCTGTTCCCGATATCGTTGAAGAATATATGGCCGAAATATCGAAGGCTACCGGACGCGAATATCATCCTTTCGTATATTATGGAGCCCCCGATGCCGAACTTCTCATAGTTGCTATGGGTTCTGTAACAGAGACCATTATCGAGACTATTGACTATCTTAAAGCAAAAGGCGAAAAGGTCGGTTTGATATCTGTCCATCTTTACAGGCCGTTCTCTGAAAAGTATTTTATGAAAGTTTTCCCCAAGAGCGTCAAAAAAATAGCCGTTCTCGACAGAACTAAAGAGCCTGGCGCAAACGCTGAACCGCTCCATCTTGACGTGCTCGATTTATTCTATGGCAAACCCGATGCTCCGGTAATAATCGGCGGACGTTACGGACTTGCGTCAAAAAATACTACTCCGGCTCAAATAGTTGCCGTTTTTGACAACCTGAAGCAGGCTGCCCCAAAAAATAATTTTACCATCGGCATTGTAGATGATGTTACACATTTGTCGCTTCCGATAGGCGAAGAGATCACGGTTGTACCTGAAGGAACATTTGAAGGTAAATTTTACGGTCTGGGCGCAGACGGAACAGTCGGAGCAAATAAGAACTCTATCAAGATCATAGGCGATAACACTGATATGTATGCGCAGGCCTATTTCGCATATGATTCAAAAAAATCAGGCGGTATAACAATATCGCATTTGCGTTTTGGCAATACGCCGATAAAGTCTACCTATTTGGTAACGACTCCAAATTTTGTAGCCTGTCATGTGCCGTCATACATAAATCAGTATGACATGCTCCAGGGCATGAAAAAGGGTGGAACATTTCTTTTTAACAGCATTTGGGATGCCGAGGAGACGAAAAATCGTCTGCCCGACAAAATGAAGAAACAACTTGCTGAAAAAGAATGTAAGTTTTACATTATAAATGCCTCCAAGATTGCTCAGGAAATAGGTCTTGGTAACCGTACCAACTCTATTATGCAGGCAGCTTTCTTTAAACTCTCTAATGTAATTCCATATGACGACGCTGTAAGGCTCATGAAAGAGGCGATACTTACGACATATGGCAGAAAAGGCGACAAAATTATAAACATGAATTATGCCGCCGTTGACCAGGGCGGGGATGGCATTGAAGAAATAAAAATTCCGCCTGAATGGAAGAATATTGAACCGCGTGATATTGCGGCGCGCTCTGATGTTCCTGAATTTGTGCGAAAAATAGCGGATCCCATAAACAGACAGGAAGGAGATTCCTTGCCTGTAAGCGCTTTCCTTGAATATCCTGACGGTACGTTCCCTAATGGAACGGCTGCTTACGAAAAAAGAGGGATTGCAGCAAACGTTCCCTACTGGATTGCTGAACACTGCACGCAGTGTAATCAATGCGCATTTGTATGTCCTCATGCGTCTATACGTCCTTTTCTTTTGGATGAAAAAGAAGCCGCAGGCGTTCCTGCCGGAACCAATTTACTTGATGCTATAGGAAAAGCGGGCAAAGGTTATAAGTACAAAATACAATTGAGTCCCCTTGATTGTAACGGCTGCGGAATCTGCGCGGATGTATGTCCCTCAAAGGAAAAGTCGCTTGTAATGAAACCGCTTGGAACACAGTTGGAAGAAAATCAAAGATGGGAATACTTCAGCAATAACGTAACCTATAAAGATAACCTTTTTGCGAAAAATACCGTCAAGGGCAGCCAGTTTGCACAGCCTCTTTTCGAATTTTCGGGAGCTTGTTCCGGCTGCGGCGAATCGCCCTATATCAAATTGTTGACCCAGCTATACGGCGAAAGGATGATGGTTGCCAACGCTACGGGTTGTTCGTCCATTTTTTCCGGTTCGGCGCCTTCAACGCCTTATTGCACCAACAGGAACGGCAGAGGCCCGGCCTGGGCAAGTTCTCTTTTTGAGGACAACGCTGAATTTGGGTACGGAATGCAGTTGGCTTCACAGGTAATGCAGGATCGCCTTGCCCGTTTGACGCCGGCGGCGACTGAAAAAGTAGGCGCAAATACTAAGGAAGCATTGAATGAGTGGTTCGCCGCCAGAAAAAATGGCGAGGCTTCACAAACCGCCGCCGATAAACTCGTGCCTCTGCTTGAAAAAGAATCATCGCCCGAAGCCAAGGAAATGCTGCGTTTGAAACAGTATCTTGCAAAAAGGTCGGTCTGGGCAATAGGCGGAGACGGTTGGGCCTACGATATAGGGTACGGCGGGTTAGACCATGTTCTGGCATCCGGCGATGATATAAATATTCTCGTACTTGATACAGAGGTATATTCAAATACCGGTGGACAGTCTTCCAAAGCTACGCCTACGGCTGCGGTAGCAAAATTTGCGGCATCGGGCAAGAAAAGCCGCAAGAAAGACCTTGGAGTTATGGCAATGCTCTACGGCAACGTCTATGTTGCGCAGGTGGCAATGGGAGCCAGCCATATTCAGCTTATGAGAGCAATTCACGAAGCTGAGTCTTATCCCGGAACTTCGATAGTCATAGCCTATTCGCCGTGTATCAATCAGGGCTTGGGGGCAGGAATGGCTAAGAGCCAACAGGAAACCCAACTTGCCGTTGAGTGCGGTTATTGGCATCTTTGGAGATATAACCCGCTTCTTGAAAAAGAAGGAAGGAATCCGTTTATACTTGATTCGGATGAGCCGGATTGGAGCAAATTCAGAAAATTTCTTGACGGGGAAGTCCGTTTTAACTCGCTCAAAAAAGAATTTCCGAATCTTGCTGAAAACCTGTATGAGGAAGCTGAAGTGAATGCAAAATGGAGACATGCTTCATACAAGCGTTTTGCGGAGATGAACTATGAAAAATGAATATATCCGATATAAGTGAGTTCGGTTTCATAGAACGCCTGTCGGCCACTTTTAAAGAATTGCTTCCAAAAGGGGTAAAGGGAATAGGCGATGACTGTGCCCTTTACCCTAAAAATACGGAAGAGTTCTACATGGTAAGCGCCGACATGCTTATTGAAGATCATCATTTTTACAGAAATAAAATATTGCCGCATCAGCTTGGTTTCAAGTCTCTTGCCGTAAACCTGAGCGATATAGCGGCCATGGGGGGGACGCCGTTGGCGTCCTTTCTTTCAATAGGCTTGCCGCCTGATATATCTCTTGAATGGCTTGATGGATTTGTATCGGGTTACAAAAATCTTTCGGTGAAAGAAAATGTTCCTCTTTGCGGGGGGGACACGGTGGCTTCGCCTGTAATTGTAGTTTCCGTTACAGTGATAGGCGAGGCCAAAGCCGCCGCAGTGCGCTTGCGTTCTATGGCTAAAGCCGGCGATATTATATGCTGTACTTCTAATCTTGGCGATTCGGGCGGCGGCTTTCTTGCATTGAGTTCCGGCATTGATGCGTTTGCCGATGAGGAATTCTTGTTGAAACGTCATCATGAACCATACCCGGAAATTTCTGCCGGAAAATGGCTCGCCCTCGCAGAAGGTGCCGGTGCAATGATAGATATATCGGATGGACTGCTTTCGGATTTATCTCATATATTAAAGGCGTCCGGAGTCTCGGCATTTTTGAACCTTCAAGATATTCCAATATCTTCGGAATTAAGGCGTTCTGCAGAAAGACATGGCTGGGACAGTCTTGAGCTTGCCTTGAATGGGGGCGAGGACTACTGCCTTCTTTTGACCGTCAATAAAGATAATTTTAAAGATGTATCAGAAGGATTTTTAAAAACATTCGGCCGCCCCCTTTTTCCGCTTGGAGGCATTGAAAGCGGTAATGGGAGCATACGTTTTGTGAAAGAAGGCAAAGAAGTAAATTTATCGGGAAAACCTTTCAGCCATTTTAAATGATTCTCATAACCAAATGATATATGAGGCAATATTCCTTGACAATAAATGACTTCCCTAAATAGATGAAGCGAAATAAACAAAACAATCGAATGAATGATATGAAGAAATATTGTAAAATATTAAGTATCGCCGGTTCCGATTCCGGCGGTGGCGCGGGAATACAGGCCGATATAAAGGCTATATCAGCCTGCGGATGTTATGCCATGACTGTAATAACGGCTATTACCGCACAGAATACGCTTGGCGTAAGCGCTATACATCCTATTCCGGCCGATATTGTGCGGGAACAAATGACTGCGGTTTTAAGCGATATAGGGGCAGATGCCGTAAAAACCGGCATGCTTTATTCGGCTGAGATTGTCGAGATCATTGCCGGATCGCTTAAAGAAAACGGCGTTGCCAACTTAGTAGTTGACCCTGTAATGGTTTCAACGTCAGGTTCAAGGCTCATCGAAGACGAAACGCTTTCCAGTCTCATCAATTCTTTGTTTCCTTTAGCTTCTTTGATTACGCCTAATATTCCGGAGGCTGAAATAATTCTCGGCAGCGAGTTGAAAACACGATCCGATCTTTCTCAGGCAGCAAAAGAAATATCGGGCATTTCAGGTTCAGCCACTCTCTTGAAAGGGGGGCATTTTGAAGACAGGGAAATCGTTGATATTCTCTATGAACCGTCATCCGGTTTCTCATATTATACAACCGAGTATATAGATACCCAAAATACTCATGGTACGGGCTGTACTCTCTCGGCAGCCCTTGCCTCATATCTTGGCAAAGGCAAAACAGTCCGTGAAGCGGTTGAGGCCGCAAAAAAATATCTTGACGGGGCTGTCCGCGCCGGCGCCGAATACCAGCTTGGACATGGACGCGGGCCGCTTCATCATTTGTATGAATTTGAATGAAATATAAAAAATATTTTTTTATGGTTCAAATAAAACAAAGCAAAAGGTAAAAAAATGAAAATAAGAATTTTAAGCGCCTTGGTAATTTTATTTGTGTTTCTTGAACTTTCGGCACAGACCAAGACTGTTGAAGTGAGTTTTTCGTATTTAAAGCAGCGCGGGTTTGCAAGCAACCAGTTTGCTGTTTGGGTCGAGGATTCTAACGGCGCCTATGTGAAGACGCTTTATGCTACTGCTTTTACAGCTAAGGGAGGCTGGACATATCGCGAGTTATCCCTTCCTGAATGGGTAAAAAAGGCCGGTTTGGCCTCAAAACCTAAAATTGATGGCGTTACAGGGGCAACCCCTGCGGCGGGTAAGCTTACCTATGTATGGGACTTCAGCGGAGTCAAAACCGGAGACTATTTTGTATGTCTTGAAGCCACATTGCGCTCTGAAAAAAGAGTTCTGTACCGCGCTAAAATTAACACTGCCAAAGCATCTTCTGTGCGTCCCGAACCGGTATATTTTGGAAACAATTCCGAAGAACGCACAATGATCAGCAATGTAGTTATTACCGTAAAATAGGAAGAGTTGTTATACCAACATGTTATGTGAGCGCTGCAGAAAAAAAGATGCTGTTATTCATCTAACCGAGACAATGCGAAATAAACGTTCTGAGGTTCATCTATGCGAGTTTTGTGCCAGAGAGATAGGACTCAATTCAGAACTGTCAAATTTTTCCATTTCCATACCCGATACGTTTTCTTTCAGTGAAATGGATGAACAGGCAGCCGATGAAATCCCCCTTTGCGGCGTATGCGGAACGGATTTTGTTATATATGCTAAACAGGGTAAATTAGGCTGCCCCGACTGCTACA
>Ga0099364_10013065_pt1 | contig 11166 bp, 9 predicted proteins | sample TergutTh196P3_FD_73070 | JGI IMG/M metagenome (GOLD analysis project Ga0099364, IMG submission 73070) | Microcerotermes parvus P3 segment gut microbial communities from Pointe-Noire, Republic of the Congo - Th196 P3 | ecosystem: Host-associated > Arthropoda: Insects > Digestive system > Gut ... | reverse complement strand
GCCGTCGCCCGGAAAGAACGTATCCCCGAAAAACCGTCAGAAATCATCAAAGACCCCATGATGCTTGAATTTCTCGGTTTGAAACGTGAAGCGGAGTATTACGAGAAAGACATTGAATCCGCTCTGATAAAACATTTACAGGAATTCTTGCTTGAACTCGGCAACGGCTTTACCTTCGTAGCGCGTCAGAAGCGTATCCTGCTTGAAGATGATGAATTTTTCGCGGACTTGGTTTTTTACAATCGCCTGCTTCGCTGTTTTGTGGTTATAGAAATAAAGACCCATAAGCTCACCCATGAGAATTTGGGGCAGCTACAGATGTATGTTAATTATTATGACCGCTTCGAGAAATTGCCGGATGAAAACCCGACTGTCGGTATATTGCTCTGCACGGCAAAGAATGACCTGCTGGCGAAAATAACGTTGCCGGAGGGCAACACGCATATCCTGACGAGCCGATATCAACTTTACCTGCCATCTGAGGCTGATTTGTTAGCGGAAATTAAAGAAGTCATGAAATGGGATGAGTCAAAGTGGGACGAGGCAAAGTGGAGCGACGAAGTAAACTGGGACGATGGTGTCGGGAGTGACGGAGAATGAGTATGCCGTGGTATGGGGTATTGCCGGAGCAGTGGGAAACGCATAGGCTTAAATTTAATTACAAAGAAGTAGACCATCGTTCACAGACTGGCGACGAGGAAATGCTCTCAGTATCTCATATTACTGGCGTTACTCCTCGCAGTCAAAAAAACGTAACTATGTTTATGGCTGAATCCAACATAGGATTAAAAATCTGTAAACCTGACGATATTGTTGTCAATACAATGTGGGCATGGATGGCAGCACTTGGCGTATCGTCTTATGATGGTATTGTAAGCCCTTCTTATGGCGTTTATCGACCGATAAAAGATATATATAATCCGAAATATCTTAACCTTTTATTACGCACGGAAGAGTACCGGTCAGAATATATGCGTCGTTCAACAGGTATACGTTCTTCACGTTTAAGATTATTGTTTAGGCCCCGCGATGAGCAAGATCAAATCGTGCGCTACCTTGATTGGAAGGTGTCGCAGATAAATAAGCTCATCAACGCCAAGCGGCGGCAGATTGAGTTGTTGGGGGAGCTGAAGCGGGTTGTTGTGAACGAGGCGGTGACGCGGGATGGCGATGGATGGAGTCAATTTCGGATAAAAGCAGCAGCGACAATTCTCAGAGGGAAATTCACCCACAGACCAAGAAATGACCCTGCTTTTTATGATGGGAATTATCCATTTATTCAAACTGGAGATGTTGCGCGAGCAGGGAAATATATTCGTGAGTACAAACAAACGCTGAACGAAAGAGGTTTTTCAGTAAGCAAGCAATTTCCTAAAGGTACATTAACAATGACGATTGCTGCAAATATTGGCGATGTGTCAATTCTTGATTTTGATGCTTGTTTTCCTGACAGTATTATCGGACTTATTCCGAATAAAGAAACGGATTTGGAATATCTATATTATGCATTATTCAGCATGAAAACTGATTTTGTAAAGGAAGCTCCTATAAATACTCAGGGAAACTTAAATGTTGAAAGGGTCGGGGCGATGACTTTTTATATCCCAAAGATATATGAGCAACGCAAGATTGTTAGCGAAATTGAAAACAGCACCGTAAAAATTGATAAACTAATTGACAATCTCAACGACGAGATAACACTGTTCGCCGAATATCGTACCCGCCTTATCTCAGATGTTGTGACCGGTAAGCTAGATGTGCGTGGTTTAGTTGTGCCGGAGTATTATGTGGTGGAGGAAGTCTCGGAAAACGAGGATGTTGAGGAAATAGAAGAAATGGAGGATACGGAATGAATTATCACTACCCGCCAAGAATACTTATCAGCCATTCATCGGATGATAAGGAATTTTGCGATGTTTTCGTAGAGTTTTTGGCTTCAATTGGATTTACGAGTAAGACATTGATATACACGTCGAAGTCTGAATTTGCCGTACCATTGGGGGTAGATATTTATGAATATCTTCGCAGAAATCTCGAGAGAAGAAGAATATGGGTATTCTTTATGCTGTCACAGAATTTTTATCAAAGTGCTGCTTGCCTAAATGAGATGGGGGCAGCATGGGTTAAGCAAAATCGTTGTTATAGCGTACTTTTACCCGGATTTAAACATGAAGACAGGAAAGGTGCTATAAATCCAAACCAACACACACTTGATTTATGCGACCCTGTTCGCTTAACGGAATTATCGATTTTATTTAGAAAAACATGGCCACTACAAATAGATAATATAAGATGGGAAGTCATTAAAAATGATTTTATTGAAAATATAAGGACTTTTTATAAGTAGAGAGGGGAGCAGTAATATGCCCACCAACACACACGAATCCGGCCTCGAATCCCTAATCGCCAACTGGCTCGTGGAGCAAAACGGCTTCGAGAAGGGCATAAGCGCGGACTATAACCGCGAGTACGCCGTGGACGAGCCGCGCCTGTTCCATTTCCTGGAGGACACACAGCCGGAGCAGATGGCGAAGCTTGGCGTCCGCGACAGCGATATAAAACGCATACAGTTCCTCGACCGGTTGCGCGGCGGAATAGCCAAGCGCGGCGTAATTGACGTGCTGCGGAACGGTATAAAAGCGTATCCTGCGAACCTTATCATGTTTTACATGACCCCCTCGGAGAAAAACCCGAAAGCCAAAGAGCTTTTCGATAAAAATATATTCAGCGTCACGCGGCAGTTGCGGTATTCGAGCGACAACACAAAGCTGGCTCTTGACTTAGCGATATTCATAAACGGTCTGCCCTTGGTTACCTGCGAGCTGAAGAACCAGCTCACAAAGCAGGATGTGGAGGGCGCGGTGTATCAATACCAAAGCGACCGCGACCCCAAGGAGCTGCTGTTCCAGTTCAAGCGGTGCATGGTGCATTTTGCCGTGGACGACGCCCGGATAAAATTCTGCACGAAGCTCGACGGCAAGAAGTCGTGGTTCCTGCCCTTTGACAAGGGATACAACGACGGCGCGGGCAACCCGCCCAACCCGGACGGAATTATGACAGACTACCTCTGGAAAGAGATTTTCACCAGGAGAGAGCTTGCCAACATCATAGAAAACTACGCGCAGGCGATTGAGGAAAAGGACAACGACACAGGCAAAGTCAGTTATAAGCAGATATTCCCGCGCTACCACCAGCTTACGGTGGTTAAGGCGCTGCTCGCCGACGTTCAGGAAAACGGCGTCGGACAGAAATATCTTATCCAGCACAGCGCCGGCAGCGGCAAGTCTAATTCAATAGCGTGGCTCGCTCATCAGCTTGTCGGCTTGGAGGCAAACGGCGCAAATGTTGTGGACTCGGTTGTTGTTGTAACCGATCGCGTAAACCTTGACCGTCAGATAAAAAACACCATCAAGCAGTTCATGCAGGTGTCAAACACAGTCGCTTGGGCGGAACACTCCTCCGACCTGCGCGACGCCATCAGAGACGGCAAGAAAATCATCATCACAACGGTGCATAAATTCCCGATAATTCTGAAAGATATAGGGACAGAGCATAAAAACCGCAAATTTGCCATTATCATAGACGAGGCGCACAGCAGTCAGAGCGGCAGTATGTCGGCACAGATGAACATTGCCCTTGGTGGTGGGTATGATCCCGACGCCGATATTGAAGATAAAATCAACACGCTTCTCGAAGGCCGCAAAATGCTGACCAACGCCAGTTATTTCGCGTTCACCGCCACACCTAAGAACAAGACCCTTGAAATGTTCGGCGTTCCGGTTACGCAATCAGACGGTACGGTGAAGCATTACCCATTCCACAATTATTCCATGAAACAGGCGATCCAGGAAGGATTTATTCTTGACGTCCTGCGGTATTATACGCCGGTAAAGAGTTATTACAGGCTGATAAAGACCCTTACGGACGACCCGGAGTTCGATAAAAAGAAAGCTCAGAAGAAGCTCCGCAAATTTGTGGAGAGCGACAGCTTCCCCATGTCCATAAAGGCCGAAATGATTGTAGAGCATTTCCACGAACAGGTCATCGCCAAAGGAAAAATCAGCGGAAAAGCTCGCGCAATGGTCGTTACCGCCGGTATAGACCGTGCGCTTGAGTATTACAGCGCAATCAACCGTTGCCTCGAAGCCCGTAAAAGCTCGTATAAGGCAATCGTCGCGTTCAGCGGCGATAAGGAGTATGACGGTAAAACGATAAACGAAACGTCCATCAACGGTTTCCCAAGCGCCGCCATAGAAAAGAACTTCAAAGCAGACCCTTATCGGTTCTTGGTTGTTGCTGATAAATTCCAGACCGGCTACGACGAGCCGCTGCTGCACACAATGTATGTTGATAAAATCCTGTCCGACATAAAAGCGGTACAGACATTATCACGGCTCAACCGCGCCCATCCGCAGAAGCTGGACACGTTCGTGCTTGACTTCGCCAATGAACCCGAAGACATTCAAAAAGCGTTCTCCCGTTACTACCGCACGACAATCCTATCAGGCGAAACCGACCCGAATAAATTATACGACCTTATTTCAGCAATGGAGCGCCATGAAGTTTACACGCAGCGCCATATAGACAGTTTCATTGACCTGTACCTCGGCGGAGCAGGGCGCGATAAGCTCGACCCGATACTTGATATGTGCGCTGTATTATACAAGCAACTTGACGAGAACGGACAGATAGAATTTAAGTCAGCGGCGAAGGGATTTGTACGCACTTACGGCTTCTTGGGCGCAATCCTGCCCTACGGCAACCCAGAATGGGAGAAATTGTGCATCTTTTTTAACCTGCTTTTACCCAAACTGCCTTCGCCGATAGAAGAAGACTTGTCGGCGGGAATACTTGAGGCAATCGACCTCGACAGTTACCGCGCCGAAGCCAAAGCGCAGCTATCTATTGTGCTTGATGACGCTGACGCCGAAATCGCCCCTGTTCCAACTGATGGAGTCGGCGGAAAACGTGAGACAGAGCTGGACTTGCTTTCGAGTATTCTTTCTGCGTTCAACGACCTTTTTGGGAACATAGATTGGAAAGACGCTGACAACATACGCCGTCAGATAGCGGAGATTCCCGCAATGGTGTCCAAAGATGAAAAATATCGTAACGCCATGAAAAACTCCGACAAGCAAAACGCTCGCATGGAAAGCGATCGAGCGCTGGAAGCAGTTTTTATCGGCATCATGTCCGATAACATGGAGCTTTTCAAGCACTTTAACGATAACCCATCGTTCAAAAAGTGGCTGTCGGATTTGGTGTTCAATCTAACGTACAACACGGAAGGGAAACCATATGGATCAAACGTTGCGTAGTGGCCGGAGGTGGAGGACTGACGGCCTCACAGCGTGATATAAGAATATCCACTGATACACCACTGCTTTGTCAAGAAAAATCTCTTACGGATAAAATTAGGCTACATGGGGTTTGGTATAATAGGTATTCAGGATGGGAGTTCGATTCTTATTTTGAGAATAAAGTTAATAATATCCTGAAAATAAATTATATTATGAACAACGTCAAGCAAAAAGACATCTTTTGGCACGGAAATCAATTTTCATAGACCAAGAAATGAGCTGGAAGTTGATACTGATTGGTTTTTATGAGAGGAGAGCGATGCAACACACAAAAATCGTAAACCGTTGATACAACTCAACTAATAAATTGAAAATTGATTTCCCTGCATCTTTTGGACGGGGGCAATTCCTTTTTTGGAAACAGATTAATATTCCTTTGAAGACCAAGTGAGTGTTAAGCGGCATTGAGCAAGCACTTTTTAGTCGTGAATACATATGCCGATGCGCCGCCGCCACTCAAGAAATCCTCGACTTAACTGTGTTTAGGTCGAGTTAGAGTTGAAGAATAGGTGTCATTACTCACAATAGTGGCGTCTGCTTTTTATTAGAAAGGAGAATCATAATGAGCAGTTATAATTTTGACAATTTCATTAAAGACTTTTCCGAGCGCACCATTCGCAATATGGAAATCATTGATTCTACGCCTGAATCATACGAGGTAACACAAGTAATTAACTCGCTGTTTGGATTACTGATTGTTCCAAATGAACGGTATAGGTTCGAAAATGATAGGGACAATGGCAATGAGAGAGTACTTGAAGATACCAAAGTGTATAAATCGATATACGCTATGATTGGTTCTCTTGTAGATGAAAAAAGATTATACAACGACTACAACGACTACAAAGATAGATTCCGATTCCGCGTCAGTGGCTTCATCAAACATCTTCGCAATTCTTTGGCGCACTCAGGTAATAAAAAAATTCACTTTACGCCTATTAATGAAAATAAAGAAATTAAAAGTGTAATATTCTATGACTCTGACAATGGCTATGAGTTTTGCACAGAATTGACGATTGAAGAGATCCGCAAGCTTGGCAAAATGATTTCAGAAATGTACTGTGAGGTAGAGGCAAGAAGAGGGAGGAATGTACATAACCTGAGAACTTACGAAAAAGAGGTTGAAGAACGCAGAAATCTATTGAGTAAGGTATGTAAGAAATAAGAAATTTAAGATCTCCTCTGCACAAAAGGATTGAATGTTGTGAAATTGACAAAACGTAAAGAGCTTGATTTTATTCACAATTTTTTATCGTCTGTCTGTACTGCGCTGAAGGGGACGACAGAATACAAAAATGAAGTGTTAAAGGCAAGAGGATTCTTAGTTGACACCACTCCTGACGGCGGTTTTGTATTTGACGAACGTAGTAATTCCAGCTTCGAGAGTGACATTTATATGAAATACTTGAGCGCTCAAGATGATGAACTCGAAAAGCTGTTTCTGAAAAACAGTGCTTATAGCAGTGATGGAGCTGATGGCTATAGGGCGTTAGATAATTGGAAGCACTGTTTTGCTTCCTGTAACCATCGTTTAGGCGATACGATATGTACGCTTCACGCTGACCCGTTTATAGCAAGATACGTGAAGGCACTGTCGACGATTGGAATCCATACTGCAATGTCTTGCGATGGGTGGCACGATAAGCAAATTAACGACAGAGGACCTGGCAGAGGTATGTTCACAAATAATCCTGTATGGATTGTTTTTCACGATAGATTTAGCCTCATATGGCTCAGAATTTTACATGATTTTGACGAGCGATTACCGTCTACAGCGGCTTTAGGATTTAACGTAGTGCAGCATAATACGAGTGGGTTAAGTGAGTATGTCTCACGGGATACTTACAGAGGTTGTGGTTATGTGCAACCAGATAAAACATTGTTTATATCGTGCGTTGAACCAAATGAAAGGCTTGACAAGTACATAATGCTTAACAGGGCAGCTCAGGCGATTTATAAGAATAGAGAATATTTTTACTCTGTAAAATGGAAAACGATTGAACTGCTTAAAGGCGAACGTAAAGATGGATTGCCTGCTGACCGTGTTTTTAGAATGATGGTTGAGGCGTATTTGAGGACCGATACTTATAATGCACAGCTACGCGATTTCTCACCCCTTCCCATTAAATGAGTATTATACAGTTTGCGTGTATGGATTAGTTTAATAATCTGTAATTTACTTGTCTTTTCTCAACACAACTCAGCAGTTTCAGTTGTTTCAAGAGAAGATATGCTTTGAAGCGTAATTGTGGAATGAATTTTTTATTGTTCAGTCCTTCCTGCCAATTTTATGTGATTGGCCGCTCCAAGTGGGCGGCCAATGTTTTAAGAGATTTTTTTGCGGGCTTCGCGTAGCGTTTCAACAAATGTTTTTTCGTAATCCGGGAACATATTGCTATTAATTTCAAATATTGGTATGAGGTTGACCTCCGCAGGGATTATGTACTTATCGTCACCAGAGTATGTTTTTTCGATTTTGCAACCCAAATCTATCAACTTGAACCTGTGATTTACTGCATATTTTGCCACCAATTCTATGTTTTTTTCGTATGTTATTGGCTCTTCTTCGGGTTCAAGTTCGTACTCAAATTCGGGTTCAGGTTCATTTTCGGATTTATTTTCTTTTGATATTTCATCGGTTTTATTTTGGTTTTGGTCCTTGTTTTGTTTGCTTGATTGTTCTTGTTTGCCAGCAAGATGCTTTTTGATTTTATTTAATATTTCGGTGTCAGAATCTTTTACAAAATATTTGTCGAGTGCAGGAATAATTTTTTCAAAGTTGTTTTTATTTTTTGAAATGTGGGTGAGCAGGTATTCGCCCAACAAAAATTTAGATCTGTTTTTTTCCTTGTCATTTAGAAAATCATAGGTTTCGGATTTTAATCTTTTTAATAAAGCTTCGTCTGCTTTTATTTTCTCCTCAAGTTTTTTTATTTTTTCCGCGCGTGTCAAATTTTTATTTTTTTCTTTCATTTTGTCCACCTCCTTTCTTTCTAAAAAATAGAATTTATAAGATGATCATATCACAGGCTTCATTTATTTTGTGGAAATGTATTTTTTTGATAGTTTATGTGATTAAAAGTATCGCGCCGGACTAAAATCTACAATTTATTGGTAAAACTGCATTTTTGCGTTTTTATATGGTATTATATCAGGCATGGTTAAGGATGTGTATTTGTATGGGTTTTTAGTTTTGTATTTGGCAGGAGTCAAGAGGGTGCAACGCCTCTTGCCCACTACCCTTTTACGGAGAAAAGGGTATAGTGGGTTATATCCTTTTGGCGGGCAAAAGGATGTTAGGCGGAGAGTATGGAGAGTGCAAGGGTTTCATGTGTTTTTAATAGGTAAATGCTGTAATAACAATAACATGAAAGGAGGTGAGTTTATGTCTAAGCTTGTATGTCACATGGAAAAATATAAACGCGGAGATATAAAAAGGCTTCAAGTTCACAACCAACGTGAAAAAGAAATTAAAACTAACCCTGATATAGATAAGAATCGAACAAAATTAAATGTGGATTTGGCTAATGAGGAAAACATAATTTATACCGAGAAGATAAATAAAATTATTGAGGACGCCGGGGTCACAAGAAAAATACAGGACGATGCGACACTGATGTGTGAGTTTATTATTTCATCCGACCAAGTATTTTTTAAAGAGAAATCGAGAGAGGAGTCATTAAAATTTTTCCAGAGTTCTCTCGGTTGGTTCGAAGAACGATACGGAAAACAAAATATAATCGCGGCCTCGGTGCATTATGACGAAACAACCCCACACATGCACTTATCGCTTGTGCCTGTTACTAATAATGTTAGGAAGCGTGTAAAAAATAAAGATGAAAAGATAATTCGAGTTCAAGCTGAAACTGATAAGAGCAGGTTGTCCGCCGCCACATTATTTGATAAAAAAGAATTGAAGGAAATTCAAAAGAGTTTTTACATTGACGTTGGAAGCAAGTTTGGGCTCGAACGCGGGGAAGAGGGGAGCAAGACTGAACATTTAAGTGTTAAAGATTATAAAATTCAAGAAAGCAAAAAGAAAATATCCCAACTTGAATCGGAAAATATGAAAAACATAAAAGAATTGGAAATCAAAAATGGAACTGTAAAAATCCTTAGAGGCAGTGTTGTCGAAAAAAGCAAGGCATTAGATAAATTATCCGAACAACTAAAAAATGATGATGAACATTCTTCGGATTTGTCCGAGGAAATAAAAAATAAAGATGAAATCATAGCAAAATTATATGAGGAAATTAAAATTAAAGATGAATCTCTGACCGCCTTGGAAGAGAAAAACACAAAAGAAAAAGAAAGATTGGAAGCTGAGTTTGCGAAAGAGCATAATTATTATGATAAAGAATTTCAGAACGAGAGAAACGAGCTCAACGAAAAAATAAAAACAAAAGATAAAGAGCTGGCAATTTTAAGGGGGAAAAATCAAGAATTAGAAACAGACCTCGGCGAAAAAGGAAAAATGTTAGCCGCCATGCAAAGGAAATACGAAGAACTTGAAAGGGAAGTTAGGAAAATGACTTCCGCAGCGGCCATCGAGCCGGCCATGCCGAAACGACCAGAGAATATGGGCGCAGTCACACAAAATCAAAATGAGTGGCAACCGATGCCAACACACAAAATTATGACTTATGCGGAAGCTAAAAGTTTACTTGAAGCCGCCGCCGAGGAGATAATACATTGTATGGGAACGGCGGTAACGCTTCGTATTGTTCAAGCGGTAAAAGCTCCTCGAATTTTATTTCCTCTTGCGAACAACACACTTTTATGGGATAATTATTAATGTGTCTTTGTGTTATTGTTCGTTTTTGTGGCGTCGCTGTTCCTGCAGCGGCGCTATCTATTTTGGTCGTCATGCTTTCTCCTCCTTTTTTTGTGCCATTTCCTCCCTCTTTTTTATGTGTTGTTGCTGCCCGCCTGCGTTTCCAGCCATCGCCGGAATGCCTCAGCAGGAATAATTTTTCGACTTCCAATTCGAATACAAGGGAAGTCTTTGTCATTAGTCAATTCATACGCTTTTGGCCGGGATATGCCCAATGCCATCCCAACCTCTGTTACACTTAATGTTATTTTTTCCATTATATTTCCCTCCGTTTCATTAATTTGTAAATTATGATTAATATTATAATACCCATGGTATTATTTGTCAAGTATCTACTTGATAAATATTTTATTATTTTTATGCAAAAACTATTTACTTTATTTTAACTATATGGTATTATATTAACAACTAATAAGGAGGTGTTATGATGTCTTTTAATAGAAACCTGAAAATAATACGCGAACAAAAGGGAATGACACAAAAAGAGCTTGCCGCTCTGCTTAGCGTGAGTATGGCTTCGGTTATTGCCTACGAACAGGCGCAAAAAAAGCCATCGTTTGACATGCTGATTGCTATAGCTGAGAAATTAAACGTTTCACTGGACATGTTATGCGATCTTGATATAAAACCTCAAACGTGGTCGGATGTTGCGCGGCGCGTTGTCGCGCTGGATGTGGCTGGTGGGTGCAACGGACATATTGAGTTTGAGAGAAAGGAAGGTAAAACATGCGCTATCGTGTTTTACGGTTGGGTGTCAAATGTTCCAGATGAGGATGGCTGGCGTCATGAAAATACAGAGCCGGACAACAACTATCAGGAATTCCAAGAAAACCCGCTTGCAAAATTCGCAAACGAGTATTTGAAAATGCGCGATCTCCACAACAGCGGTGCAATTGATGAGGAGCTTTTCGCGATGTGGTTGTCAAAAACATATAAAGCCCTTGATTATTCGATAGCGGGAGGTAACACATA
>Ga0099364_10013064_pt1 | contig 11167 bp, 15 predicted proteins | sample TergutTh196P3_FD_73070 | JGI IMG/M metagenome (GOLD analysis project Ga0099364, IMG submission 73070) | Microcerotermes parvus P3 segment gut microbial communities from Pointe-Noire, Republic of the Congo - Th196 P3 | ecosystem: Host-associated > Arthropoda: Insects > Digestive system > Gut ... | reverse complement strand
CCTGTACCGCTGCTGTCATCTGCGTTTCGTGGCCGACGCCAAAGGCGGTGTGCATCGTGACCTTGGCGCCGCTTTTTTGCAGCTCGTCACGGAGGATGTAGCTGTGGGCGATCGGGACGACATCATCGGCGTCGCCGTGATAAATCAGAAAAGGAGGCTCGTCGCCGTCGATGTAGGTGAGGGGGCTAGCGAGGGCCGAAAGACCCATCCCCCGCTTGGTGGTGACGGGTTCGCCAAGGAGCTGCGCCGCCACCGAGCCGTCCTCTTCGTCCGGCCAATAGCGGCGGGTGAGGTGGACGGGGCCGTAAAAGTCGATCACAGCCTGCACCCGGCAATCAGCACCCGGCGGTTCCCAGTCGGCATGGCCGGCTGTCACCCCCATCATGGCGGCCAGATGGCCGCCCGCCGAATCACCGGCGGCACAGACTTTGGCGGCGTCGATGCCGTATCGGGCGGCATTTTCACGCAAAAATGCCAGCGCGTATTTGCAGTCCTCGACACAAGCGGGGAAACGCGCTTCGGTGCTGAGGCGGTAATCGACGCTGGCGACGGCATAACCGCGTTCGACCTGTTCTTTCAGGCCGCACCATTTATGGTCGCCCATCATCCACGCGCCGCCGTGGATCCAAAGGATCAGCGGCGCCGGCTCACTGCTTTCAGGCAGGAACAGGTCGAGCGGGAGCGTTCTGCTGTCGGTACTGCGGTAGCTGATGTCGAGGATTTCTTTCATGGTTTGACCTCATGCTTCGACTGTTTTTTAGGAGAAGCTAATGGTACGATCTTTGTCCTAAAAATGCATCGGGTATAATTGCTTGGCGTTTACTGTTTCGGCGAAGATCCTGTATCCGTCGCCGCGATACTCGCCCTGTCTGGGGTCGTGGGGGAAAAAGGCGGCGTCAAAGCTCATGCCCTTTATTTTGTCCATTTCCAGCATAAAGCGGCGCAATCTGTCTTTGTTGGCTTCTTCGTCGTCACCCGGCCATGTCCATAGGTTTAGGTCGCCGGCATGAAAGATACTGACGTCGCCGTGGCCGACGATGAAAGCCACCCCCTCGTCAGTGGACAAAAGCGTCCGCACCGTCACGGCGGCGGGGCTTTTACCATCTGCCGGGATGTGATAGGTTCGGTCAGGCTGTACCATGTATATCCGCTCTTCGTCCTTTGCCGTCAGGCCGAGGCGCTTCTTTTCCCCGGCGGACAACCTGATGTCATCCGAGAGGATGTAGTAGCTACCGGGCTGCTGCGCCCGCAAAGACCAGATGGCGCGGTTGTAGTGGTCGCCGTGGGCGTGACTGGCGAAAATGTATAGGTCTTTCGCGCGGTCAAGCGGCGGTATCTCGCCGATATAGTAATCAAAGAGGAGGTAGAGCGCGGGAAGCTCGACCAAAAAGCCGCTATGACCGAGGTGGGTGATGTTCATTGAGTGCCTCCAAGAAAGCCGCACAGCCTTCGTATACGTCATCGTAAGTGGTATCAAAATCCGGGGGGACCCCTACGGGCGTACTGCCTTTAGGAGAGCCGTGCACCCCTCGTATACGTCTTCGTAGGTGGCATCGAAGTCCCCAGTGTACCACGGGTCGGCGATATCCCTCGGCCTGTCGCAATAATCGAGCAAACGCCGTATCTTGCCGTCGGGGTCGCCGTCGAAGAGCCGCAGCATATTGGCGATGTTATGGCTGTCCATGCCGATCAAATAATCGTATTTTTCGTAATCGGAGCGCCAGACACGCACGGCGGCCTTCCCCGCCACCGATATGCCCGCCGACGCCAGCCGCTTCCGCGTCCCGGGGTAGACGGAATTGCCTATTTCCTCGCTGCTGGTGGCGGCGGAAGCGATGTAGAAGTCGTCAGCCATCCCCGCCTCCTCCACCATGCGCTTCATGACGAACTCAGCCATCGGCGAGCGACAGATATTCCCGTGGCAGACGAATAGGATTTTGGTCATGAGTGGGTTCTCCGTGGGTGTAGGGGGCGGCTTGATATGACCTTTTCATGATAGCATAATCAAGACTGCCCTGCAAATTATATTGCACCCGCTTCGTCGATATACACCTCAAACAGTTTTCGTTAATCTACGGCTTACTTCCATTCCAGATGATGAAATCTACACCCTTGTTCTGCACCACCAAGCAACGCGGAACGCGGCAAATTGATAACTATTGAGTCGCAAGGCTTGACATAAGCTTCTACACATATAGTATGACCTGCTTTCCTACTACTCTCTACACTATACTTCTGTTTCAAAATCGTCATTTTTATAAATAATAACCCGACTTCGTCCAGATTTCTCGATATTGACAACAATTATCCCCCCATATCCATCAATATGAAAAACACTCCCGTCATCAACACAAAGCCCCATATCGTTGCACTCTGTAACAATCGGATTATATCTATTGGCGGTATATTCGTCATGTGATATTAGCTTCACAATACCTTTGGCAATATTTGCCTGGGCCTCCGGTATTGAAATATCAAGAATTGTAGATATCAAGTAATCCAATCGTCTTTGTGGAATTGTTGTCGCAATTTCACTTTCGTTTTTTCTACGAATGTTCATATATTTACCCAAATCTATGCACGCTAATGTATCTTCAAACATATGAGTGTCAACATACCTTGGTGGCTTTACAAAATCGCTCACCATAGAATTTACATACTCTTTCATCGCTTCCTTAAGCTCCGACTCTGTTTTATAGATACTGATATTAAATCCTTTACAAAAGGTTTCTTCAATATATAACATTTTATGGTCAAAGCGAATATTGGTCTTAAGCTGTGGAATTTTTTGATTATCTAATTGATAATATAGTTTAATCACAATGTCAGAATATCCTAAATATTTATTTTCAGCATCGGCAAGGCACACGACTAAATAACCGACGATTTGATTAAATTTCCAAATCATTTCTTTGCGATGACCTCGTCTACCTACAGCTACGCTATGAGCATAACTTTTCAATAAATCGAGACACGAATCCCCACGAGAAAGCTTGACTGCGTCATTACAAATCTTTTTTGTCCATTGTTTGTGAAATTCCTCCTCAGTCGTCAAATAAATAGGTATTTCAAATAGTGTTTTTGCATTATTGCTGACATCCATTTTGATTATCTCCCATCCAAGTAATTTTGGATCGCTTATCTGCCTCACGGATTAAAGGACACTTTTCATATAAGCCCTTAAGTGTTGATAAACTCGGTATTCATGTATGCTTTAAGTCTTCACTCCACATCCTGTAACCTAAACGCCTGCTCAATAATAGCCATCACATCGTCAAGCATATCCAAACTGTCCAGTCCGACCTCGACATCTCCGTTACCCCATCTGCCAAGCCCTGTGATGTCCTTGCATATGCCTTTCGGGTCAATGACATCGGCGAACTTCATATTGATTGCCAAGCGAAGCCGCGAACTTTGGATAACGACATCAACAAAGTTGGTATCAGCTTTATAGGCAATATACAGTTTTTTAAACTCACGCTTTACATAAGTTCCAAGGTTGAGGATTCGAGTGTTCAGCTTCTCAAAGAGTATGCGGTTGAACGCATTTAGGTACTGGTAGTTTTCAATGGTGTACGATGGCGCAGAATCGTCCTGTTTGCGGTACAGCGCAAGTTCGGTTTCTGTAAGATTTGGGTATGGCCATGCCTTTTTCGCAATTTCACCGAGCAAAGTTGCGCGGTGTGTGACCTGCGGTTCACCCCAAGTAGTCTGGGTAACAACATATTTATTCAGCCGAAGCGCACTTTCCCTAAATCCGCCATCCATAGCGAGTTTATCGGTGAAAGGCGAATCGCTCATTTCGGAGTTGTACGCAGTCAGCGTGAGATTTCCGATAGTTTGTAGATATTTCTTTTGAATCTCGCTCCAATCATTACCAAGTGAGGCTATCCAGTCTGCACAAAGATTCGGGTTCTGCGGTATGATGTGTTCGATGGTCAAGTTGTCCAGAATGACCGCCGATTTGTTATCCCAGTTTTCAAGTCGTCCAAGGATATATCCACAGCGGTTCATATGGTAAATATCCCTTGTCTGGAAAGTGTCGAGGAAACGCTTGTCGTTCGGAATTCCTTGTATGAGTCGAGTAAGATAAAGAATGCCTTTACCGAATTTAAATAATCGCCCGGTTTAATATCATTTTTCATTGTGGCGAACGTTTTGTTCAGAGAGTTCGTCGGCATATCACAGACTGCGCGGCGTAGAACGTAGCTGATGCAGAGCCGAAGGATTTCCTGCAGTTCCTCAATGGTTATCAAGTTTTTGTCGCAGTCGTCGTGAATTTTCAAGAGGAACGGATAGGCAACCTCCATGCGAATCGCCTTCATATCGCCATACAAGGATTTCAGCACATCATCGCCGCTCCTTGCGAAATACATATCTGAATAGTGCTTCGCAAAGCTGTAGATGTCTTGGCAATTCAAACACCAACTCGTCATGGATTTGGAGCAGCGGCCGGAGCCACGGTCTGTCGGGCAGTCCCACAATGATTCGCCCGAGAGCCAACTTTAGAATGTCAGCCGCTGTGCCTTGAATCGGCGTATTTAGTGAATATCGCTCATTGTCCTTGCGTATTCTCCAAACGGATGATATAATGTCTGGCAGATACCTCCGCCGTCCGAGCCATGTTTCGGTGTAATGCCTTCCGGCAGCGCGGCGTATGGTCTCGTTTTGCCACCTTTCCAGCATGGGATACCCGGCTTTGAGGTTGTGGATGATGCTTTCGCATTGTTCAATCGTTGTATCCAACCCGGCATCGAATTTGAGTGTGCGGTATAATCCGTTAGGAAAAAGCCCGAAGAATACGCCGAAATTGCAGTTTTTTGCAATCGTGCGGCGGTCTTTGAACCCCTCGGCGTTTTTATCCGCCGCTTGCTCAAATGGAATCCGATAAATGACCGTTGTGGTCTGCGCGTGGATGTCGCCGCCGTTTTTGTAAGTTTCTAACATTTTCTTGTCCCTGCAGTAAAACGCACCGACGCGGAGTTCGATTTGGGAGAAATCCAGTGCAAGGAGAACCTTACCTTCCGGCGCAACGATAAAATTGCGGACACCCAGCTTGTCTTTTCCGGCGCGCGGCATATTCTGCATATTTGGGTTACAGGAGGCAAACCGCCCGGTGACTGTGCCGAGTTGGATGAGGTCCGGGTGGATGCGTCCCGTGGCGGGGTTTATGTGTTTGAGGTAGCCGGTTATGTAGGTGGATTCCAGTTTTCCCCACTTGCGGTAGTCGATTACCATCGCCATGAGCGGTGCTAATTCGTGGTCGTTGGCTTCGCACCACTCGTGCAGCAGTATCAATGCTTCCTCGTCCACGGCGGGTTTGCCTTTATCTGTTTTCCTGAAAACCGGCAGCTTCTGTTCGTCGAATAAATACCGCTTGAAAGCTGCCGTCCCCGCATTGTCGCCGATGTCCACATCCCCCGCTAAGAAGGTGATTTCCCCTTTGAGACCGGCAATTGCAGATAATGCTTCGGATTGTTTTTCTAGCATAAGGTCATGGTCTATTGGGATGCCGTTGTACTTCATCAGCCCGCAGTAGACGGCTGTGGGCGATTCCACCAACTCCACGATTTGCCGGTGCTTGGGGATGTATTCAGCAAACCACCAATTGAGTGCGTGGTACATCCGCAGAGCGTAGTCTGAATCTGAACAGGCGTAGCGGATGGTTTCGGGGTCTGCTGGGTCTAAGTGGTCAAAGTGGCGGCCGCCTGTGACTTGCCGGAATGTGGGCAAATCGCCGCCGACAAATACCGGAACGATTTTCTTTAGTCCTGAATCACCCAGACCACGGAAGTCGTGTTCGTTTTTGAGGGTAAGCTGTGCCGCCGCGATGGTGTCGTAGACTGGTGGTTGGATTACGATTCCTAGGGCGTAGAAAAACATGGACTCGAAGCTGAGGTTGTGGGCGATTTTGGTTACAGTGGTGTCGGCGGCGAAGTCTCTCAGCAGCGATAAAACCTCGGATTGGTCGGCGTTGTCGCCCTTTCGGTGCGCCAGCGGGATATAGATGCCAGAGCCTTCGGAAACCGAGAAGCTGATGCCCACGATTTGGGATTTGTGCGGGTCGAGCGCGGCTTTCTCGGTGAAACGGTAGGGTGCGATGGGCGCGGTTTCGATGTCGAAGGCGGCGAGCGAGTGGTTTGCGAGGTAGGCGCGGGCTTGGGTGATGTTGGTGACGAGCTTATACATCGGATGATTTCTCCTTCCCCGGTGGAATGTTGAGTGCCTTTGCTAAGAGCGACTTGGGCATGGTGCGGAGCAGTGCGGGGATGCTGCGTTTCGGCTTGGGTTTGCGCTTGACTGCGACTGTTACGTTCTGGGCTTCGCAGTCCGTTAGGATAACGCGGATGGTTTTCATGGAACTACCTCCTCGAGAGGGTGAAGTGTCCGGGAAATTCCCTCTACTCTATACCCCCCCGAAAAAAGCCGAGTGCGTCCAATTATTCCAAAGAAATTTTTAGCGAGGCATAAATTTCCTTGAGTTGATTGCGTATTTTTTTGTCTGAAACACCTGCGGCTCTAGCGGCTTCGCGTTGGCTGATACCTTGAAAATAAATTTTGCGAATCAGAGACTGTTGCTCCGTGGTCAGAGCTTCAATGGCTTTATGTAACCGTTGGTATTCGTCTTGTTCTTCAACAATTACCGCTACATCCACATCTTCCCAGCCGTCTTCTGTGACCACTTCAACGGAAACGGTGTCCAGTCGGTTAACCTTGGCATCCGTCTTTTGGCTTCCCTTGACGATACGCTTCAAAACACGCATATCATCATCGGTTATACCATCCCTGCCGGCTTCAACTTTATAAACGGAGCCGTCCGCAAAATCGTACCATTCATATTTCATGAGCTTGTCCTCCTTTCTCTGAGGTTTGGCGGGAGAAAGGGAGCAGGGAGGGGCGCGGGAGAAGCGCAGAATATGCCGATGCCGGACAAATGGCGGAATAAAAAACACCCCATCCCGTTTAGGGCATGAGGCGCAGTCTATCCGATTTGCTTTATACGTGGAAGCGTGAATCAAATAGTCTCCCTCCCAGCGTGAGGATGACCGATATCCTCGGCAAACGCTGAGATAATTTTACAAAATGAAACTATTATCCACCTGTGAAATACCTATTATTTACCTATTATTTTCACTTCCTTAAATGCAAAAAAGCACCGCAAATCAAGGCGTTCAGAACACCCTCTCTCTGCGGCTATAAAATTACAATGCTGTTATTCCCAACCAAGCGGGAAACGATATCCGACATCTCGGATCGTTTCAATATAGGCTGAATACTCGGGGCCGATTTTCAGCTTCGCTCGTATCCGTTTGATAGTATCCCATATTGAGTTCCTGCTTGAGTTATCACTTCCGGTTTTCCAAACGCGCTTGTAGATTTGTTCCTGCGTGAGCATCTTCCCATGATTTGACATCAACAGATGCAGCAAATCGAATTCATAACGGGTCAGGTCAATTTTTTTGTTACCGACAAAGGTATACCGCTGGGATGGTGCGATGAGCAGTTCATGTTGGACATACACTTTCGTTGAAGGACGCTTACGCTTGCTTCGCCGCTCCATACTCTTCACATACGCGATTACGCTGTCTATGTTCTCTTCTGGGGTCGGATTCCAGTTTTCACATAAGTCGGCTCCATTATTTAAAGCGGCTACTCGAACCTTGGTTGTGAGTCCCTTGACCACGATAAGAATTGGAAGATGGGTTATGCTCCGCATGGTGGATAGGAGCGGCATGAAGTCAACGGAATCTCCGTTTATGGCAATGAATAGATAATCCTGCTCGATAGTCAGTCTCTGGATTGCCTCGGTCATGGTGTCATAGCGATCCAACCCTATCTCACGCTGCGCCCATAAATCGGCGTGTGCATATGCCACGATATGGTCGGCGTCAATGTTCAGATATTTCAACATTCGGTTGTCTCCCCACAAAGAAAACGCTATATGCCCGAAACGCATTTGAGCAACACATCAACCATGCTGTGTATAACGCTTTTACCTTCCGGCGTTAGTCTTTCGAGTCTCTCAAAAACCTCCCGATTCTTTATGCCGCCGTTTCCATCGTCTAGGAATACACCGTCCAAATAACGGATGCCTTTTCTAAACTCGGTTGCACCGATTAGGTAATCCACGCTCACATCAAAGAAGACTGCCATTTTTGACAACCAGTCCGCGCCGACTTCTCGGTGACCCTTTTCATAGCCGGATAAAGTCGCTTGAGGTATCCCTATCCTTCTGCTTAGATCAGCTTGGCGAAGCCCCTTTTCTTTCCTCAAGCTGACGATTCTATCTCCTATATGCAACGCCTTTCACCCCTCCGCACACAACGAGCGAATAACGAACTTGAAAGAATCTCACCCATATTTGGATAAGTCTATCACGGATATGAGAAATATTTAGCTTTTTCGTCGAAAATGTGATATACTTTGTCGGAACAGAAAACAAAGGAAGAGGAGGCTCAACCATGGTACGAATTGCCATTTGCGAAGATGAGTTAGAGCAGGTTCAACTCGTGTCGGATTATGTTAAGGCGATGAAGCCTCATTACCCCGATATTAAATAGGATGTCTTCCGTTCCGGCGATGACCTGCTGGAGCACTATCGGCGGACACCCTTAGATGGACGTTACGATATAATCCTCCTCGACATCAATATGCCGGGGACAAACGGCGTGGAGACCGCTTCCATTATACGGGGGCTGGATGATAAAGTTTTGTTCGTCTACATCTCCAACTTCGACGAATTCGTCTTGCAAGCCTCCGATACATATATGTTCAGATATTTGCTCAAGCCCCTCGCGTGGGAGAAGTTTCAGAGCGTATTTATCGACGCCTACAAAATGCTGGACAGGAAACGCGCTACCTTTACCTATACCAAGGAATACACCGACACCCGCCTATATGTCCACGACATCATCTATTTCGAGCGGCTAGGACGAAAAATCACCATCCATACGAAGCAAGGCGAAGACTGCATTTGGCATCAGATTTCCAAACTGCACGAAGAACTGGCACCGCACGGTTTTGTTGTACCGCACAAATCCTTCTTGGTGAATTGTGCCTACATCCACCAAGTCAGCCGCAGGCACATCCTTTTGACTGACCACGCCACGCAAATCCCGATAGGCAACACCCGCGTAGATGAGATTAAGAAGCTGTTCTTGGAATATGAGTTCGAGAGGGTAAACGCATGAGCTGGTTTTTGGCTGTTTGGCTGCCGTTGCAATTGGGAGAGTTTTTTATTGCACACATTTTTTTCAAAGACTTTTTAGGCATCAAGGAAAGAAAGAAGTTGCTGTGGGTATTCTGCGTTGTTGTATTTGTCTCTGCGTTAAATCTTTTGGGCTTGCTTAACGAGGTCTTTGCAATCAAAGTGCCGCTAACTGTGTTGCTTTATCTTGCGCTGGCATTTATGTTCAGCGGCGGTCTAAAAATAAAATTACTGGCCGCCTGCTTATATTCTGCATTTTTGTTTATTGCCGATGTAGTGGTCTTTTATTCCCTTATGCTGATATTTGATGTAGACCCAAATACAATGATTGACAGCGGAATCATTTTGTTTATCGGTTTAATCGCTTCCAAATTACTGGTGCTTTTGATAGCTAAGGTTTTAGGCAACTTAAGGAAAAAGGATAATACTCGCCTATCGTTCCAGCATTGGATTGCAATAATAGCATACCCAATCATTAGTTGCTTTTTGCTGTTTGCTATTATTGACTTGACATATAGAACCAATGTTACGGACGCATCGTTGATATTGGCTGTTGCATCGATATGTGTGCTGTTTTTCAACATTCTCGCTTTTCGGCTCTTTGAATACTTCGCAGAAAGATCGGAAAGGGATTTAAGGGAACGCTTGCTGAAAAGTCAAGTTGCAGCGCAATTGAAAGAGATGGAAAGGCAAAACTACGAAAAACTCGCCAAGCGGTCTTTTCTCCATGACCTCCGACATCACAACCAGCTATTGTATAAGCTAGTTGAAAAAGGCGATGCAAAAGAGGCTCTTGATCTGATATCCAAAATGCTGAAGCTCAACGAAGGCGAAGGTGAGTATGTCAACACCAGCAATAAGGCAATCAACGCTCTTTTCAACTCCCACCTTGCATACGCCGAAAGCCAAGGAATTAAAATCGACATAGAGGAAATTTTCGTCCCCGCAGGCGTTGGACATTGAGGACATCTGTATTATCTTTGCAAACTCCCTTGAGAATGCTATCGAGGCGTGTCAAAAGGTGGAGCAGAGCGGACGATTTATCAAGGTGGTTCTAAACTACAGGGACGATAGACTCGTTTATAAGATTACCAATCCGACTGATGGGAGTGTAATTAAAAATAGAAGCGGCGGATTCAAATCAACGAAAACCACACCGGGCGAACACGGCCTTGGGGTTGTGAATATCGAGAAGGCTGTGGAAAAGTATGGCGGCATATTCAACGCGGAACACGGCGACAATGTTTTCACTCTTGGGTTTTCCATCCCCATTGTGAAGCCGTAAGCAATTTGAAAGTGCGATTGAGAAAGGCTTAGTGGCGATACTTATCACAATATAAAAAGGACTGTGCTATATTCAAAACCATTCTGATAGTAACGGATGGTAGCGAGTATGGCACAGTTTTTATGCCCGGCATCAAGGGTGCTTGCCTCCGTTAATCATAAACCGTGGAAGGAGGTGACCTTGGTGAAAGAGACTACGGCAAAAAAGAGGATTGCAAAAGTGCTTGCCCCGATTGCGGATACAACAGCGCGAAACATTATTGGAGTTCCGTGTTCATTTATCTTCCATCAGCCCAAGCTGCCAAAAAAGCTGATGAGCAAGGTGAAATGAGAACAGCTCTGCAAACATAAAAAATCCTCACGGCGAGGATTTTTTATGTTTATGGAGAAGGAGGATGAGCGAAAATGCTTGCAAAAATTACGGATGGGCTGGCTCAGACGTATTACGAGAACAGCGGCGCGGAATATGACGAGGACGATATAGAGGTCTATTCCTACGGGTTGCAGATGTTCTTAGCACCTATATTGGATGTTTTGGTTGTCCTCGTATTGGGACTATGCCTCAGTAGGTTTTTCGAGACTGCCATTTACTTGGGAGCGTTCATCACCCTTCGTTCCGGCGCGGGTGGTTATCACGCCAAGACTTATTTCAGGTGCTTCTTGGGTTTAGTGGTT
>Ga0099364_10013063_pt1 | contig 11167 bp, 4 predicted proteins | sample TergutTh196P3_FD_73070 | JGI IMG/M metagenome (GOLD analysis project Ga0099364, IMG submission 73070) | Microcerotermes parvus P3 segment gut microbial communities from Pointe-Noire, Republic of the Congo - Th196 P3 | ecosystem: Host-associated > Arthropoda: Insects > Digestive system > Gut ... | reverse complement strand
GGGGGGGGGGTAAAACAGTTGATAGTTGATAGTTTATAGTTGATTGGTGGGCAAAACTCGGGTGTGTTATACATTGAAGACATTTTTTAATAAACTGTCTCAAATCGTTTAATTTTAGCCATTCTGCGAATGTATTAAAAATCATGTTCTGTTTCAAATTCATTAATTTCATAATTAGTACCATTCCTACTGTAGGGAACGCATTTATTCGTTTCGTACAGAAAACTCCCCCCTGCCCCCCTCAGAGAGGGGGGGGGCAGGAACGAATAAATGCGTTCCGTACAGTTTGGAAGCAAAAATATTTTTATCTGTATTTTTTGTCAAGAAAAAATAGTTCAAAAATAAAATAATAATTCTTGACAAGAAAACTAATGATATTATTTTGTGTCATAGGAGTCCCAATGGACAAAAAATATGAAAATCTTTTATAAGGAGTAATACATTGAAGTATCAAGTAATTACAATATTTTTATTTATATTAATGATGAGTTGTTTTACAGGTTGTGCATCAATCTTATCGAATCCCGAAAAAGTTGTAACAATATCTTCTAATCCTTCAGGAGCCAACGTTTATATAGATGATGTATTTATGGGAGAAACACCATTATTGGTACGCATCTCACGAGCTTCTACTAGGAAAGAACCAACGATAATATTAACTAAACCCGGACATAGAGACATTGAATCGCAAATAACGCAATTAAAAAATGAGTTATCATATTTAAACTTTATACCCACGTTTGGTCTTGCAGCTCTGACCGTTGTAGTAGCTCAAAACCAAAGTAATGAGACACGATATAATTACAATGGTGAGGTTATTCCAAGTCCGCGAGCTACAACTTATTTTGTTGGTACTATTGGAACGTTGATAGGAGCGGCTATATTTTGGTCAGCAGATAAAGATTTTAAATATACATATCCCAGTAATTTAGAATTTGAACTAACATCAAGACCACCTTTATTTAAGTTACAAAATAATACAGGTTTTGATATATTTCTTGAAAACCCGATACTAAAACACAAAAATTCAAATCAGACAAATTCTCGGCTTCTTCTTGCAAATAACGAAAAAATTGTTTTTGAGAAATCTACGTTTACTGACAGTTCTGAATATATCTTCGATTACAAAAGCGGCATTAGAGACTTTCGAAAAGAAATAAATCTTGTTAAGGATACTGCATTATCGCTTAATAAAGATGATAGAGCTCCGCTTATTGTCGTTTTTAATAACACAGGCAACATCATATCTCAAATAAGCGTGACAAGCGATGGCAATGTTACAAAAGATTTTTTGAATATTCCAGAACAAATACCAAACACGCTGAGCAAAAATTTATGGTTTGGCGAAGTTCCCATCAGCCTAAACGACCAATATGATTTTTTATATACAGACCAATATGATTACACTTATGTAGTAAAAGATATTGTAGTTACAAAAGATTCTACAATTACATTTTTTGAAGGTAATATTCCCCCTAGTGTTATTGTGCAAAATAGAACAGGTTTTGCGATAAACCAAATATTTCTTAGACCACATAACACAAATGAATGGGGAACAGCTATTTCATCTCATCTTATAGCCGACACTCAACGTAGTCCCAACCTGATGATATTAGGCAGATATTTCAGTTCCGATAACAGATATGATATAAAAATTGATGATATTCATAATAGGTCTTACGGTATGTTCAATATTCTAATCACAGATGATATTATACTTGAATTTACTGAAAATCAAAGACCGCATATGGTAAGAATCTTAAATAACATAGGCATTCCAGCTGATAGAATTTATCTACGTCTAACAGGTAGTAGTTCTTGGGGGTTTCCTATTGTTTCTGAAGTATTCGCAAACGCACAGTCTCAAAATATTCAAATTCCATTTGATAAATGGGGACACAATTTGAGATATGATATAAGGATTGACAATATTAATGGTGTTTCGTATAGAAAGTCTAATGTTCAAATCGGAGATGATACTACTCTAATTTTTACATCAAGTGATATGGAGTAATAAAATATAGCGTTATTCGTAGGGAATGCATTTATTCGTTCCTGCTTCGGTTTGGAACACAACCGAACTAGGAACGAATAAATGCGTTCCCTACAGGATTGGGGGCGTTCCCTACAGGATTGAAGATAAAAAAACAAAAATCTCTTGACAAAAAAAACACCATTGGCAATTTTGGCTCGAATCGTGACATTTGAGTCATAATGATCTTAAAACAATACGGCGTAACATTATTGTTTTGTAGATAGTAGGCGACAATTACCCCGTCCAACTAAGCTGACAATATTCATCAAAATATCTTTCAGTTGACGTATATCTGCATAACAATCGGTCCTCTTTTTCTGGATAAGAGGCATTGCACTCGAGCCGGGGTAGTAGTAGCTTGAGCAATTAATAATAAAACAGGTTTTTATTCAACGTAAATTAATCGTTGATATTCTTTTGTTTTTATTGAAAATTGCTTATGGCTTACTATAAGACTTATTCATTCAATATTTTCAAAAATCTTAAAACCTTTTTTATTTTCCGGTACAGAAGTATTTAATATACAATAAGGAGAATAAAAAATGAAACTAAGCGTCAAAATCTCAATTTTGATTGGGATTGTTGTCCTCATGACAGTCATTAGTATAACGGTATTAATCGAAATAGTGATGCGCAAACAAATCGAGGCTCAATATTTAGAAAAGCTTACAATATCTGTATATACAAGTTCGAAACTAATACGAACTAGTTTAGATGCAGAATTAAGCAAGTTATGGGAGATAGCTAACCGTATTCAAACGCGGTCTTTCGATTGGTATGGAGTAACCCGAGCCAGCCTTTTACCAGATGTAAGCAGGTTAGGATCTATGGATTTAGGTCTTGTTCATCCTGACGGTTTTGTTCAATATGTGTCTGACGAATCAACCGCAAATCTTGGCGATAGAGATTATATTAAAAGAGCGTTATCAGGTCAAAGTAACGTATCAGATGTAATCATAAGTCGCGTAACCAATTCGCTTGTACTAATGTTTGCAGTACCAATATATCAGCATAGTTATCCGGGTGCACCTATATTGGGTGCCATGATAGAGCGTCGTAATGGTAGTGTAGCCTTAAGGAATTTAGTAATAGATTCTCAAGACATTGAGGGTGCACATTCGTTTATGATAAACAAACAAGGCACTTATGTCGCCCATGCAGATGAAAGTTTAGTGTTTCAACAAATCAATCCAATACAGGAATCTCTTAAAAATCCGGAATACGAATCTATAGCCTCAGTTATTAATGATGCCGTATCAAGATTTTCTGGGAATGGTCGTTTTACAGAAAATGGTAAATCATATTTAGCCGCCTATCAAGAAATTCCAGACACTAATTGGATCGTCTTTTCTGTTCTTGATGAAGATATAATAAAAGCAAGTTTATTATCATTACGAAACACAATAATAATAAATGGATTAATATGCTTATTATTGGCAACATTTGTGTCTATTTTAGTTGGAAAAAGAATAGCACGACCGATAATCCAACTTCGAAATGTTGTTAAAAAAATATATACATTTTCTGATTCACATAATAGTGTTGGTGAACATCACACCGAATATGATCTTACACAAACAATCAGTGTATCTTCTAAAGATGAAATAGGTGAATTAGCAAATGATTTCAACCAATTAATACAAGCCTTAAAGAACCCCATGTGCGATATTCGCGATGTAATAAATAGTTCTATTGTGGTAACAAAGGAGTTGGTGTCAATAAGCAGCCAGCTTGAAAATGGTAGCAACCAAACCGTATTACAAAGTAATGAAATTTCTAATATCACTAAAAATATGGTATATAATATATCTTCTGTTGCTGCTAGTTCAGAACAAGTATCATCTAGTGCAAAAGAAGTTACAAATTCTGCTGGTCAAATGTCAAGTAGAATGGAAACCGTTGTAACTGCCATGGACGAGATGACCCGCAGTATCACAAAAATAGCAGATAACACATCAAAAGTAAATAAAGTAACCGAAGAAGCTAATATAAAATCTCAGGAAGTAAGCGAAGTTATGAGCAATCTTGAAGTTACCGCAAGCGAAATAGGTGAAGTTACACAAACGATAAAATCCATTGCCAATAAAACAAATCTTCTTGCATTAAACGCATCAGTAGAAGCAGCACGTGCGGGTGATGCCGGTAAAGGATTTGCTGTTGTAGCAGATGAAGTTAAGGCGTTAGCGAATCAGGCTGCTATTAGTGCCGATAACATTGACAAGAAAATTTCTGATATTCAATCAGAGATATTACGTGCTTCTACAACATTTCAAGGGGTGTCTAATATAATTCACGAAATTAATGAAAATATTGATAGTATCTCAAAATTTATTCAATTACAAGCTAATGCAAGCAATACAATGTCGCACAATGTGACTGATACTAATACTGGAACTAAAACAGTTGCTAGTGCTATCAGCGAAGTTGCTAAAAGTAGCCATTTAATTGCTAAGAATGCAAATGACATTTCAAAAGGAACTGACGAAGTTAACGAAAATATGATAGTTATGAGTCAGAATGCTAAATTAGGAGTTGAAGGGGCGGTTATTGTAAGCGAATTTTCAAGTAAATTACAAGATATTTCTTCGGAACTTAAAGTAGCTATTGGTAAATTTGAACTAGGTTGTACTAAATGTAATAAAAAAACTTGCGTTTCTTCAATTAAATCATTGCAATCGTTAACGAGTAAAAGTAAAGAATGGAGAAATAAATAGATTCAGTAGGGAACGCCCATGTTCTGTAGGGAACGCATTTATTCGTTCCTAATTCGGTTGGGTTCCATATCGAACTAGGAACGAATAAATGCGTTCCGTACAGGCATATATGGGATCCATACGGAACTAGGAACGAATAAATGCGTTCCCTACAGTATTGGGTGCGTCCCCCTACAGAAACGCCACAGCGCAGGTTTTTTGATAAAACGCTATACTAAACTTGTATACTTTTTCATAGCCCTCTTGTTTTAGTGTATGTATATAAGACTTTTCTTCTATTTGTTTTAGCCCTTCTTCAGCAACTTCAGACAAATCAAATCCTTCTTTTTTTAAATGTTTAAACTCAATTATAACCGCATAATTATTTTTATCTACTGGTTTTATCAAGCAATCAGAGCGTCCTTTACCGGATTCACGGTTTGAATACACAGTGTAGAATTTATTATCAAAATAGCGGTAGCCAGAAGCTGCTATTAGTATGCCAAATATGAACATATGATAGCTGTTTTCTTCTTTATAATCATGGTAGCTCGGGTTAATTAGAAGTTCTTCGTTAAGCACACGACTAACACCTTCTGCATCTCCACTAAATAGACAATCAACAAATTCTTGCACTGTTTGATGGATACCTAATTTTGATCTTCTGAACCAACGATTTATACAACTTTTAAATAAATCGTGTACTTCCATATTTACTAATTCGGCTAAAAAAGAATTTCCGCTACTACCAATACATGGCTTTAAATAACCTGTATTAAACAAGATAGACCAAAAAGCATCATCGTCTTCAAAATTTATCGGGAACATGATACTAGAATCATAATTCATTGCTACTGGCGTACCTGTTAATAAACCCGCCAAACTGTTCTTTAGTTTTATAGAACCTTCTGAAACCATGTTATCCATTAAGCCAGTTCCGCCGGTATTTATCCAGAAATTCTTAATTTCCTTCGCATGAAGAAAACCAGTGATACTCCATGGATTGTACATATCTATACCACCAAACCTATAACCATTGTACCAGTTCTTTACATCATCAAAATCACAACTAACATCAAATTCATCGCAGGCGGCTTTAACTTCTTCTTCTGTAAAACCGAAACAAGTTGGAAAATCTTTATCCATAATTCCATTTACCATAGGATTATTAAAACTACTCATAAGGCTTTCTTTCGCAATTCTTTGTACGCCGGTCAGTAAACCGAACTCTAAAAAGTCGTTCCCTTTAAAAACGTCACCTAAAAAACCACGCATGAATTTAATCATATCAGGATAATAATTCTCAAAAACAGAGTTATTCAAAGGTGTATCGTATTCGTCTATAAGAACTACTGTATTCTTTTGGTGGTGAGTGTGTAAACATTCTGTGAGATATTTTAAAGAGTTTTTCAGTTCATCTACTGTACACGTAGTCATAAGATACGAGTTTATGCTTGCTTTTTGATATTTATTTAGCTTTTTGCTTTTTAATAAATAGTCGTTTTCTAAATAAAGTGACGATATTAACCTTTTTATGTTGTTTACCGCTTCAGGGTATGTGCTTGATTCAACATTTTTAAGCGTTATATAAATTACCGGATTCTGGTTTTGATGTTTATTAATTATATCCTGATGCTCGGTTATTTTTAAGCCCGAAAACATTGCTTTGGTGTCTTTGGTTATGTCAAAGAATTCTTTCAACATGTGCATATTTAACGTTTTTCCGAAACGTCTAGGACGGGTTATTAGTGTTACGTCACCACGTTTTTCAAGAAATTCTTTTATAAACAATGTTTTATCTACATAGAAATAGTCGTTTTCGATTATTCTTTCGAAAAATTCGACACCTATTCTTACTATTCTTGCCATAATTTTATCCTCCGAACGCAAATTTTATTTTGTTATTATTTTGTGTCAAGAGAAAAAATTAATCTGTACGGAACGCCCCCCCCCTCTCTGAGGGGGGTAGGGGGGGGAGTTTTCTGTACGGAACGAATAAATGCGTTCCCTACAGAAAGCACCCACATATTTTTTATAAATAATTCTTGACAATATTTCACAAATTATAATCATGTCACAAAAAATAAACATGGAGATAACATGAAATACTTTATTAACATTATTTGTCTTATGGTTTTATTACCAACTATTCTTTTGGCAAACACAACTTACATTGGCAATCCTATTAGCACGGAATCCAACAATTTAACGCCATTTGCATACGGATTTGAAAGCTCTGTCAGTCAGTCTATCTATTATGAAGCAGAGATAGGTAGGACTGGTATAATCCGTGCTGTTACGTATAGATTCAACGGTGTTGGCAATGCGCCCGCGAATGTAAACGTTCGTCTTTATATGACAACTAGTGACATTACAAGTTTCAATATGGGAGGGTGGTTACCCTATTCCGAGTTCACACTTGTTTTCGAGGGAGCATTGCCTGTGAACGTTTCAGGACAGCATGACATTACGATTGAATTAGACACTTCTTTTGCTTACAACGGAGGAAATTTAGTTATTATGGGACACCGTCCTTTCTTTGATAACTGGTCTATGAGCAACACATGGCAGGCAACCGCTTCTCCCGGTTTTCAAAGAATAATAAATGCTTGGGATTTTTACAACATAGACCCTTCTATTGGTTATCCCAATGGTACAATAGAACCAAGATTTCCTAATATAACGATTGAGTTTGACGGTGGTAGTACCGGAACGCTTACTGGTTTAGTTTCTAGTCAGGGATACGCCATTGATGATGTAGATATTGCTATTGAAGGCACTTCGTTGAGTGCTGTTACAGATAATTATGGAGAGTTTTATATTTCTGGTATTCCCACAGGCGTAATTACCGTTATAGCCTCAAAATACATGTATCACGACTTTACCATTGAAACCGAAATAATAGCAAATGAAAACACACATATAGAGTTTGAAATTTTCCCATTAGAGCCTGATTTAAAAATTATCTCATTTGCAGGTTCGCGGTGGCCTGTTGCATATTATGCGAATCCGTATCGGTTTCAAGTTAGAAATGAGAGTTTATACAGCATTACAAATGAAGAATATAGCGTTAAACTAATGAAAGTACAAGAAGGAGCGGAATTAGATTTGGAGCTTGTTGAACTGAATGGTGTTGACATTGAATCCAATGAGCTATATGAATTTGTATTTCATTGGGAACCTAATGTAATAGGCGAAATGTTAGATATTTATGCTATGATTGCTTTCGAAAAGGATTTAAATAATAGAAACATTACAGAACATCAATCACAAATAATTTCTGTTAAAGTGCAACCACCCGGTGAAGGTTATACTTATATAGGCAATCCAGAAACTTCTAGTTTTACAAATACGGCACCGGTTGGTTATCATTTTACAAACAGTATCTCACAATCAATATATCTTGCAGAAGAAATTGAAGCTGTAGGTTTGATTACACACTTAATTTACGAATTAGAAGCTGCAGGAAATATACCAGAAGGTAAAATTGTTAGATTTTATATTGCACCAACAGAGTTAAATACATTTAACGATTATACTTCATGGCAGCAATACGATACTTTTGTTAGAGTGTTTGAAGGTGAGCTATCTGTAAATGAACAAGGGAAATATGACGTTATAGTGGAATTAGATACGCCATACTACTACAATGGCGGAAACATCATTATTATGGCTCATAGTCCTGAACAACCCGGTTTTTTTGATTATAATTACTGGACAAATACTGTATACTATGCGCAAAATAGAACGTTAGATGTAGGGTCGAATAATTGGGTATATGATCCAGAAGACATTATTGGTGGCTATGCTAGAACATCGGTACCAAACCTTGCAATAAATCTACTTGTGGGAAGTTTCGGTGCTTTAGAGGGGATTGTAACAAACAATGGCAACCCATTAGAAGGTGTTCTTGTTCAGGTTGACAATTCCACGCGACAAGCTTACACAAATGTTAATGGAGAATATTTTATTCCTAGTGTTTCGCCCGGTATTATAAGCATCACTGCAAGCAGACACGGTTACGATTATTATCATCAGGACAATATTCTCATTATAGAAAATCAAACCATTGATGTTAGTTTTTCAATGAATAAAATGCACTCTGTTACTGTTACAGGAACAGTTATAAGTTCTGATACTAATTCAGGACTGTCTGATGCTTATATTACGTTGGAAGGTTATGAAAATTATTCAGCAACAACAATAGATGATGGTACATTTGTTATTCCTGATGTTTATTCAGGTTTCCATTACGAAATCAATATCATACGCGATAACTATGAATCATACTTAGGACAGTTTATTTTTGTCGGAAACAATGATCTTGTACTTGATAACATTATACTTATGGAAAGAACTAATAGACCAAGAAATGTTACAGTAAATATTGTTGAAGAAAATCAAAATTATGCTGCTATTACATGGGAAGCACCTCTTTCTGGTGTTGATAAATGGTTTGCTCACGCTCAAAGCGATATATGGATGGACGCTATGGGAAATTATGGAGGAGCACCTGTTGAATTTACTACTCAAATTAGATTTACTCAAGAACAATTACAAAACTTAGGTATAGCTGGAACTACTCTTACTAGAATCGCTTTTCACGCTTTCATGGATACAGCTGATTTCACTATTCAAGTATACACAGGCGGTACAGTTGACCCTACAGATCCGGGTACTTTGGTACACGAACAACCAGTTACTATCATTCCAAATCAATGGAACGATTTTGAGCTTACTTCACAGATTGAAATTCCAACATCAGGTGAACTCTGGTTTGGTTATCATGTTAATATTCATAGTGGTTATATAGCAAGCGTTACTGACGTGGGAGCAGGATACTGGGGATTTGGTGACATTGTGAGATGGGAAGGTAATTGGATTTCACTTGCAAATATGGGATTTGATGCAAATTGGATGATTCGCGGAATGGCAGAAGGAGCTTCTACAAGAACATATTTTGGGCAATCTAATGAAGATTATATCGTACCGATTGACAAAATATCTCAAAATATGCAATCATTTTTAAGTGCACACCCTCAATTTTCAAGCTCTGATTTCAACAATAATGTTAAATCTTCAAGGACTTTAGATGCATATAATATATATCTTACAAAAATTGAAGATTTATACAATGAAAACGCATGGACAGAAATTGCAACTAATATAAATGAAAACTATTATAATGACAACAATTGGAATAACTTGCCATACGGAGTGTATAGATACGTGGTGAAAGCTGTCTATTCAAACGATAATCTATCGTTACCTGCCTTTTCAAATGTTCTAGAGAAAGACATGTATTCAAAGGTTGAGATACAGATTTATGCAGAGAACAATGCACCCGTTGAAGGAGCAGTTGTTAAACTGTCTAATAACACAGGGTTAACTGAATATGTTTCAACAGCAACAGATAAAATAGTTGTATTTCCTTCTGTAAGAGTAGGAGATTACACCATTAACGTTATAAAAGAAGGTTTTATGACTTATGTTGACAGTGAATTATCTATTTATTCAGACTCATTTGAATACAATGTGTTTTTAGGTTTTCCTCATATTATTTTGGAGGAAGGTTTCGAAGGTTTTGATTTTCCACCTCAAGGATGGACTATTATCGATGCAGATGGAGATGAACATAATTGGATGATTGCAACAATTCCACTTCATATTGTTAATTCTGGTTTTAATGCCGTCATGAGTGAATCTATGCTAGGTGGAATTGGTGCTATTAATCCTGATAATTACTTAATTACTTCACAAATCACGTTTAAAGAGAACATCCAAGCAAATCTTCAATGGCATGTTGCTACTCATGATCAATACTTCCCCATTGAAACGTATTCTGTTATGGTTTCTACAACTACGCCTTCAATTGAAAACTTCTATACCATTTTCACAGAAACACTTACTTCACAAAATGCAATATATCAAGAAAGAAATATATCTCTTAATAATCTGGCAGGAAATAATGTTTATATAGCTTTCAGGCACCATAACTCTACAAACAATTTCAAAATTCTTATTGATGATATTGTTATTACAGAGGCTGCGAAAACGGTTTCAGAAAACGATATAGCTAAATTACCAAAAACAACCGATTTAATTGGAAATTACCCGAACCCTTTTAATCCAAGCACAAATATAAGGTTCAATACAGCAAAACCCGGTGTTGTGAATATTAATATATACAACATTAGAGGGCAAAAAATTATTACCATTCTTGATAGTTTTATTGAAGCTGGAGAACATACGATTATATGGAACGGAATTGATGAAATTGGAAGAAACGTTAGTAGTGGAGTCTATTTCTATCAGATGAAGTTTGAAGATAAAAGTCATATTAAAAGAATGGTTCTTATGAAGTAGGGTTTAACTCCCCCCTACCCCCCCCAGAGTGGGGGGGCAGTCCCCCCCCTCCCCCGGGGGTGGCGGGGGGGGA
>Ga0099364_10013062_pt1 | contig 11167 bp, 11 predicted proteins | sample TergutTh196P3_FD_73070 | JGI IMG/M metagenome (GOLD analysis project Ga0099364, IMG submission 73070) | Microcerotermes parvus P3 segment gut microbial communities from Pointe-Noire, Republic of the Congo - Th196 P3 | ecosystem: Host-associated > Arthropoda: Insects > Digestive system > Gut ... | reverse complement strand
TGGTTGTTGTAATCTGCAGTTCCTCTGGTTTGCAACTCTGGCGGGAAGAATCCGCCCATATAGCCACCATGCGAAGAGCAGTTTCCATTCAAGTCCATGACTCCGTTTGCGCAAAGCTTATCGCTGTTGTATTCCCACAAGCCGCTTGCGTTGCGCTTGAAAGGCATGTCATAGCAGCGCATAACGTTTTTGCCGGGAGTAGGCCTAAAGGCGTCATCAAAATTTTGCTTTGTCCAGCCGTCCGTAGAAGAAGGATTATTCCACTCCATTTTTGGAACACCATCTTCAAGAACCAAAGTGTTTTTCGGAATACCCTTGATAACACCAACGCCAGCCGAAGAACCGCAATTTTCGCTACATGTATGAAAGGAGGTGTTTACAATATCGGTATCATAAATTATAGCGGCGAAAGTATAAGAGCAAATCCCGTCCCTGCTTCTCTGGTCAGTTTTATGCCAGCCACCCGCACCGTCAGCGGGAACGAAGTACAAGTCTCTGTCATCGCCAAATAAAGTGACAAGATTGAACGGAGTCGGCTCACCTTCCGGCCAATTTTCAGGGTCTTCATCCAAGCCCAAAAGACCTACTTGGTCAAGCGGATCGGGACCGGGCCAAATCAAAGCGAAATCATTCGGAGGCGTTGCTGGGGTAAGGCCATCGGCAAAGGTAATTCTATACCACCCACAGCTGCTGGCATCAAGGCGCATAGGGCTTTTCTTGAGATTTCCACCGTCCATATAAACCAGATGAGGCGTTCCCAAAGTCCATACATCATCGCCGGGAGGCAGAAAGTAGAGGTTGTAGGCATTGGGAATATCCTGACTAAAATATATTTGACCTGGCGTTGACGGACTTTCAGTTAAATAATAAGTTGCACCACCGCCTGGGCAAGTGAAAGCTTGGCCATTATCCGGACGCCCTGTTCTTATTCCATCTGGCCCTATGATGGTATTGCCATCATACGCATTATTGTTCTGAGCAATAACAAAAGAGTTGCCGGCATTGCCACCATGGCTACTCATGTTTACGCTAAACCAGCCATTTGCACCCGGGCTGTATGTATATGGATGCCAAGAATTATTGCCACGCTCAAAAATAGAGAAGCTAGCAGACCAACTTTGAGGCAATTGGATGAGCAAGGTTATGTTGCACGCCGCCGTTGCATTCCCAGCAAAAAACGCCAAGGCAGCGGAAAAAATTAAAACGAACTTTTTGAAAGGGTTCATAGAGCCTCCTTTTGAGGTTTGATTGAAAGTTTCTGTTTGGGTTGATAACGCCTCACCCTGCGTTCTCTCTTCATGCGTTCCTCTTCCAGCAACTCTGGCAAGCCAACTTCATGAATATATTTAACAAATCCGTGTAAAAATTTCTGCCTGGCAGTCAATCTTAAAGGCGCCCTGCATGCCCTGCGCTTGCGAGTTTCTTCTTCATTAATAACTCTTATCGCCTCATGTAAATATCTTGCATTGCTCATCACGCTGACTCCGGCTTAATCCTTTCAATAAAACCATTTTTAAGCATATCCTTAGCACTAGCCATGTAGCGCATTGCCTCTGCGTAGCCTTTTTGCATAATAGCCTGCTGTTCTTCTCTAATCACAAAATCTCCATAACAAACGTTGCCGAGCCAGAAACCCTAGCCCCGCAACTTACAAATATAGAAATTTTTAGAGAAAAAGGAAGAAAATTCTGCAATTTTAATAAAAAATGATTTTTTTTGTGATTTTCGCTGGGGGTTGGGATTGGTTTGGGGTATGGGGTATGGGGTATAGGGTATGGGGAATTTCATAAAAAACGGCTTATATTCGCTAAAAAGGGCATGTTTTTGCATTGCCCATACCCCAAACCCCAAAGCGACTTAATCAGCGATTACTAAATCGTAGTTTTACCGGTTGTAAACGATATTTCTGTGGGTGTTGGGGGGTTGCAGGCGTTCGTTGGGGGGTTGCAGATGGGCGTTGCGGATGGGCGAAAGATTTTTCGCCCCTACACCACGGCGTGCCATTTGGTATTTTTCGTGTCGGTATTTGTCATATTCTGGATAAACGCAATAATTATCCGGGCACAATCAACGCTGTAGGGGCGAAAAATATTTCGCCCATTCACAACGAATTTCGCCCATTCGCAACGAATTGCAACATCGCAATGAATATTTGCCGTATTTTGACAAAAAATCAGGTATATAGCCAAAATTCTAGATGCGTTGGCAATGGAATTTGGGGTATAATTCGCTAAAAAGGGCATGTTTTTGCATTGCCCATACCCCAAACCCTATACCCCATACCCAAACATTAGTTAATCAACGTTTACTATATTTGCCCTTGGAGGAATATTTTATGGATAGCGCTGAATTTGATAGAAGAATTGCAGCAATAATGGAGAGCTTTGAAAGAAGCAGAATGGAAGATGAACGCCGCCATGCCGAATGGGAGCAACGCAACGCTGCACGTGAGGCTGAGGATGCGAAGCGCAAGGCCGAGCGTGAGGCTGAGGATGCGAGGCGCAAGGCTGAGCGTGAGGCTGAGGATGCGCGGCGTAAGGCTGAGCGTGAGGCTGAGGAGGCGCGGCGCAAGGCTGAATGGGAGATGCGCAAAGCTGAGGATGAGCAACGCAAGGCTGCACTTGAGGCTGAGGAAGCGCGGCGAAAGGCTGAATGGGAGATGCGCAAAGCTGAGGATGAGCAGCGCAAGGCTGCACTTGAGGCTGAGGAGACACAACGCAAGGCTGAGGAGGCGAGGCGCAATGTTGAGCGTGAGGCTGAAGAGGCGAAGCGCAAGGCTAAGCTTGAGGCTGAAGAGGCGCGGCGTAAGGCTGAATGGGAGCAGAACCTAGCAGAGTGGGAACGTCGTCGGGCTGAAACAGATAGGCAAATAGACAAAGTGGCCAAGCAAATGGGCAATATAAACGAAAATATCGGTAGCCATGCCGAGCAGTTTTTTCAAAGCGCATTTGAGAAAAAGCTGGAATTTGGCGGCATTAAATATGATGAAATGATTCGCAATTTGCGGCACAAAGGCAGAAATGATGAGATTGAATTTGATATTGTTTTGGTAAATGGCGACAGCATTGCCATAATTGAGGTAAAAAACAGAATACATCCCAGCTTTGTAAAGCAATTAGCTGAAGAAAGGATGAAGATATTCAGAAAGCATTTTCGTGATTTTGACGGCTACAGCGCCTACCTTGGCATAGCAGGTTTTTCTTTCAGCGATTTTGTTGTTGAAGAAGCCAGCAGGTATGGCGTTGGCATTATCAGGCAGGTTGGCGATTCCATGGAAATGGATGCCGTAAAACTGAAGGCTTACTAAAACCGCAAACAAGCAGCCCAGCCTCTGTCAACCGGGGCTGAATTTTTGCTTTTTGCGGTAAGATTTTGGTAGTCCCAGAGCAGAAGCTCGCCTTTTTGGGCATCCCATATACTCCACTCGCTTTCCCATTCAAAGGTTTTTCTGTCTTTTATGGAAACCTCAATAAAAGAAGCAAAAGCAAGGTAGCGAACCTTGTAGCGCAGGCTAAGTTTTTTGAAAAAATCTTTTAATTCCTTGTTTTCGCTCAAGGGAATTTCACGTAAATTTGCAAAAGCATTCCAAAACTCTGCGGAGTCTCTCTCCGGAACCTGCGACCCGGGAAAAAGCAGAACACGCTCATTGTTAGGGAACCGCGCCGCCAAAACGGAATCCTCCTTTGCCGCAAAATCAAATTCCACCGCACTTTCGCTGAAACTGTGGCAATAACTGCATTTTTCAGGCGAATTTGCAACCACATTCAAAGCAGGCAAAATACCTATAGCCGCACCGGAATCCAGCGCCAAAACCTCGCTCGCCTGTTCCCTGTAAACTCTATTTACCTTCACATCAAAACTCAGTTCAACGCCGCTTCGGCAATCATCGCAAGGCGGCTTTTCCCTGCCACCCACGCCCTCCGCCCTCTGCCCCGCACAAGCGGATAAGACGATTGTAAGGGCAGAAAAAAGGAGGAGGCGTGGCATATAGGCAAGGTAGAAAATAGGTTAACTGATAACAGTCAATCCCAATGAATTATATTTTTTTATTGCCTCATCCGCACTTATTAACGCAAATCCACTACCTATAGCTTCCCATATTAAAAATCTATCAAACGGGTCTCTGTGAATTACAGGAAGTTTATATACCGTAGCCATAGTCTTTGGTTCAATGCCTTTACAAATAAAAAAATTGTCCTTGATTTCTTGAAACAACTCCTCAGGAGTAAATCCGTTTAATTTTAATTTCCCTAAACCATATTTTATTGAAATTTCCCATAAATTAACAGGACTGTAATAGATTTTATGATCTTCATTCAAAATTATATTTTTTATGTTTTCTGATAATTTCTTTGTGTCAAAAAAAGACCATAGCAAAATATGCGTATCAAGCAAAAATTTCATAAATTGCACAATTCCTCGTCGGATATATGCCAATTTTCTGAAAATTCTATACTGCCTTTTTTTTCCAATGTTCCAATTTCTCTTTTTTTGGTATTTTTCCAAACTTGTTTTTCATCAAAATGCAATGCAAATTCTTCGCCAAGCAAAACATCTTCCATTACAGAAGAAAATTTTGTCTTCGCTCCAGCTACCTCTAAAGTTTTCATATTTAAAATATAGTAAATCAGCATTACTATATTACCTGCAAATGATCTTTTCTTCCCTGATGTCAAAATTGTTTCCTCCTAAATATGAGGAAGAAACGTCGGGGTTTATAGATTTGAATCCAGAGTATATTTTGGTGGATAATAAAAACTCGTTTAAAAAAATGCTGGCTGTTTTGGAGCAGGCTACGGCTTGCGTTATGGATACAGAAGCAGACTCAATGCATCACTATCAAGAGAAATTGAGCCTTATCCAGATAAGCGTTGGAAAATATCACTGGCTTTTAGACCCTCTCTGCGGGCTTAACTTGAAACCGCTCTGGAAATGCAAAGCTATGAAGCAGATAACCTTCCATGCCAGCGATTATGACCTGCGACTGCTTGCTAGGTTCCACAAATTCCATCCGAAAAACATTTACGATACCTCCATTGCCGCAAAGCTTTTGGGAGAAAAACAAACAGGCTTGGCCGCTTTGGTCTGGAAATATTTTAAAATAAACCTAGACAAAGAAAATCAAAGAGCAGATTGGACAAAAAGACCGCTCTCGCCAGAAATGTGCCGCTACGCCGTGCTAGACACAGTTTATTTAGACGCAATGAAAGAAATTCAATGCGAAAAACTCCAAAAGCTGGGGCGCATGGAATGGCTAAAGGAATCTTGCGAATATTTGCTCAAAAAAATCCGGAATAATAAAAACGATGATGAATGCCCAAAAGAGAGCTGGAGGCTGAAGGGTTCAAATGTTTTTAAACCCTTGGAGCTGCAGATTCTCAGAGCCGCTTGGCAATGGCGAGACCAAGAAGCAAAAAAAAGAGACCTTGCTCCCTACAGAATTTTAAGCCCATATTTTATACTCAGCGTGGCTAAGGCAGCAGCAAAAACCAAAGGAAAAATTGATGAGCGCAATTTGCCAAAATTACCTAAGAACCTCAAGGGCAAGCTGCTCCCATCCTTTTTGGCAGCGCTGAATGCCGCCGTTGCAGCGCCAGCAAGCGAATTCCCTGGCCCCATTCTGCGCAAAGCCACGCCGCGCACCGCCATAAACGATGACCTGCGCGAAAAATTGCGCGAACTTAGAAACGAGAAGGCTTTGCAGCTGAAAATTGATTCGGGGCTTTTGGCAAAGCAAAATCAGCTGAATGCGCTTGCAGACGACTTGAACGGAAATTGGGAAGAAAAATTCAAAGCCGCCGAATTTATGAACTGGCAATGCGAGATTTGGAGAACTCTTGTTCCAAAAGCGGTTCTGCCCAAAAACGCAACCGAGCTTAGGGCTTGGGCAAAGGAAAGGATTTTAGACATGAGCGAGGAGAGCAGAGCAAAGGAAGATGAGAATTTGCTTTTGATGCTTTCTAAGCGTTCCGCTTTGCAAAATGGATATATAGCCGCATTTTACCCTGCCAAGCTTGAACCGCAAATTATTCCTCTGCTGAAAAACCTTGCCAGTGAAGGCAGATTGCTTTTGCCAAGAACCTTGGACAAAAAAATGGAGTTCGCTCTGATTCAAAATCTTGAAGAAGATTTGCAAATCGGTGCTTTTGGGATAATGGAACCCAAGCCTGAACTGCCAGCATTTGAAGGCATGCCTGCGGCATTTTTAGTCCCAGGCGTTGTTTTTGGCAAAGACGGCACTCGCATTGGGCACGGAGCAGGTTACTACGACCGCTTTTTGGCAACATTCAAAGGCATTCCAAAATTGGGAGTTGCCTATTCTGCGCAAATAAGAAGCTCTCTGCCGCAAAACGCAACGGACGTGAGAATGAACGAGGTGGTGAGAAGCAACAGCTAGGGACTATTTTCCCTTAAAAATAAACCTCAATACCTCTGAAAAAAACATTTCTACATTACTCCGCTATGGCTATATTCTCAACCAACGCAGATTCCATTGGCAACACGCCTTTGGTACGTTTAAATCGTGTTGCCGGCAACGCAAAAGCTGCCGTGCTTGCAAAAATTGAATCACGAAACCCCACTTTCTCCGTTAAATGCCGCATTGGAGCGGCTCTTGTAAATGATGCGGAAGAACGCGGCGCGCTAAAACCCGGAATGACTATTCTGGAACCTACATCCGGCAATACAGGCATTGCTCTTGCTTATGTTGCGGCGGCAAAAGGTTATAAATTAATGCTTACAATGCCCGAAACCATGAGCATGGAAAGGCGGCGTGTTTTAGCGGGTTTTGGCGCTCATTTGGAATTGACTCCAGGCGCGCAGGGCATGAAAGGCGCAATAGCCAAGGCTGAGGAATTGAAGAATGCCAACCCCGATAAGTACTTTATCCCGCAGCAATTTGAGAATCCTGCCAACCCGGCTATTCACGAAAAAACCACAGGTCCCGAAATCTGGGAAGCGACTGGCGGCGAAGTAGATATTTTTGTTGCAGGCGTAGGCACAGGCGGAACAATTAGCGGAGTTTCGCGCTTTATTAAAAACACAAAAGGCAAAAAAATAACTTCCGTTGCGGTTGAACCCGCAGAATCTCCCGTGATAACGCAAACATTAAATAAACAAGAACTTAAACCTGGTCCGCATAAAATTCAGGGCATAGGCGCAGGATTTATTCCTAAAAATCTCGATTTAAGCTTAGTTGACAGCGTTGAAACTGTTCCTTCAGATGAAGCTGTGGAATTTGCCCGCCGCTTGGCAAAAGAAGAAGGCATTCTTTGCGGAATAAGCAGTGGCGCGGCAACGGCAGTAGCGGTGAGACTTGCGCAATTGCCGGAAAACAAAGGCAAAACCATAGTTGTTGTTCTGCCTGATACCGGCGAGCGGTATCTTAGCACAGTCCTTTTCGAGGGGTAGGCATCAATGGACATAAGCACCATCTGCGTGCATGGCTGCAGCAAACAATACGATTCCACAGGCTCGGTTGCCGCTCCAATTTATTTGTCATCAACCTTTGCGCACCCCAGCGTTGGAGAAAGCACGGGCTTTGACTACTCACGCTCGCTTAACCCCACGCGCGAACATTTGGAGCACACCGTTGCCGCATTGGAAGGCGGCGCGGGAGCCATTGGGTTTTCGTCTGGAATGGCTGCTGTTTCTGTATTGATGGAATTATTTTCGCCAGGCGACCACATTGTAGCATCCGATGATTTGTATGGCGGCACATATCGCTTGTTTAACCATATATCCGAAAAGAACGGCCTCAAATTTTCTTACGCAGATTCTTTGGAAAACATAAAAGCAGCAATAGAGCCTGCAACGAAAGCTGTGTTTATAGAAACGCCTACCAACCCCATGATGCGCATAATTGACATTGCAGAAGTCGCTAAAATTACGCAGGAACGTGGTTTGCTGCTAATAGTGGACAACACCTTTCTTCCATATTTTCAAAGACCTATAGCTTTGGGCGCAGACATTGTGCTGCACAGCGGAACCAAATATTTGGGCGGCCACAACGATGTGCTTGCTGGCTTGCTGGTTGCAAAAGAAAATGCTATAAATGAACGCTTGCGTTTTCTTGCGAAAACAACTGGCGGGTGCTTGTCTCCTTTTGACAGCTATCTGGTAATTCGCGGAATCAAAACCTTGGCAATACGCATGGAACGTATGCAAGAAAGCGCGCAGGCTATAGTGCAGTGGCTAGGCGCAAACAGCAAAGTTGCAAAGGTGTATTATAGCGGCATTGGCGGCATGATATCCTTTTCGCTATGCGATGAGCAAACGGCGGTTAAAATACTTGAACGCGTAAAAATCATAAAATACGCAGAAAGTCTTGGCGGCGCAGAAAGCCTTATCACTTATCCAATGCTTCAAACCCATGCGGATATGCCAGAAAACGAGCGAAACGCTAGAGGCATAGATGCGCGTTTGCTGCGCCTCTCTGTGGGTTTGGAATCTGCAAAGGACTTAATTGCGGATTTGGAACAGGCAATAGGAAGTATCCACGAGAAGGTAGATTAGGTATTTTCTACATTTCTAACCATGTTTCGCTATGCTATTTTGATAGTTTTTATAGCACTGAGTTTTTCGCAAAGTTTTGCACGCCGCTGCGGAACTGTGCAGTTTGCGTTAAATGCAGAAAACCCCGAAAAAAGGATTTTGGCCAAACCAGGTTTTAATAATTGCACTTTTGCAGATTATTATGGAACCGGAGAAGTTTTGGAAAGACGAGTTTTAGGAGAACAGAATTTTATTATATACTATAAACTTGAAGGAGTGCATGCGGTTAAAACTGAAAGATATATAGATTCTCTTGCGAAATATTTAACAGATGCTTATAAATTGCACAAACATGAGCTTGGCATGAAAGAAATACAGAGCGCAAGACAGACATTTCATTACCAAAAAACCGTTCCATTAGGATTTTATCCCGTTGAAGTTATAGACACCGGACTTTTGCGCAACGGAGAAGGAGAATACGAAGGTGCTTTTGGCTTAACATTAACTCCTACTAAAGGTTCAAAAGCAACGCAAATAGCCATAGAAAATGATTTTTTCTACGGCGCAAATTGCGATGGCAAGCTTTCAACAACACCTTTTCCTTCAATTATACATGGAGATTATTCCGGAGACAAATGGCATTTAGCATTAAAGGTAACTACTTTTCACGAACTTTATCATAGTTTTCAGCTATCGCAAGTGGACATAACGAACAATAATAGCTTTTGGCTTGAGGCAAGCGCAACTGGAACAGAAGAAATAGGCGCTCCGGAAGTTGATGATTATATAAGCTATATTTATACAAAATCACTTTCTCCGTTAGGGGCTTTTGCCAATCTCGGGCAGAATATGGAGCAAGAAGATGGTTATGGCCATGCCGTGTTATATTTGTTTCTGCACTCCGAGCTAGGATCGCATTTTGATTCTGCGATATGGGATTCTTTTGCCAAAAATCCTGGAAATAATTTTGCCATGCAATTGGCAAGGGTTGCCGATGCGCTTGGCAAAAATCCTGATACTTTGTTTCACAAATACGCTACGGATATTTTTTATTCTGGCGACAGGGCAGAATTTTCGCCATACGAATACGGGGTTTCTTCAAGCTTAGCTGATATGCCAAAATGGCCCGAATGGAGAATAAACTCAAATACTCAAAATAATTGGAATTTGCCAGTAGGCGCTATTAACTTTATTCTAAAAACAAATGAACAGCATCCAAAAATAGATCAAGCTATAAAAGTTTCCTCTTTGAACTATGGAGATTCTTCCATTTGGATTCTTTCCCGTCTATTGGAAGCAGAATACATTAAACCGTTACCCAAAGGTGAATTCGCCGCTTATCCCAATCCTTGGAATCCGCGCAAAACTTCAGATATAAAATTCAAATATCTTCCAGAAAACTCCAAAGGAATAGAAATCCGCTCTTCAAACGGCTCTTTGCTGGAAAGAATCCATTCCGAAGCAGAAAAAGACCCCATCTGGCACCCAAAAAGAAACCCAGCCCCTGGAATCCTCTACTACAGATCCCTGCCTCACGGCAAAACCAAAGTACTGATTGTGGAGTATTAGGTACGTAGATATAGAACGCAGATTTAATTGTTTGGGAGTGGGGAGTGGGGAGTGGATTGTTCAGAACATCATTGTTCGGGACATGGGACATGATTTTGCACAGTTATGTCCAAGAGGCTAGCAATAATCCTGAAAATCCTCTAATCCTGTGAATCCTGATCCATTTTGCAAACGATAGATACGCAGATTTATTTGCTTGGGACATGGAACTAGCGACATTCAGAACATCATTGTTCGGGACACGGGACATGATTTTGCGCATTCATATCCCAATTCGCTAGCAATAATCCTGAAAATCCTCTAATCCTGTGAATCCTGATCCATTTTGCAAACAATTGTTGACGCTTTTTAAAAATTTATTCTCTATGTTACAAAGTTATGGCAAAGATAGAATACTCAGAGAACTTGGTTAAGGCTTTTAGCGATTTGCTATGCGAAGAACGCAAAAAGCGCACTCTTTCGCAACTTGAATTAGCCAAAAAAAGCGGCTTAACTCGGCAATGCATATCGCTTTTTGAAACTTGCCAGCGAATCCCAACATTTTTCTCCTTATTAAACCTAGCAAAAGGCTTTGACATACCTGTAGCAAAGCTAGTATCCTTGTTTATGAAAAAGCTAGAATTTTACGAACAGCAGGAGAAAAGACTATTAGCTGCCAAGAACAAAAAATCAAACAAGTGGTTTTAGGGCTAGGGTTTTGAAATTGTTTCACGTGAAACATATAAACAATGCTGATTTACTTCGCTCTGGAACATGGGACAAGCGGCGTGCAATGCAGCTCTGCATATCGCTTGTCCCAAAGCATTAAGTTTGAGCAAATCAGCATTTAAATAAGCGCTTCCCACGAAGTTAAAGAGACCCATCTGTAAAATGTTTTACCAAGCGTGCAGGTATATTCCCCTCTTTCAGAGCTTCCCCTTACCCACAAAAATATAGAATCTACTCCACTTTGGAATATGCAAATGTATTTTTTTGTCTTATTTTTCCTCTGCAAAGCGTCTAATCATATAAAACCTTGGGGAACAACTATGGAATATAATCCAAACCTGCACAGCAGGCACTCAATTCGTTTGCGTGGCTACGATTACTCAAACACGGGCGCATA
>Ga0099364_10013061_pt1 | contig 11167 bp, 8 predicted proteins | sample TergutTh196P3_FD_73070 | JGI IMG/M metagenome (GOLD analysis project Ga0099364, IMG submission 73070) | Microcerotermes parvus P3 segment gut microbial communities from Pointe-Noire, Republic of the Congo - Th196 P3 | ecosystem: Host-associated > Arthropoda: Insects > Digestive system > Gut ... | reverse complement strand
CATAACAATGGCCCAAATAATCCCCTTTTGGTTTTTACTTGCCATATTTATCGGTAAGTATAATGCTTGGTTTTAATTATGTCGATAAATGCATAATGAAAGACATTCTCGATGATCAGCATATACAGAGCCGTTCCAAGCCATCGTTCCTGTCAAGCGCCAAAAAATACTGGTCTTTTCCGGTAAATTCTTCCCAAACTGATTATAGACACATTGTCAAACCTGGTTTTTCTCTGTTATACTCAAACGAGGCCAGAAAAAGCAGAGGTTCAGCTTTGGATAATTCTTATTTTATAGTCGATCAGCATCTCTCCATACGAAAAAAAAAACACTTCCAGGAAAAGTCCCGCCATGTGTCCAAGCAGGAGGCATATCATAATGTCTATAACCTGCGCTGGCTGCTAAAAACTCAGCACTCAGGTAATTCCGGGCAAAAAAAACCGGCAGGGGAAAACCTGCTGGCACTGCTTAATACTGCAGCGGCGTTTTTTATTAGAATTCCAAAACAATATTTTCTTGGCCTTATTATCTTTTTTATTATTGGTTCCCTGGTTGCTATAGCCGGCATTGCATATATTCCCCCGCCGGATCCTCCCGAAGACATTCTTTCACGGGAACATGGATCCATGGTTTCTTCTGCGATTAATGATGGCGATGCAATTCCCCTGGATTTAACCGAAACCTTTGCCTGGGAATACTATACCGTTCAGAGCGGCGATGCTGTGGAAACGCTTGCCCGGCGTCATGATCTTTCCCTGGATGCAATAATTGCCTCCAATAATTTACAAAATGTCAGGCGGCTGCAGGCAGGACAGCGCATTCGTATTCCCAATATGGACGGCATTCCCTATACCGTGCGAAGCGGGGACAGCTATACCAGCATTGCCGCTTCCATGGGGATTCCGCTGGAAGCAATACTCGATGCCAATGACATCCAGGACGATATAATCAGTGCCGGAACGGTTCTTTTTATTCCCGGCGCAAGGATGGACAGGACTGAACTTCGCAGGGCTTTGGGAGAGCTGTTTATTTGGCCCCTTTCGGGCAGGATTAGCTCCGGCTTTGGATGGCGCAACGATCCTTTTACTGGATTACGAAGTTTCCATGCAGCTTTGGATATTGTTGTACCAACAGGGACAGCCGTAAGGGCTTCTACCGACGGCAGGGTAAGTTCTACCGGTTATAATTCCCTGTACGGAAATTTTATAATCATTTCGCATTCCGATGATTACCAGACCATGTATGCCCATTTAAGCCGAATCCTGGTCAGAAACGGCGCATATGTAAATCAGGGAGCAGTTATTGCCCATTCCGGTAATACCGGAAGAAGTACAGGGCCGCATCTTCATTTTGCGGTTTATAAAAACAGAAGGGCCATAAGCCCCCTTGAAGTACTAAATAGATAGTGCTACACTGTCATTGATTGGAGGAATCTTTGCGCAAACTTGTATTAATATTAATCGCTTTTTTTGCGGTAGTTACTTTTATCCGGGTCTTTGCAGAAGAGGACAATGCAGGAATACCTCCTGCACTTGAAATCAGCGAAACGTTTTAATAAAACCAAATGACTATTGAACAAAGCGGAACAAATTCGGCTTCTAAACCCGGTCCGGCAGATCCTTCTGTCGGAATGCTTTTTAATCAGGAAACTTCTTTTGAAACTCTTATAGACGAAGTGTGCGAGCGCCTTCAGGATACAAGGCAGCAAGGATACCTAAAGCGTATTAAAAAACTTAATGAAACCCTCGATGCGCTGGATGTGGAGCTGGATCAATTATTGACTGCTCAGACTTCAAATACCCAAACAAACCAGGAATGACCATGCGGCGGTTTTCCCCCTTATTATTTTTGGCTGCTTTTTTTATTCTCGCTGCTATACCCTCCGGTGCAAGGATAGGTTTTTACGGCCTTAATCTGGCAGAAGACAATAGACTATTGTTTAGGGCTGTTTCCTCGGGAGGGGGTGCAGATACACAGGATGCCCTGTTTTTAGCGCATCTTCCCGAAGCTTCTGTTTCCATTTTAAATGCATTTCCCCAAAGAATGGAATTAATCGAAGAAGGAAGAACCCTGTTGGTTCATAATGTCTTTGGCAGCCTCAAAATTCCTGTTTCCGGAGGGCTGCCGCAGGCTTTTTCCGCTTCTTTTGGAGAAGGGGCAGTAAAAAAAGGCGGTTTTCCATCTTTTACCGGAGCTCCGGGCAGCAATGCAGAGAGTACAGCAGCATCTCCCGACGGACGATGGCTATTATATATAGAACCAAGCAGTTATGCCAAAGGGACTCTAATACTTGCAGACAGCATAACAGAAAGAAAACAGCCTGTTTCCTTTGAAATCGAACGGCCCGGGGATTTTTTTCCTGCCTTATGGAGCGGCGATTCCCGTACCTTCCTCTATGCCAGAGGAGGGCGGCTTTATTTTTATACGGTAGACGAGGAGCTTGCTCCGCCGTCAGAACAGCATCGTATCATAGGACAGGGAGCTATTACTTCACTGTACTGGGGAGCGGGAGGATTTTATTACTATTTCCGGGGTTCCAATGTTTTTCGTATTCGAAGCAGCGATCTTGTTGCAAGAAACTTTTCTTCGGTTTTTACAGAGCCAGGAGAAATAATCGGAAGAATCCCCTTTGAATTTGATCCCAACTTTGATCGCTTTTGGGTTGCTCCCAATGGCCGTTCTATAATCCTGTCAAGAGGCGGAACAAACATTTTTTACTATCCTCTGGATATGAATCAGGATACTTTACAAACAAATAATCCTTCGCTTCCCCATATAATAAGCTCATGGGGAGGAGCCAGGGTCGAAGTACTATGGTCTGGAGACGGTATTGCTACAGTCCTAATCGCTGCCGGCGAAAGAATTGCAGCATTTCGGCTTGGAACCCGTACAGCCGGCGGCAGAGTAAGCCATAGTTTCGAAACTCTGGAAGCTCCGCCTGCTTCAAATGCTCTGCTTTCTCCCGATGGAAGACGGGTTCTTTTTTGGGGAAAGAACGGCTTATACCTATATGACTATGTAAATTGGAGAGGGCTTGCCAATCTTACCGGTGATCCAATATATTCCGGTCTTTGGCTGGGAAACAATGAAATTATTGCCGGAGGCAGGGAACGAATTGAAGTTTTAACTCTGTCAGGGAATGCTCCTGGCAGCCGCAGGCTGATCTGTCTTGCATCGGTCTCTGTTTTTGGTTTTGAAGACAATATACGGTCATCGGCTGCCGGCTCTGCCCGCCGTATCCTCGCCTATTCAGGAGGGATCTGGTACAGTACCGACGGGGAAAGTCCCTGGACTCCTGTTCAGTCTCCTAGGCTTGGTGAAGCTGTACTGGGCAGCGCTGAGTTTCGTGTTTATTTGGAACGATCCTTTGGTTTTTTTGAAAATCTCCCCATGGTACGGAATATAACAACGGTAGGTACTTTTCCCCTTTTTGATTTAAATGTATTGCACGGCTTTCAGTCGCCGGCTAATGCAGAGATGAGCGCAGAACTTCGCTCTGCCCTGGCTTCCCTGTCATTAACGCGAAATCCAAGCATAGTCCCTGCTGCAGAAGACGATTATGTTTTTTCCCACGGCAACAGGGGAATACGGGAAATTGCCCTGTGCTTTGATCTTTACGATGATGCTTCCGGTCTTTGGACAGTACTGGATACGCTTACCCGCTATAATATTACCGCTACGTTCTTTGTAAATGGAGATTTTATCCGCCGTCATCCCCAGGCAATACGGGAACTTGCCGCCTCAGATCACGAAATTGGCTCGATGTTTCATGCTCCCCTGGATCTGTCTGATATGCGTTTTAATGCTGACAGAGATTTTATCGCACAGGGTTTGGCTAGAAACGAAGATGAGTATAACAGGGCAACAGGAAAGGAACTTTCCCTGCTTTGGCATCCACCGTTTTACAGTTTATCCAGGGAAATTGCCGAAGCCGCTGCTGCTGTAGGTTATCGAAGTATTGGCAGAGATGTTGACAGCCGGGACTGGGTTCGTACTCTTGATGCAAGGCGGGTGGAAATGGGGCAGCCTTCTGCGGCCGACATGATAGATATTATTATGGATGCAAAGCGGGGCGGTTCAATAATACCCATACGTTTGGGAGTGCTGGAGGGGGGCAGACCGGACTATCTGTTTAACAGCCTGGAAGTGCTGCTGGACGCCCTCTTACGGGAAGGTTTTAGGGTAGTAACGGTGTCAACCCTGCTTGACAGACTTTAAATATAGATATACCTGCCGTAATAATGCTATATTGAATTTACAATGAGCTACAAACCAGTTGATCCAAAAGCAAATTTTCCAAAGTTGGAAGAAGAAATTCTGGCCTTTTGGGAATCCAATGAAATTTTTAATAAATCCATATCCCAGCGGGATGGCAAGCCGGATTTTGTCTTTTACGACGGCCCTCCCTTTGCCACCGGCTTGCCTCACTTTGGCCATTTTGTTCCTTCTACCATAAAGGATATTATTCCCCGCTACAAAACCATGAAAGGGTTTAGGGTTGAACGGCGCTTTGGCTGGGACTGCCATGGTCTGCCTGTAGAAGCACTTATTGAAAGCGAGCTTGGTCTTAATTCCAAATCCGACATTGAACGCTATGGTATAGCGCAATTTAACGAAGCCTGCCGTGCTTCTGTATTGCGCTATGTCAAGGAATGGAGAACAGTAATTACCCGTCTTGGCCGCTGGGTCGACTTTGACAACGATTACAAGACAATGGAAGCCCCGTATATGGAAACAATCTGGCATGTGATTGCTTCACTATGGGAACAAGGCCTTCTTTACGAGGGTCATTATATACTGCCTTACTGCCCCCGCTGCGCCACGGTGCTTTCCAATCATGAATTAAACCTGGGCGGATTTAAGGATGTCCATGATCCTTCCATTACCATTCGTTTTATGATAACCGGCACTGAAGTCGGCAGCCCTGCCGCCTCTATCCAGGCTGCCGATCTGGCACGGGGCGCCGGAGGGGCAGCCTATCTCTTAGCCTGGACTACCACTCCCTGGACCCTGCCATCCAATATGGGCCTTACCCTGGGGCCGGAGATTGACTATGTGCTTATTATGGACGGAGCAGATCGCTATATACTTGCCGAATCCCGGCTGCCTGCCTACTACAAGGATGCTTCTGAATATCAAATACTGTGGCGTAAAAAAGGCAGCGAATTATTGGGTTTATGTTACGAACCCCTCTTTCCTTATTTTTCCGATATTGCAGAAAAAGGCGCTTTTCGTACCTTTCTGGATGATTATGTTTCTACAGAAGACGGTACAGGAATAGTCCATATTGCTCCTGGTTTTGGTGAAGATGATCAGCGGATTTTAAAAGGTACAGCAATACCGGTAATTTGCCCTGTCGACGAAGAATGCCGTTTTACCGAAGATGTATTGGATTACCAGGGAAAATTTGTCAAAGATGCTGACAAGGAAATAATTGAGCGGCTAAAAATGGAGGAGAAACTTGTTAAGCGCGATCAAATCCTCCATGCATACCCTCATTGCTGGAGATGCGGCAGTGCATTGATTTACCGGGCTGTGGTCTCCTGGTTTGTCAATGTAGAAAAAATCAAGGCCGATATGCTAAAGGCAAACAGCCAAATCCACTGGGTACCGGAACATATAAAGACCGGCCGTTTTGGCAAATGGCTGGAAGGGGCCCGGGACTGGGCAATAAGCCGTAATCGTTACTGGGGAAATCCCCTGCCAATCTGGAAATGCAGCCAGTGCAATAAGACAATTTGTATTGGATCAAGAGAAGAACTTTTTAAACTTTCCGGAAAAAAACTAGACGATTTACATAAGCACTTTGTCGATGAAGTTACCATACCCTGTCAATGCGGCGGAACCATGACTCGTATTCCGGAAGTTATGGATTGCTGGTTTGAATCCGGGGCCATGCCCTATGGCCAGAATCATTATCCTTTTGAAAACAAGGAATTTTTTGAAGATCATTTTCCTGCAGATTTTATCAGCGAGGGGCTCGATCAAACACGCGGCTGGTTTTATACACTAACCGTTTTGGCAGCGGCTCTGTTTAAAAAACCTGCCTTTAAAAACTGTATAGTTTCCGGTCTGGTGCTTGCATCGGACGGCAAGAAGATGAGCAAAAGTCTTAAAAATTATACAGACCCTACGGAAGTAGTAGATGCTTTCGGTGCCGATGCCCTGCGGCTCTTTTTAATTCATTCAGCTGTAGTTAAGGCCGATGATATGCGTTACAGCGACGATGGAGTCCGCGAAGTAATGAAAAGCATTATTATCCCCCTGTGGAATGCTTATAGTTTTTTTATTACCTATGCCAACATAGACAAGGTAGATGCCAGGGGCGCTCCGGATAATCCTTCCAATCCCCTGGACAGATGGATACTTTCGGAAGCGGAAAATCTTGTAGAAAAAACCGGAGAAGCTTTGGAGGCTTATGATATTTCCCGTGCAGTTGATCCTATTTTAAAATTTATTGATAACCTTAATAACTGGTACATACGCCGATCCCGCCGGCGTTTTTGGAGAAGTACAACTACGGAAAATACCAATAATAGAGAGGCTGACGGAAGACTTGCCGATTCTGACAAGACCGATGCATACGATACCCTTTACGATGTGTTAAAAACTTTAATTTGTACAGCAGCTCCCTTTATGCCCTTTATTACAGATGCAATATGGCAGAATCTTCGCCTGGAAAACGATCCCATGTCGGTACATTTGACAGATTATCCGGAGCCAAGAGAAAACCGCAGGGACAGAAATCTGGAATTTAAAATGGCTATTGTTCAAAGCGCTGTATCTATGGGAAGGGCACTGCGTTCACAATACAGTGTTAAGGTACGTCAGCCCTTAAAATCTGTCGAACTTGTTACGCGGAATCCGGAAGAAAAAAAAGCTCTTATGGAAATGGAAGACATTATCCGGGAAGAGCTGAATGTTAAAAGTGTATTATTCAGGGATAACGAAGAAGACCTTGTTGAATACGAAGCAAAAGCCAATTTCCGGGTACTGGGAAAAGAGCTGGGCAATGATATGAAAGCTGCAGCACAGCTTATTTCTGCATTTAGCCAGACAGAAATCCAGGGTTTACTAGAGGGGGCTGCTCTTTCGATTGATTTGGATACAGGGAGGACTGTAGAAATAACTGCCGCCAAACTTGATATACGCCGTATTGAAAAGGCAAAGCTAAAAGTGCTTAACGAAGGGACTTTGACAGTTGCCCTGGATACAGAAATAAGCGAAGAGTTATCCCAGGAAGGAGATGTACGGGATTTAATCCGCGGAGTACAGAATGCCCGTAAAGAAGCAGGTATGGAAGTTACCGATAGAATAATTTTATGTATTTACGGCTCTCCAAGGCTTAGGCAGGCCTGGGAAGCGTTTTCCGATCATGTAGCATCCGAAACCCTTGCTGTTGCAGTGGAGTGGGGTAAGACAGATAAAATGATAGAGCTTGATGCAGGAGATGATACATGGTTCATCAAAATAGGAAAAAGTTAATTCCTAAAATTGTATTCCCGGTTATATTCTCTTTGTTTTTTATTATGGTACTGGCATCGTGCCGTAGTTCTCCTTCTGTACCAACACCGGAACAGTATTACCGGGGCCGCAGCGGGTTTGAGCTTATACCGGAAGGCGGAGAATTATATATAACAGCAAGGGTGCAGTCTGCCAGGCCCATACTGGATTCACTTACACTTGGCGGGTTAAGCGGTGCAGACTTAAAGAGTTTTCTTGACATGAGCGATACGCTTACAGCGGTAGTTTTTCCATCTGAAGAAGAATGGCTCTTTTATGCTGCTGCAACAGGCAGATTTCCAAGTGCCCGTAGCGGACTTTTTTTCGGCGCTTCCAGGGACTGGGAAAGGAGAGATTCCTCTTCTGGTATGCAGTACTGGTATTCACAGCAGTCCCGGCTTGGTTTGTTTTTAAGCTCCCGGCTTGCATTTGTTTCCCATGACGATCCCTTTGTAGCTCCTCCGGGAGCCCGAGAGCCCGAAGCTCTTGCTTCTTTGCAGGAAAATGCAGTTCTTTCCGGCTGGATTACTAACCCTGCCCAGGCAATTAACAGCATTATTGCAGTGCTGGAAATACCTGTTGAAATGCCTGTAGAATCCCTTGTATTTGCCGTATATCCGGAAGGGCAGCAGTCCTCCAGGAACAGAGAGGAATTGTACAGTGCAGTACTGCGTTTCGAAACCCCGTCTAATATTCAGGCAGCTGCTTTGGTAATTATGCTTAACCTTGCAAAGATGGGACTTGATCTGTCCGGTTCCATCGAACAGGAAACGGCTGATATGGGTATTCAAATGGATATACAAACCCTGGCAAAAATCTTTTTTTCCAATCCTCCAAGGCAGGAAGGCAATTCTTTGGTGCTGACTACCGGAATAGTGAACGGAAGCGAGCTTGCTTTACTTTTTAATGCCTTTTCTGTATATTAAAGCTATGCCGACCTATGAATATGAATGTAAAAGCTGTAAGCATAGTTTTGAAGCATTTCAAAGTATGAGCGATGCACCGCTTAGCGAATGTCCGAAGTGCAAAAAAGAACTGCGTCGTTTAATTAACGGCGGCAGTGGAATCATTTTTAAGGGTTCCGGTTTCTATGTTACAGATAAAAATAAAGATTCCGGTAAAAAGTCTTCGATTAAGTCCGGTAAACCTAAAACCGAGGGCAAAATTGAAGGAAAAGGCGCTGATATGGCTGCAGATGTAAAAAGTCCCTGTTCTGCCTGTCCTGCTTCCGGAAAATCCGGTGAAGGAGCCTGCCCTGCAGCAGAGAAAGCGGCCGGCTAGGAAGTTTTCTTATGTCTGCCCGGTTTTTTTGCGATAACTGCGGAACAGAAGTACAACGGAATAGTTCCCGCTGTACCGGCTGCGGACGCTATTTTGGCTTTGTCCGCTGCCCCCAGTGTAATTTTACTGGAGAAGAACATCGTTTTACCAATGGCTGTCCTTCCTGTGGGTACTGTACGCCGGAACAGAACAGGAATTCTTCCCGAAAAACCCTCTCCGGAAAAAGAAAATTAAAACCCTCCTTATTAGCAGGTAAACTTCCTCTTTGGGTGTATATTCTTGCTATTTTGGGATTAATTGCTGTTATTCTGACACTTCACCTATTATACCCTTGAAAGAATCCATTCTGCATATTATACTTAATCGAGAGGTGGATTATGTCCGATCAGTGTCAGTTAGTCACATTCCAGCTTGGTGAAGAGTTGTATGCCATTGATATAATGGATGTTAAGGAAATAGTCCGGGTTCAGGAAATCCGGCAGCTTCCCAACGCTCCCGGTTATGTAGAGGGGATTTTTAACCTTCGCGGGGAGATTATTCCCATTATCAATCTGCATAAGCGGTTTCATCTAAAAAAAACCATTACTTCGGAAGAAGATGAACTGTTATCAGGTTTTGTTATTATTGATGTGGACGGCTATAAACTGGGAGTAATTATCGACAGGGTTTCCCGGGTAATTACCATAGAACAATCGGATATGCAGCCGCCGCCGCAAATGCTTACAGGTATTGGGTCGGAATATATTCAGGGAGTTGTACGCCAGGAAGAAGGCGGTTACCTGATTATTCTTAATATCCGCGACCTCTTTAATCCCAGGGAACTGCAAAAAATATCCGATCTGCGCAGATAAATCTACCGGAACTGCTTAATTGCCTCTATCATGGCAAGGAAATTTTCCACAGGTACATTTGGCTGTGTATTGTGGATTGTATTAAAAATAAAGCCGCCGTTTTTATAGTAAATACCTATACGCTCTGTAACCTCACTATATACTTCTTCGGGAGTGCCGAAAGGTAAGGTCTGCTGGGTATCAACACCTCCGCCCCAAAAGCTAATTTTTTCTCCAAATTGATCCTTTAGGGTTTGGGGATCCATGTCCCTGGCGCTGTTTTGAACAGGATTTAATACATCAAAACCGGCTTCAATGAGGCTGGGAATTAAAGCTTTTATTGAACCGCAGCAATGCTTAAACACCTTCCAGCCGGTATTTTGATGTATCCAGTCAATCATGCGCTTATAATAGGGGAGATATACTTCATTAAAGGCTGCAAGTGAGCACATGGGGCCGTTTTGAGATCCAAGGTCTGTGCCGCATAGGTATAGTACATCAATGTTGTCTCCCACAGCTTCTTTTAAAAGGTTTAGGTTTTTTAGGGCAATTTGGGTCTGCCGGTCATAAAGCTCTTTAAGAAAATCCTGCCTTATTGCCATGGAGACATACCATTCTTCTATATCCCGTATTCCTTTGGGGTTTTTTAAAAAAGGAGCAGGAACCAGGGCAATGTCTCCCAGGGCAGTACCACCGGGATTTGCTACAATAGCAGCACTGGTATTTTTACGCAGTAATGCTGCTTCCTTTTGGTAGTAGGATAATACTTCATCGCTTAAGGGGCCAAATTCTTCCAGGTTATCATCAATAGAAGGATTATCTTCGTCAAAGGCTGTATCGCGCATTAAGGCATCAAAATAAAAACCCCCTTTGGGCATATAGCCGCTGGGAGGGACACTTTTATCACCCTCCGGATATTGATAGATCCCGCCGTCTGATCTTAGCTCTGTATTAAAAGCCCCAGGAACCAATACCGGCGTACCGTCAAACAATGTCCAGGGTTTCCACTCATTGTTTCTAAAGCCAAAAAGGTTGTTAAAGGTTATTATGGGTACACAATCTACACATAGCTTTTCCCGGAGATCTTCTCCGACTTCTCCCAGCATCTGGTAGCAATCTACGACTTTGATGGGATGCTCTGGCAATCCATAGGCCTTACGGAGCTTATACACCATGGATGCAGATATACCGCTAACGGGGCTGCTGCCAAAATCTACAGGAACCTTATCTGGCTGCCTGTGATTAAGCGTGTTTATCACTCTTTCTTTTGATGTCATTTTTTCCTTTTCTGCTCCCTGCTCACTGCTCTCTGAGCGTCTATACTCCTTGTCTTTTTAGCACATCCTTTAAAAAGCCCTGGGCACGGGGAATATCATTTTCGTCCAAATGTTCAATTATGATGGGCATATTGGGATGATCTTTAGCCAGCAGTTTTACATACAGGTCGTAGTTTAATACTCCAAGGCCTGCTGCAGGAAGTTCTACAGCACCGGAACCCCGGAAGGTATGGGATTCATCGGCATCTATATCGGCATGTTTTTCTTCGGCGCTTT
>Ga0099364_10013060_pt1 | contig 11167 bp, 20 predicted proteins | sample TergutTh196P3_FD_73070 | JGI IMG/M metagenome (GOLD analysis project Ga0099364, IMG submission 73070) | Microcerotermes parvus P3 segment gut microbial communities from Pointe-Noire, Republic of the Congo - Th196 P3 | ecosystem: Host-associated > Arthropoda: Insects > Digestive system > Gut ... | reverse complement strand
AAGGACGATGTCTTAAAATATCTTGATGCATGGAACAGCGATGCAACAATCGTACTTCATCGCGGAACTGCGAACGAAATAACCCTGCTTGCCGATGACCGCGAAGACATTGTTTATTCGGATATACTGACACTTATCATGGGTATGATACGAAGTTTGGTGCAAATTATAACTATTGCCCTTGTCGGATTTACATCACTTGCCCTAGTCGTTTCATGTGTGATGATTGGAATAATAACTTATGTATCAGTTGTAGAACGGATTAAAGAAATCGGCGTCATACGGTCGCTTGGAGGTCGCAAGCGCGATGTATCTAACCTGTTCATCGCGGAAACCGGAATCATCGGATTTGTATCCGGTATGTTCGGTATCGCGGTAACCTATATCATATCGGGAATAATAAACCTGATTGTCCGCAGTCTTACAGATGTGTCTACAATCGCCGTATTCCCATGGCACTATGCATTGATTATGCTTACCCTAAGTATAGGCCTGACACTTATAGCAGGACTCTTACCTTCGCGCTCCGCCGCCAAAAAAGACCCTGTTGTTGCCCTTCGCACCGAATAAAACTTGATTTAATACGACAATTATGGTAGTATACAAGATATACTACCCTATATGTCAGGCGTTCCCTACGCCTGCAAGGGATTCGTCAGCGTGGCGGAATTGGCATACGCGCTGGTCTTAGAAACCTTTTCGAATGTCAAAAACCCCTATAAAACAAGCGTTTTTTGCGACTGACCCAAATTTTGACCCAAAATATGTACAGAAAAAAGACAGGACATTTCTGCCCTGCTTTTCAAAAGTGTTTTTTTATCATTCGTTCTATTGCGCTTTCTCCGACCAGTTTCCCTATTCTATCGACCTCAAAGCCACCCTTCATGAAGATCAAGGTTGGAACTTTGATGATGTTGTAGGTTTCCGTTTGCATTATGTCATTTCCCGCGTTTATTGTTTTGACGCTAATATTGTATTTATATTTCATCTCATCTAGTATCTTGTCTAAATACTTGCAGTCAAAACACCCATGTCGATAAAAATGTATTATTTCATTCATTTTTAATATCTGTGATGTGGGTGCGGATTGCCCGTGCTTCCCTTTGCCTTATGATGATGTATGTCATACTTTATTTCAGCAAGGTCATCATGTAACATCGGCAATTTGTGTTTCCAAGCAATCTTGACTGCTTTCGAGTGTTCGCAATCGTGAGGTAAACTATCGATGTGCCGTGACTTATGTTCTATCCATTCCTCAACACCTTTAACATAATCTTCTGCTTCCTTGATGTGCATTTGCCAATCAGGGTGGTCTGCACTCATAGCGTATGCGTGTTCAAGATGCTCCTCTGCCGAATCTAATTGATCAAGGATTCGTTCAACAGCAAAGTGCATGTGTGTCATTTCCATGTGATGATGGTCTGTTTTAATATGTTCCATGTTCCACCACCTTATAACACTTTCATCACAGAGATTACTGCCATGTTAATGCCCAAGTTCGTGCCGGGTGTAAAAACCACAGGACCGGTACCACCAATTACAACCTTGATAACACTGTCTCTCTTAATAGGCAAATCAAACACTACTTCACCTGCAACGGTATAAATACTTGCCGTTGCCGCCAATCCATTTCCTGTTGTTAATACGATGTAAGTATCTGCAACTGCAGGGACATCAAGTCGAACTGCGAACTGATATGTACCTTCTTCACGAATGAAGATGTCGCCAGTTCCAGTATTCAATTTGATGTCGAAATCACAGCAACGATTACGACTTGCGTTTGCGATTACTGTGTTAAATGGTACTACCCCACCAGTCGCTATTGTATTGACTGCCTGTGGCGCGTAACCAAAAGATGCACAAATTCCTTTTCTGCATCCGTCATTAAAATTTCTCATAAAATCCTCCAATTACTCCCCTGTTTTAGTTTCGTTTGCAGGGCGAGTTTTGTTGCCTGTCTGCTGTTTTACAGACACGGCACTCATTTGTGGGTGTTGTTTGTTTTGTTGTGTAGAATAAATCCCAACACCGATAAGAAACACGACTGCAATAATGCCAATCGTTTCCCTATCAAAAGATTTACTCTTGGATAATTGGCTGAACGCTCGCGGGCATTGGCTGATTGCTAGGTTTGTCAGCAGCCCTTTCGGTAGTAGTTTGTGTAGCATTTCCCACCTTATCCTTTTGGAAGTTGGATAATCCGTGCACCAAAGCACTTTTCAAAGATTGTTCAACTTTGTGTCGGGCTTCTTCGTTTCCTAATAGAAATCCCGCGCCCAGCAAAAATAATGTACTTATCATTTTGTCCTCCAATTATAGTAGTGGTCAGACCCCGACAATCCGTCTTTCAGGCGCGGGGTCTTCTCTACCTATTCAATTTCGGATTGCTAGTTTAACAATCGCAGCGGCGTTCTCCGCGTTCTCCACATGGATTGCATGTGAAGATTTGACGGGTTTCTGCGAAACAAGGTGTGCCATTTGGCTTCTTTTCAAGTTCTCGCATGATGCCATCGTTTTGTCGGTCAATATACCCTTTCAATTCAAGCATATTGATTTTGCCTTTCAACTCTGCATTTTCGGTGAGTTGCTTTTGATACTCGCGTTCATCTTGTCGGTCGAATTTCTTATCAATGAGTGACCTAGTGCGTTCCTCTTGATAATCAATCTTGTTGCCCAAGTGTTTTTCTTCCTCGTAATTTGATTCGTCATAAAAGACTGGACGATTGCCGCGTATTCCACAACCATCGCCATGACCATCTCTGTGACCGTCGCGCCCTTCTCTTCCCCATACAAGGAAGATTATGACGAAGATTATGATGAACCACAACCAACTGCCACCAAAGCCACCATCGCCGTAACCACCGCGACCTACATTTGCCAACTCGTATTCTTGGTTAATTCCCATAGTATTACCTCCATAAATTATTTACCTTTGTTTTATCCCGGACATAAAAAAAAGGTATGCTCCTATTTTGGAACATACCTAAAATTTGATAAATAGTTGCTGGTGTGACTTTGGGCGTCTTTGGGCGACCTCTAATATCGGTTAATTCCAAGTTTGGCGAAAATAATACGCCTATTGTTTTTTATAGTTGTCGGAGACCATCTTCCAAAAAATAAATCATATAATTCCTGACCTTTAACCCCATCGCGTATAATCGCTTCTGCCAATAAAATCTCATTATCATCAAGTCCATGTTGTTTGCAGTGGGCTTTGAACTCTTCGTCACTCATAATGGTTAAACACATTCGCACCCCCTTTAATCTGGGAACTCATCGGCTCGCCTTGAATATAAATTTGTTGCTGTGCTTCTTGTTCCGTCATATCCCCTTGTAACCTTTTTATCTCTATAATTTGAAAAGTCATAACTTGGTTGCGCAACCTTATCTAATTCTTGTTCGGCAGTCTTAATATCAATGTCGTTAATGTCAATTCCTGTGAACTTTTTGATTGGGTCAATTCCAGTGAATTTCTTGGCAGTCTTTGCAACATTGACTGCACCAACACCCCATTCTTTAAATTCTTTTAGTGCTTCGGGATTAAGCCCATATCTCCGTAAGATGCTTTGTAGTTTCGGCATATTACTTTTGTAATTGCCCTTATCTATTCCATGTTCAGCAAGCATCTTTTCTACCTTTCTTATCTTATCAACCCAACTCATATTGCGATGACCTCCTTATCCGCTTTTAATGATTTCAAATCCGCTTTTATATCTTGTATCGCCGACAATATAGTTTCGTTAATTTGCGACTGTTCTTTGGCAACCTGCTCCGCTGTCTTGGGTCTTGCCCTACCATATTGTCCATTACTCAATTCATAAATCTCGTAAAGTTCATTAAGATAATTGCTCGCTTTTTGAGCAAGGTCGTCTACATCTTGCAATAAGACATTCCGCGCCTTCATATCAATGCCAACTTCCTCGCCTGTCGTGTCGTCAATAATAATGCCCTGCATATTCGTCTTGGCAACATACCTTCCCTTTTCCGCCATCTTAATCCTCCAACGGCATAAGGGGTTGTCGCAAGGCAGTTTCCACTTTTGACAGTCTTGCGTTAAGGCTGTCGTAGAGGGCTTCACATCGGTCAAATTGGTCATTAAATTCGGCTCTAACTCTTCCGACAAGACTTTCTTTTTGAACTGCCATTTCGTTAAGTGTAGGGCTTTCTGTGCCGTCTGGTGATGTGCTTTCGATAAGATTTTGGGTAACGACCTCTTCTTTATCACCTTCGAAACGAAAGGGTTTGAGTATGTTCATCACCTCGCTTTTTGTTGCCTTTTGTGCTTGTGTGCTACTCAACAATAGCACCGCCTGTCCATTCAAGTTTGCATAGACTTTCTTGCCCTCATCTGCCCATTGTTTAATTGTTTCTAGTTCCTTGTCGTTTTCGTGAATTGCGATTAATATCATTTTGCCACCTCTTCATCTTGCGGTTGCCCTTCGGGTTCTTGTTCTGTCTGCGGCTGTTCTTGCATTTTCATTTTCGCCATCATGCTCATAATGAATGGCATCGCCATGCTCGAAAACCCGCCACCTTTTTCTTCATTGCATGGTTCTCCACTTCGCGTGAGAAAGAAATACATTAGCACTAAAATTAATATCCATGCCCAAGCACCATCTAATCTTGACACCTTCGCCTCGCTTGTTTCTTTCAACGCCTCAACTATCTTCTTTTCTGTTTCTGTCCATTGGCTTTCGTCAAACTCTTTTGCAAGTTTCCTAATCATCTTGCCTAGTCTTGTAAGTTTCATCTTATACCTCCTATATTTTAATAGTGGTGGCTGGGCGGATAACATAGAAACCGCCCACGCTCTCACCACGCCTTATAATCACATAGAATAGTCAGGATCAATCTCTACAAAACATATACAAGCACTTGTGTAGTCTATCTGTCGCACCACCAAATATATGCAATAAAAAAAGGCAGAGCCAAAGCCCTGCCTTAATCTTTTAATTCTTTTTTTAACCGCCACTTACACATTGTCGAACTGTCTTCTTCCATGATGTACTTCTTGGCAAATTTTCTATGTGTCATTCTATGAATAAACAAATCAACTGCCCTATCCGTCTTATCCCCACTAAACCCTTTCTCTTGGCATCTGTGCCGCAATTCCTGTTCTGTACAGGTATTTAAGTTAAATCTAGTCGCTTTTCGTTCAGCCAATCCATATCCGATCCAAAGCATTGTTATTGTTGTAGGGACTGACGATATAATACTATAACTTAATGGTAGTGTACATATCAATCCGCCAATGATTGCAACAACACAACTCATAAAAAGACATGACCAGTCTATATTAAGCCAAAAGCCAAACTTCCCAGAAAAATGTATGTGTTTCTTAAAGCAATACCAAAGTATTGTATAAGCACAAACAAAAAAAATCGCCTCTACTATTCTACCGAATACCCATGAAAGCACGGATAGAACGGATAATAGTATGGCGATTTCTATTGCTGCACTAAAATAATATTTAGTCTTTAATTTCATTCTTGCTCAGTTCTACAACTAATAATTTTGCATTTACCAGCGCGGTTCTTTTATCATCTTTTTTAATTGCACTAATCACTTCTTTCGCGGTTAAGATTATTTGTTTCTTGTCGCTCAACAGTGGAAGTCCTGCTAATTTGTCGCCCATTGTTATTCTCCTTTTTTTGATAATTAAAATATAAGTACAGTAAGACTATACTTATGTAGCAATCTATTAGAATGATCAGAAGGCTTGCGAAATTGTAAATCGCCGCACTATCACCAATTCCTCTAATAGATAAGGTAAGTGCCTGCGTAAAATAATTTACGCCAAGCACAATAACTATGTTTTTTATTCTCGAATTTGGATTTATTGCCCATGCACACAAAAGCGGAGATGTTAAGTTAATCGCTCTTGCTATCGGTACTTCAAGATATGAAGTTGTAACAGTTAAAAAAGCAACAGCGGTTATAATCCCAAACTGCCATAGATTCGGGTGCCACTTGCCAGCAATTGCACATGACAGAAGCGTTAAGGTAATTATGTTTATGATAAAGCAACAAACATCATTAACTATCCAATTTGCATCTATAAACTTCCCCACCGCTAAAATTTGTGGCGTTGTGGCAATCCCAATAATCCATGACGGAAAAAATAATTTGCCAATATAAACAGACAACAACATTCCCATCGCACAACAAATTGCAACCAGTAAAACCCTTTTGTTCATAAATACTCCTTTAAAGACACTACTTTGTCTTTGGTATTTATCTTTTGTTAATTTACAGTCGGTATTGCTTGCTCAGTGATTGTTTGCTCATTGGCTAACCGTTTCGCTATTGCATCGCGTTCATGGCAATACTTCTGAATTATCATCTCGTCTGCCTTATGCTCATAGGGTGCGATTTTCTCTTTCTGTTTCTTCTCGGCAATATAATCATCTAAAACTCGCCTGACTAACTGTTCGACTTCTTGTTTATCTGTGGGGGCTTTGAACAACAATTTATAAAGTTTAAAATCACTACGGAAAAACCATTTAAGAAGTTTTTTTAACATTTTAATATCTCCTTTTCTTATTTTGTGTATCACTATTCGCAATACTTTCTTGACCATGTATAACATTCCTGCTATGGCGAATGACATTAGTATTCTTGATAGCCACCCACCGAACCCGCCAAAAACCCCTGTTAAGAAATCGCCGATGTACATTCTGCCGAACACATCAACCCCAATGTCAATTAGGGCAAAAAATGTACCCCAAATGACAACATCAAATATCCACCAAAATGATTTTGTTCTTTTGGGTATTTCCACTCATCTTACCTCAATCGGTTGATCTACTGTTGGCTCTTCTTTTAAGAACTGCTCTGCCCAAGCAATAGTTGATTCGTGCATTGCCCGGATTGCTTCGGCTCTTGCGTTTGCCATTTGTTCGACATACTCATTGACCATATTCTGAAACTCGGCAGTATTCTGTATCTCCTGCTTGGCAATAGCCATTTCATTTGCGATGGCAATATCACGGTTCTGACATAACTCATTGTATCGTGCAACATATTCTGCCCGCGCCTTTTCTTCATCAAGTATCATTCTTGTATCCTCCTTTTTTATTTTTTTATCCATTCATCACTTTCGTGATGGAAAGACCAATCTTGTCCAATATCTTCTCGGCTGGTGTCCATCTCGCTACTAACACACCACCAATAAAAGCCCCAATAATCAATGCCATAACAATAAGTCGTTTAATCATTTTCTTCTTCCTTTTTCTAGTTGTTTTCTGAATAATAGGCGGCTTGATGTTTTTGTGCATTTTCCGATGGGCTACCGATTTACCATCATGGCAACCGCCACAACAAAGCACTACATCATAAAAAGGGAAACCCAACCGCTCCCTGCCAAGCCGTTTATAACTTGTATTTGTCCTATGGTGTCCAATTCGTAAATGATCGGCGTGTATGCGCTTTTTGCACCACCAACACCGTTTGCCCTTTAACCGCTTCTTTATGTTTGCCCAATGGCGCGTTGAATGATATTGGGCATAGTCAGTTATGATTTCGCCCGTGCTTTTCAATTTCATATAATAAAACCCAGTTTTAAACTTCAAAGGTTAAACAAAAACCATAGAACCTTGTTCGATTAATGGTATAATTCATCTCAATGTGGGCTATTATTTCTCCATTGTTTGAAACTGTTATATCAAATGGCACTGATGCCCATTCACCTGCGAGGTTTGGGTTTGATTCTCTAATTAAGATCGCGTGACCTGCGTAACCTACTGTGCTTTGTGGTCTAAATCCAATGGGTAATATCCCCAAACTCAAAGTGGTTTGATTGGAATCATTTATTGATTCCCCTCCGCCCCTCACGAGAACAGAAATCAAACTACCAACTCTACGGCATACATTCTCAATCGCATTAAAACCTGTTGGGAGATTAGTAACAGTTCCAGTAATAATATTAGGACTAATAAAATTAGGGGGCTGCAATTTATTTATTTCAGTATCAAACTCTGAATGAAGTATATCTCCACCAACTCCACGCCTTCCTCGTATTGCATTTGCAACATCTGTTCCAAAATTGTTGAGATTATCTGTCCGCGCCATTATGAACCTCCCAGCAACCACAAACCTATTGCAGTATTTATTTGATTATTGACCCATATTATTAAATCATTTTGCGCTGATAGAACTCCTGTTATACCTCCCCATACAACACCGCCACCACCAATTGAAGTCAAGTCATTCCATGTCGTTACGCCATCGCCAATTTTTATGATCTTATTTGTTGTATCATATCCAAATTCACCACTTAATAACACAGGGTTCTCTGTCTCCCATTCCGCCGCCTCAGCCTGTTTGATGACAATCCGCGCATTTACTTGTGTACTCATTTAATTACCCTCCAACTTGCCTATTTCATCGCGTAACCTCTGCCTCTCATCTTCATTTTTAAAATACTCTTGTTTCTCTTCTTCATTCAAAAGCCCTCGTGCGAACTTAGATGTATCTCTAATAGACTGATAATCAGTTTTTTCAAGTTGTCTTTTTATCCGTTGAATTTTAAAAAACGGATTATTCTCAAATTCAGGTATCATGTTGATTTTCTCCCTTTGCTATTTTAATTGAATTGATGTGTATCGGTAATGGCAGTGTTGTGCCTGAGGCTACTCCATAAATACCAGCATCCCAAGATGATTCACTGGGATTATCAGTATTATAATATAAGCGAATTTGAATTACAGAATCGATACCTTCAATCCGTAACAAGTCTATTGACGCTACTCCCATTAGTGTTGTAGGGCTAAATCTATAAGTTATCGGAATATAGAGATCCAACTCGACAAGAGTGCCTAAAAAATCGGCGAAGAGATTAATATAAATCCGAATGTTGTCTGTTGTGTTAATTCCAAGTGGTACTGCAAAATCATCACCTGCCGAACCATTAACACCATCTACATCAGAGGCAATCTCGTGCCATTCTAACCTAGGAACAGGGTCATTACTTTCATCACCCTTTCCATTGCCATTTATAAAAATGTCGTTGAGGTCTAATCTTGGTAATGTGTTCCCAGATACGCTTATAACTCGCGTACCACCGCTTTCACCTTTCAAATCGACTAGACTTCCCCATGTAGCGTCAGGATTTTCGAAGCGTAGTGAAGTACCTTGCCACTCATGCGCAGGCGGGTTGCCTGTCTGACCGGGGTCTCCTATCAAATTATTTGCTTTCAGTCCACCTGTGTTGGTGTCTATAATCAATGCTCTTGGTAAAGACACATTGCTTATATCGGTATTGTCAATTGGCTGGGTGAGTTTGAACGCTTCCTCCGCCTGTTGTATAGCCGTGTTTATATCATCGGCATCAACTTCATCGCCGTTGTGATAAAGGGTTGACATATTTATCTCCTTTTTAGGTTTTCTTTGTTATTTCTGCCATATCAAGGTTCTGAGTGAAACTATCACGATTAAAATCAAATTCCGCATTCGTAATATCAAACGATTTCGCCGTGCCATCACGCCTCCGTGCGATGGACTGACGGTTCACATCTTGCAGGTCGGTGTCGCGGGCGTTGATAACAACTGCTTCGTCTTGAACTCGGTTGATTGATGTTTCGTCTTTCATTATTTTGGTTAGGGATATGTTTTGTTTGCCATCATACCATTCACCCTTTTCTATGACATTTCCGTTTGTGTCAAATGTTCCTGCTATTTTGCTTGTTATCCACTGTGGAAGTGTATTATTTCCTACCGTTGACCTTGTTGTAATTAAAGAGTTTTGATGAATTTCGTAGGCGTTTTTTTCTGAACCATGTTGAAATGCTTGTGGTGTTAGACGATATGTGTCGCCTCTAATTGACACTTCGATATATTTTGGTTGTATTGCATTATAAGATACTTCAAAACCATACCAATCCTGCATACCTTGATAGTCGGGTCTAAATATGATAATAGCCCCACTCCCGCTTGCAGCGGCAAAATTTGATAATATTGAAGTTTCTAACTTCGACCTAAAATCAACTCTGAAACTATTTATACTTATGTTGGTTGGTGGTTCAAAATCTATGAAGTTCTCAGTTAGGGTTGGCATTGGCGTTGGTGGTCTATTTATAAGTGCATCTAATGGTTGAATTAAATCTTCAACTGTTATCTGTTCTGGGAATTGAGTAAACATTATTTCTGGGTATCTATCTAATATCCAATTTGCTGCTGCATTTGTAATTTGGAATATTTGATTCTGACTTGCTGAATATTGAAATCTATCGTAATATAATCTAACATAATCAATATTAACATTCTCAATCGGTTCAGAATAAGAGAAACTAAAATCAATATCAAAGTTGAAGTTATGAGAATACTGTATGACTGACCTATTCCCAATAATCATACCAGATTCAAACCAACCGCCAGCATATTGATTATTTATATTCATCAATATATATCCAGCCACCTTAGATACTCTACTGATAAAATGATAATTATCTGTTCTCCGTTGTGTTGTTAGAATATTTGGAATAGATGGATTATCTCTTGGAACAGATGAAATATCAACCCTTTCTCCAAATACTCCTCGAAATTTATTATCAAGCACAAGGTCAGATTGTGGCTCACCTTTCCACTCATTTTTATATATTCTTTTCATAATCCCTCTTGTTTTGTCAAATTTGAACAGTATTAAATGCGTTTAATATATCATTATTAATTACGGTACTCGGCATAAATATTGATAGTGCGAGTACAAAGTTCCCATTCACAGCACTTACTAACCATCTTTCTACATCCATCCCACCCGCTTTAATTTGAATCCTAAAACCACCAGAAGCACAAGCAGTCAAGAATTGTTGATTATTGGACTTATATATCTCATAAAGATATCCATCGTATAAAAATGCTATACCATTTCTCATTTCAAATCTATATGTATTGAAGTAGTCATATTCATATTCAACTAAACCTATCTGTTCTGTAATAGAAAAAGATATGCTATCTGAATATAAAACTACATCCCCTAAATCAATTTGTTCTTGCATTTTTGAAACAAATCTTTGAACATCTGTCATTTCTATTTCAATCTCCCTATTTATATTTTTGATTTCATTATTCTTCTGTGCAACAGTTATTCCAAGAACAATATTCCCTGCCACAAGCAACACCATCAACATCGCAAGGCATGAGTAAATTACTATATTCTTTTTCATATCAG
>Ga0099364_10013059_pt1 | contig 11168 bp, 9 predicted proteins | sample TergutTh196P3_FD_73070 | JGI IMG/M metagenome (GOLD analysis project Ga0099364, IMG submission 73070) | Microcerotermes parvus P3 segment gut microbial communities from Pointe-Noire, Republic of the Congo - Th196 P3 | ecosystem: Host-associated > Arthropoda: Insects > Digestive system > Gut ... | reverse complement strand
GGAATCTTTTCCTCAATTAGAATTTTGCGGATTTTCGCAATCCCCAAGCCCTGTCCGGCAAGCGCGAAAATTTTACGTACAACAGGCGCGTAACGCTCATCAATGATAAGGCGATTGTGGTCAGCAGGGTCTTTTTTGTACCCGTATGAAACCTTTGAACCCACGAATTTACCCTGCTTTTGCCGTGACAAAATAGCGGATTTAACCTTCTTTGATATGTCTTTGGCGAACATATCATTTAGAAGATTACGAAACGGCGTGATGTCCATGCAAGAGTTGTTAAGCGTATCAACCGAATCGTTCAAAGCGATATATCGCACACCGTGATTAGGGAAGAAAATCTCAATATACGTCCCTGTTTCAAGGTAGTTTCTACCCAAGCGAGAAAGGTCTTTGGTCATCACGCAATTGACTTTCCCGCGCTCAATATCGCCTATCATTCTTTGGAAATTCGGGCGTTGAAAATTCGTCCCCGAATAGCCGTCGTCGATATAATAATCAAACACGCCGATTTTGTTTTCCTTGCAGTAACGAGTGAGCATTTCCTTTTGTGTGGCAATGCTTGAACTCTCGTTTTCGTTACCGTCATCTTTGGATAAACGCAGGTATAATGCCGCATTGTACTGCTGATTTAAATGTTGCCCCATTTTCTACTCCTTTCTAATCGGGACAACTGTTGATTACTATTCTATTATAGCGCGATTGTCCCGAAATTGCAATAGTTTTAAGAAACTTTTTTTAGATTCTTTCGGATTTGCTCTGTGATTACGTTCTCAAATACCTCGCTCATCTTCCGATTCCCGCTGTAATGCGAAGTGACAACGATTTTAACAGGTGATTTAATCGTCTTTGTTTCGGTGATTTTATTCATAAAAAACCTCTCGTTGACGTGTGACGAACAGGCAGTATGTTATTCGTCACGATTGCTTCACGATATGATTTTGTATTTGAATTATTCAATTTCACATGATTTCATTTTCCCCCTTGAATGTGCGTTTGCAACTTTCTCCGGCGGCTGTTTCATGACCTCGCCTATCAGCTGTTTCATCAGTTTTGGTGCGTGTTCGTAGGCTTTGTGGAATAACATCTTTTCATTAATTCCACCCTCGGAAAACTGCTCCAACTTCTTTTCAAGTTGTGCGTTTTTCTTTTCAACATCCGTAGATTTCTTTTCAAGTGATTTAATTCTCTCATCACGGCTTTTAACAGCTTTTCGTGCCTTTATAGCTTCCTTTGCAAGCATCGAAACCTTGTCCCAATCATCGCTTGAAAGTGTATACTTTCCGAACAAACCCTTGCTCGCCATTTTGTCAATTTCTTGGAATTGCGATACTGTTTTCTTCTTGAATTTTGTCTGCTCTGTGAGTTCGTCAAGCCGCTCCTGCTCTTGCTTTGTCTTGTACTCGACAACGCTCAAATGCTCGGCGGTTGAGCCGCGTTCGCCACGCTCGAAACCTGTAAATCCCGCCGCCTTCATGTGTTCAAAATAGCGGTCTTGTAGTGGCGAATATGACTTCACACGCTCGCCGAATCCGTCCTCATCATAGACAATCTGCGAAGCCCACTTTTTACTGTTGCTGACTTGCTTTATGACCTCTTTAACAGTCCCGACAAGCGACTTATCTTTGCAGCGTTTGCTCCACTTGATTTCCTTGTCTACAACAGGAATATACACAACGTGTAGGTGGTAGTGATACACGTCTTTCCCGAGTTTTTCGGATAAAGCCTTATTCCGCTCGTCTGCGTGCATTACCGCCGACAGAATAAATTCCTCTCCACCGACTTCACTCACAGCCTGTTTGTACGCTTCCTCAAAGAACGATTTAGCGTAGTCGTATCCGCCCTTTTGCTCGAAATACTCGCTGTTGACATCATAGACTAACTCGTCAATAATGTTTGCGGTTGGCTTTAACCCACGAGTGCTGATTTTGCCGTCCTCGACTAACTTGTCAAATTGTTGCAAATATGAAACTTGACAATCCTTGAAATGAATGTTATACTGTGTACGTGCCAAATCCACATCATCGTTGCCGTAATGCTGGTTTTTACGCTCGTTGTGCCGTTCGATATTGCCGACTTTTTCTCTCGAATAAGCCTTATTCCGAACAACAGAGTAGTGTTTTTTCATAAAAATCCTTTCTGTGACGAATGAAATTATATTTGCTGTACAATGACAATTATAATTTCAAATCGTCACACTCGATAAATTCAATTATACTGCGGTTTTGCAGACATATTATGACGATGTGACGGCAATTTCTTGCCCCACCTATATTTCTTCAAGGGGGTGGGGGTTAAAATGACCGTCATCGTCATTCTTAATAAGTTTTACTGTTCTTTTAGTTCCCGACCGCTCGAACGAAACGCTGATTTTATGCGTATTTTCGAGGGTTGAAGAATTATCTTTAATCATACGACTTAACACATTCGGTGTGACGATTAGGCTTTTGTCAATTTCTTTGAGTGACGATAATAATTCCGTTGCCGTCCCCGAAAATGTTTTGCGTTCCGACAACAACTTGACAACCGCTTCAATAGGCTTCACAGCGGGATTTTCGCCGCCTTGCACGAACGAAACAAACTGCCAAATTTTCCGCTCTCTGTCAAATTCAATATTAATCTGCATATCTTCAACGTCACGTCCTGTAATGTGCAAAATTTCAGAATTTTCAGCACGTTTTGCCTTTTCGAGAACGAACATTGTGTCGGCAGAACCCGTCAATCCGGTAGTCCCCGAAACGGTGTTAAACGGGTCACTGTCGGGAGTTTTGCGGGTGTGATGAACGAGCAATATTGCGATTTTCAGGCGGTCGGCGAGTGCCTTGATTTTGTTCATGTCGTCGTAATCGAAAGCGTAGCCGCAACGGTTTTCATCAACTCCTCGAATCCGCTGAAGCGTGTCGATTACTATTAGTCGGGTGTCGGGTTTGTCGTTGATAAACTGCTCCAATTGCGGTAATAATGCGCCTGAAATGCTATCGGAGTTTGTCGTGAAATGGAAATCCTCCGTGCCGTTTTCGGTGATGTGCGACAGGCGAAAATGCAGTCTGTCAACGGTGTCTTCGAGTGCCAAGTACAGCACGGTTGATTTGAGCGTGTCGAATTCCCACACGGGCAGACCGTGCGAAACCTGCTGACAGAGCCACAATGACAACCACGATTTCCCGACTTTCGGGCTACCTGCGAGGACGGACAATCCTGTTGGTAAAAGCCGCGAAATGATGAATCGTGGCGGTTCGCAATCGAGTGCAAGTAGGGTTTTGCTGTCGATTACGGACAGCGGGGTGAAGTTTTGTTGCATAATTAAAATTCCTTTCTTTGTTGGTGACGAAAATAAGGCTTCTACCTATACCTCCGTCACGGCGGGACGAATTCCACAGCTGTGGCGAAAAAAGTTCCTCTACTATAATCCGCCGTCACGAAGGTAGATTTGGGGACAAGTGAGCAGAAAAAAAGTTCCTTTATCCTAATCCGCCGTCACGGAGTGCCTAATTCCACAGATTTGAAGAAAAAAGTTTCCCCTATACTATCTGCCGTCATTTTCGGCGTTTAGGGACAAGTTTGAAAAAATAATCTTCTACCTATACTCCCGTCATAATTTCGATTTACTGACATGATGATGAAAAAATATTTATGCCGTGATACTTGCTGACCGCCTCACGGTTCGCCCGGGCGGGTATGTCATTGCCGTGGCATACAACGGTTATTCGGTTGTAGGGTTGTTCCTCTACTATTACATTGCTGACCTGAAATGCGATTTGGGCGGAATAAATTTTCTCTCTCACTATTACATTGCTGACTCGAAATGCGTTTTGTCCCAAAAAATTTCGCCCTACTATTACTTGCACACTCGAGAGGCGATTTGCCCCAAATAAATTCCCCCTACTACTCCTTGCACACTCGAAAGCCTGTTTGAGCGGATTTATTTTCGCACAATCGGCTTCGCCGAAAAACGCCTGCTCCGGGTGACCGCAACTTCAACCACAGGGGGGTGGCTGAAATTACTGTCACCGTCACAGGCATTGCGCCGCACGGCGGCGGGTTTACGCAACTTTCGTAGGAACGGCGAAAGTGCGTAACCCACTATGACACTTTCGCAAGCGCAAAGATGTCGTGGGGTCTTACGCAGACGGCGTGATGTCCGACACGGTCGGGGTAATGCCGCCCGGCGGCAGGGGATTCGCCTATCGGCTCAATCGCCACGGCGAGTTGCCGCCTTTTTGGCGGTTTGCCTGCGGACGGAGCAATCCGCTCAAATGCAGAAAAGCCGCCTTTGGGGTGGGCGGCTTGGAATTTTTAGAAATATTTTGTTGAAATCTTGAAAAAGGGGTTGTTTTTTCAGATAGAATGTGTTATAATGGACAAAGGAGGAATTCGCCTACATAGAGCTACTGTTGATATTTGATTAACGTAATTATGTGCATTCATGCGATGAAATGCTTTGAGTTGCATGCGGTCTTAGCTTATGGCGAAAGTTGTCATGAAAGAATTAAAAGAATACTATGAAAAGTCTAAACGAAAATGGTTTGGAATTTGTATTGGTGCTTGGGCAATATTGTCAATTCTGCTAAATTTTTTTGAGCAGTTAGCTTTTGCTTCAATTGTGAATTGGGCAGATAAAAATAACTATGAAATAATAATTGAAAATATATCGTAAATTCAATTACTCCTTACTTTTTTGTTTGTTTGCGTAGCACCAACCTCTATCGTTATGTATGTTTATTATTTTATTATTAATAAAATAAAACACAAGACATGGAAAAAAGTATTTCCACAATATGATGTTAGCGGTAAGTGGGAAGGAGAGCTTGTTTTCACTAAAAACATTGGGGAAACAGATAAAGGCTGGAAAAAATTATACGAAATAAAAGCAGCTACGCCTGTTATTATCGAACAGACGTGCGAAACTATAAAAATTTTAACCGCCGGTTCTGATGATTTAAGTTGGCATTCTATATTAGCCGATTGGGATGATAGAAATAATTTAGATATTCTATACGAAGTCCAATACAATCTTGCAATGCAACAAAAAGGTTTTCCAGAATCGCGTGTTGGCAGGGAGCATATGTATATAGAATATGATGGTGCAAAACCGCACAGGATGCGGGGTAAATTTTGGCATTGTATTGCTGATGATGGAAAACCAATATATATCGGCGAAATAGTTTACGAACGCCCCGAAGAAGTGACAAAGCCCGAAGCAAAATCAGTTGAAAAATTAACACATCATGCAGACAGTAAAAGTTGTATGGGAAAAAATGTCCCCCCAAAAACCTACCCAAAAAAGAAAAAAAGAAAGCGATAATAATATTGGAGGTCGTATATGATGAAATCCGTAATTGTGTGTGGTACGCTTGCCTATGACTTGATATTTAAGTATGATAAAAGTATGTCCCAACATTTTAATAAAGATACAAATAATATTAGCGTATCGTTCCTTTCTAAGACGTATGAGAAGTTTTATGGCGGTACGGCATCAAATGTGGCGTATGGTTTGTCTCTGTTAGATATAAAATCCCATATTTTATCATCTGCTGGTAACGACTTTTATGAATTTAAAAAATGGCTAAACAAACACAATATTTCTACAGATTGGGTGATAGAACCAAAAAACCAAATGACTCCAACGTGCGTTATTATTAATGACGCAAATAACAATCAAGTAGAGGTATTTTATCAAGGGCAATCAGAAAATTATTACAAGTTATCTTTGCTTGACAAAGATATTAGTGCTTTTTCATATGCCGTTATTACGCCCACTGACGTTGAAGCGATGTATACACACGCAAAAGAGTGCAGACAAATGAATATTCCATATATGTTCGACCCGGGTTTTAGATTGGAACATTTTAATGTAAATAATCTTCTTTTCTGTTGTGAAAATTCCGATATTTTAATTATGAATGAGCATGAATATAAAACATTCTTAGGTATTGTCGATTTTACATTGGAACAAGCATTAAAATTAACGACTAAAACGATTATAACAAGGGGCAGTAAAGGTTCTACGTTATATCGTAACAACCAAGTATTAGAAATTCCTATCGTTAAATGCACCAAAATAGAAGACACTACAGGTGCTGGAGATGCCTACAAATCGGGTGTAGTAATGGGGATATTGAACAATTTTGATATTGAATATTCGTGTAAATTTGGAAGCGTTGTTTCTTCCTTTAAGGTTGAAGCAAACGGTTCGATGGGGTACTCATTTAATAAGAAGGATTTTATCGGCAGATATTCTAAACAATTCCCTCTTGACAATGAAACTATAAATAAATTAAAAATCATAGTATAACCAACGTTGGTTAGAAAACACTAAAAACGGCACGGAATCGCTATCCATACCGTTTTCGCTTTGTAATCAACAGTTATCCTACCCTGTTCCGTAAAGTCTGTCCAACTTCCGCAGGGCGCCAAGGTGCATCAAGGTCGTGGAGTGCGATTAATTTATCTTGCACATTTGTCCCACTACCTAATTTTGCGGTACTGCCGAGCAGAACCCGTACTTGCCCCTTTCTAACCTGCGAAAACAGCGATTTTTTCTTGTCCTCGCTGTCGTATTCATGAATAAATGCGATTTCATTTTTAGGAATACCTTTTGCAACAAGCTTATCTCTAATATCGTCGTAAACATTGAAACTACCGTCGTTTTTGGGAGTTGAGAAATCGCAGAAAACAAGTTGTGTTGATTTATTTTCGGCGGTTTTTTGCCAAATATCGAAAACATTATTTGTGCAAACATTAACTTTCGTCCCCGGTTCATCGGGCAAAAGAGGGTTTAGCAAGCGTTGGTCTAATCCGATTTTACGTCCGCCATTTGTAATGCAGAGCATATTATCAACATGAGGTTCAACCTCTTTTAGCTGGACTTTTACGGCACGTTCCGATAAATCTGCAACCATGTCTTTTTGGTGTTGGGTAGGTTCAACCGCAACATTGTGAAAATTCACTTTCGGGGTCTTCAAATCGGGGAGCATATCGGCGGTCTTGATGTCAGCCGCTTCTTTGAAATTATTCATTAATTCAGGCAAATTGAAAAATTTTGCAAAGCGAGTACGCGCTCGATAGCCCCCACCTTCGGGGGCAGTTTGTCAAGGGGGTAAGACAAAGTTTTGCGAAAAGTGGTTGAAATGGCTTGAATAGGGGTTTGAGAGGGATTTTGGAGGAATCCAAAGTTTTTTTGATTTAGGGGTTGACAAGTCTTTTTAATTGTGGTACAATGGATAGTGGGGTGGTGTGTCGCTGACTACAAATTACAGACGAATGTTTTGACATAAGTTATCCGCTTACCGCCCACAGAGTTGTGAGCGATTAACTAAAGGGAATTAAATATGAATGGAGAACAAACAAATGCCCGAAATAAGAAAATACTTTGCGGACTACCGCAATGATGCGCATAATTGGATTACTCTGTCTTCTGGAGATTATTATCCTGATATTCTTAAAGATGCCTGTGAATTGTATAAACCAGTTTTGGTTTTGTTTGGACAAATCGTAAAACGTAGCGAAACATCGGAATCTTTATTTCTTGATTTGTGCGATACTGCCGATGGGTGGATGAGAATTCAATTATCTCGTGTTTTTAGGAAATATGTTAGCCCAGATACGCCCGTAGAATTGCTTAAAAAGAAAACCCAAGCTAAGCAAATATGCGAACATTTCGGGTCGCGTTTCCGTTCAATCGACGAAGTTCAATCGGCTTTTGAAAGCCGTCCCATCCCTGACGAAGCTCTTTGCGCCGTTTTGTGGGAATATAAGGAGCGTGGCAAAAAAGGATACGACTTAACAGAGAAATTCTTTGCTTTACTTAAAAAGCAATTACCCGAATATAAAATATCTGGACCAGAACGCGCAGGAAAAGATATTCTTTTAGGAGGCGTTTTCAAAGATTACCCTAATCCGAAAAGACCTGTTGATTTCATAATCGCCGATAAAAACAATAATGTGCTTGCTGTTGGATTAGCAAGATATGATTCTGATAGGGGTGGCGCACAAGAAGACGATAGAACAGGGGGTTATAAGAATTGTGCTGATGAATTTTTAAACTATTGCTGCAACCACAAGCTCAATACAAAAATGATTTTTTTAAACGACGGACCAGGATTATTACTCGGCTCTATGTGGGCAGATTATTCGAACATCGAGAGGAGTTGGGATAATAAAATTATGGTATTAACGCTTCGCATGGTCCAGAAAAGGCTGACTCGAAAATGGCTCGAAAACGGAGGGTGAGATATTATGGCAACTGGAATTTCAAAAACAAAATGGAATGGCAACTTTACTTTTCTCGATATAAACGAGCGTAACACAAATATTGATATAGAACTAACATTTTCTGGAAAGAAAGGTGTAGAGGAAATATTAAATGGGAGCAGAGCTACTTGTTCGCTTTTTTGGAAATCAAAAACCGCCAATGGTCATAATAACAAATTGTTTTTTGGTGATAATTTACCAATCCTTTTAACCCTGGTTGATAATCCAGATATTAAAGGTAAAGTTAAGCTTATTTATATAGACCCACCGTATTCAACAAATAGTGTTTTTCAAGCAAAAGGACAAAAGGATGCCTATCACGATTTATTGCAGGGGGCAAATTATTTAGAATTTATTCGCGAGCGTCTCTTTTTGATGAGAGAAATTCTTGCTGAAAACGGGTCTATATATATTCATTTAGATGAGAATATGGCTTTTGAAGTTAAATTGATTATGGATGAGGTGTTTGGGAAAAATAATTATAGAAATTGGATAACAAGGAGAAAGTGTAGCACTAAGAATACGACAAAGAATAGATTTGGCAACGTATCTGATTATATACTTTTTTATACTAAAACATCAAGTTTTATTTGGAATCGTCCTTACGACAAATGGGAAGAAGATAAAATATTAAAAGAATATCCTTGCGTTGAAGTCGAAACCGGGAGAAGATATAAAAAAGTTCCAATTCATGCCCCTGGCGTTCGGAACGGAGAAACAGGTAAATCATGGAGGGGAATGCTACCACCTCAGGGAAAGCATTGGCAGTATACACCAACACGACTTGAAGAAATGGATTCAAATGGCGAGATATACTGGTCGGCGACAAATAACCCAAGGAGAAAAGTTTATTTTGATGATACAAAGGGAATTCCAAAGCAAGATATATGGCTTGAATACCGTGATTCAATAAATCAAAATACGTTGCTCACTGGATACCCCACAGAAAAAAATATGGATATGTTAGAAACTATTGTTATGGCTTCTTCTAACCCAGGCGACATTGTTCTTGATTGTTTTTGTGGTTCTGGAAGCACATTACAAGCCGCTTATAAAAACGATAGGCAATGGATAGGCATTGATAATAGTATTGAGGCCATTTGTGCTACATTAAGACGGTTTCATATGGGAGTCACATCTGTGGGTGATTATGTTAACCCCAAAGAGATAAAATGTGAGGATAGGGAACTGCTTAATCCAGAGTGCTTTTTGCCTACGTTATTTGAAAAATGTCCATTGACGCTTGAAGTTCAAGATGCGTTTCTTGGTATAGCACATAATATATGGTCTAATCACGAACCAAGGGAGGCTGATTATGCCTAAAAGATTTAACGCTTCTCAATTTAAGAACAAAATGAGACAACAAGTAAATAAAGTAAATCGGGCGATTAACGATTATAACCGTGCCGCAAATAATTATAATAGAGATGTTAAAAAGGCTGTTAATGATTATAATCGTGCTGTAAGACAACATAACAGCAAGGTTAGGCAAAATCGTTCCCGCATTCAATCAGAATGGCACAAATTATATTCATCAGGGAATATATCGACAACGTACATTGCATCAGTAAAATCTGTACATTCCGCTTATCAAACTGTCGCTTGTGATTATGATTTTCTTGATTATGGTACGCCTTTTCAAGAGTACATTTATTCTGAAATAGAGCAAGAAAATGCTAATAATCTTGAGACCGCAAACGTGATTTTAGATAATACAGAACCTAATGAGCAGGAATACTCATTACAAGATACGTCAATTATGAATCGACTCTCGAGTATTTCATCAGATTTAGATAATCGTTGGAAAGGTGCTTTATTTTCGCTTAATCCTGCGAACCCTGATGCAACACGTCATTTTTGCACAAGCGCAAGAGAAATATTCACAGATATATTTGATACAAAAGCGACCGATAAAGATGTTTTTGCTTTATTTCCTAACTGCGAGAAAACTAAAAATGGAAATGCATCACGTCGCTCTAAAATTAAATATTTTTTACAAAGAAAAGGTCTTATTGATTCTAATGTTGAAACCTTTGTAGATAACGATATTGAAAATATTCTTGAATTATTTCATACATTAAGCAAAGGCACTCACGGCTCAGCGGGAAAGTACACGAATAATCAACTCTCAGTCATTAAAAAGCGTGTGGAAAGCGGATTGATTTTCTTATGTGATATAGCTCTATAGGCAAGCATATCGAGTCACTCCAACCCATACTCCTCCCTCTTCTTCATCGGCTCGTTCCGCCCCTTATCCTCTTGCAAAATCCCCTCAACCTGCCGTCTAACTTTCTCAACTTCCTTAACCTCATCTTTGAGAGAATAATACTCCCGATAAATCAAATCCTTATCGGCGGAAAGCGACTTAAATTCCGCTTTCCACTTAGTAATCGGCGGTAGCTTCTTCGGGTCATACCGCTCCTGCATAACGTCCTTAATATACCGCTCGGCGGCGTTGAATAAAGTCAATTCAGCACGGTTAGATTCATAATAATTATTTGCAAAATCAAGAGCCTTTTGAGCCTTACCTTTGGCAAATAATCCTGTTGCATTTTGAGTCGCTGAATACTCGGCATAAAGTTCATCATATCGCCGTTTTGTGGGTCTGTACCTCTTGAAATTATCAGCGTGTTTAATATGCTCGTCAAGCGTTTTCAACCGCCGCTCTACAGGCTTTAATTTCTCCCGAATATCCGACTGCCGTGACAAAATATCTTGAATGACATTTGCAAGCATAGGCTTTTCTGGCTTTTTGGCTTCTTCATCAAGCCAGTTTTGTAACTTTCTAATTCTCGCTTTAATTTGTCGTAATTCGCTGTTAATATTCTGCACATTTCGGTTGTAATCTCCTCGTTCTGTACGAATCCCTTTCTGCTCCATTTGATGAGCCACAACCCCTAAATGCACGGTCGGCA
>Ga0099364_10013058_pt1 | contig 11168 bp, 4 predicted proteins | sample TergutTh196P3_FD_73070 | JGI IMG/M metagenome (GOLD analysis project Ga0099364, IMG submission 73070) | Microcerotermes parvus P3 segment gut microbial communities from Pointe-Noire, Republic of the Congo - Th196 P3 | ecosystem: Host-associated > Arthropoda: Insects > Digestive system > Gut ... | reverse complement strand
CGTATTACTGCTGAATATTATATTACTGCCTGTGAATGTCATTGTTGATCTCACTATGTATATTGCTCCGCCGGAACTGCTTGCAGTATTGTAGTCAAATTTTATCGTATCGGCATTAAATGTAAATTCACTTCCGGAACCGGTATAAATAGCGCCGCCTGAGGCACTTTCTGAACCAATAGCTGCATTTGAAGAAAAATTAATGCCTCCGCCTCCCAAGCTGGTAAAAGTAAATAAACTGCCGCTGGCGTAGATAGCGCCGCCTGAGTTGCCATAATATCCATAGCCGGGGCCAATAGCCGTATTTAAAGAAAAATTAATATCGCCTGAACTTTCGAAAGCGAATGTGCTGTTTCCGGAGCGAATAGCGCCGCCTAAGACAGTTACTAGTGCGCCAGAGCCAATAGCCGTATTTGAAGAAAAACTAATATCGCCTGCACTTTCAAAAGTGAATGTGCTGTAAGCTCCGGAGTAAATAGCGCCGCCAGCGACACTTAAAGAGCTATAGCCGCTGCCATATCTATAGCCGCTGGCTGTATTTGAAGAAAAACTAATATTGTCTAAACTCTTAAATGCAAATGTGTCGTCACCTCCGGAAAAAATAGCGCCGCCATTGCCAGAGCCAGAGGAGCCAGAGCTGACAGCTATATTTGAAAAAAAACTAATACCGCCCGCGCTTTCGAAAATGAGCGTGTTTTTGCTTTGATTGCCAGTGTAAATAGCGCCGCCGGAGCCATTACCACTGTTGCTATTGCCAGTGCCAATAACCGTATTTGAAAAGAAATTAATATCTCCGGCATAGGACGTAAAAGTAAATAAGCTGATTCCTGGATCACTAGAACTGCCATTTGCAACGTAAATCGCGCCGCCATAGCCAGAGCCAGAGGAGCCATAGCCAGAGCCAGAGGAGCCATAGCCGGAAGCTGTATTTGAACTGAATATTATATTATCAGAAGCAAAACTCATTGTTGACCTACTGGCATATATCGCGCCGCCTGCGCCAGAGCCAGAGTTTCCAGCGCCAGTACCAAAAGCTGTATTTGAAGTGAATACTATACTATTATCAGAAATAAAACTCATTGTTGAACTTTCAGCATATATTGCTCCGCCATAGCCACTGCCAGCTCTGGGGTCATAGCCAATAGCTGTATTTGAGCTGAATACTATACTATTATCAGAGGTAAAACTCATCGTTGAACTTCCAGCATACAGCGCACCGCCATAACCACGGCCAGAGTTATTACTACCATTGCCCCCACTAGAGCCAAAAGCCGTATTTGAGCTGAAGATTATATTAGCAGAAGTAAAATTCATTATTGAACTATTAGCATATAGCGCACCGCCATAACCACTGCCGCCAGAGTTCAAGCTAAAGCCAATAGCTGTGTTTGAGCTGAATACTATATTATTATCAGAAGCAAAACTCATTGTTGAACCTCTAGCATATACCGCACCGCCAGAGCCATTGCCACCGCCATTGCCATAGCCAAAAGCTGTATTTGAGCTGAATAATATATTAGCAGAAGTAAAACTCATTGTTGAATTTCCGGCATATATCGCGCCGCCATAGCCACTGCCACTGCCGCGGCCATTAGAAAAGCCGGAACCGGTGCCATCACCGCCCCCAATGCCGGAGCCAAAAGCTGTATTTGAGCTGAATTCTATATTATCAGAAGTAAAACTCATTGTTGAGCCGCTGGCATATACTGCGCCGCCATAGCCAGTGCCGGTACCATCTCTATCTCCTGCGCTAGGGCCAGAGGCTTCTCCTTTGCCAAAAGCTGTATTTGAGTTGAATAATATATTAGCAGAAGTAAAACTCATTGTTGAATTTCCGGCATATATCGCGCCGCCGCTACCAGCACCCTCGGAGCGGCGAGAGCTATTGCTAGCACTGGAGCCAAGAGCTGTATTTGAGCTGAATTCTATTATATCATTAGAAGTAAAACTCATTGTTGAACCTCTAGCATATATCGCACCGCCATAGCCAATACCGGAGCCAGTGCGATTGCCATCACCATAGACGCCACGTCCATTACCAAAAGCTGTATTTGAGCTGAATACTATGTTATTAGAAGTAATAAAATTTATTATTGAACTTCCGGCATATATCGCACCGCCATAGCTATCGCCGCTGCCATAACCATAAACATAAGAGGAGTCCCAGCCGGAGCTATAGCTCACAGCCATATTGGAGCTGAATAATATATTATTAGAAGTAAAACTCATTGTTGAACTTCCGGCATATATCGCGCCGCCATAGCCGGAGCTAATGATATTGCCGCTGCCACTGTCATAGCCGGTGCCAAAAGCCGTATTTGAGGTGAATAATATATCCTCAGAATCAAAACTTATTGTTGAACTACTGACATATACCGCTCCGCCGGAACCAGTACTGCCGGAGCCATAGCTAACAACTATATTTGGATTGTATGTGCCATAGCCAACAGCTATATTTGAACTGAATATTATATTCTTTGAAGTAAAATTCATTATTGAAAGCTCGGCATATATTGCACCGCCAGAACCAGAGGGATTGCTGCTGCCTCGGCCGAAAACTGTATTTGAGCTGAATACTATATTATTGTCAGAAGCAAAACTCATTGTTGAACTTGCAGCATATATCGCACCGCCAGAACCCATACCTCTGCTATATCCCGTACCACTAGCTGTAGCTGTGTTTGAGCTGAAGATTATATTATTATCGGAATTAAAACTCATTGTTGAACTTTCGGCATATATCGCGCCGCCGGAGCCCTTGCCGATACCACTAGTCCCAGTGTTAGTGTTATTACCGGAAACTGTATTTGAGGTGAAGATTATATTCCCGGAAGTAAAACTCATTGTTGAACTTGCAGCATATACCGCCCCGCCGGAGCCGATGGCTCCGCCAACGTTGGAGAGAGAGCTGCGAGCTGCATTTAAGTTGAATTCTATACTATCGGAAGCAAAACTAATTGTTGAACTATCAGCATATATCGCGCCGCCAGCGCTGAAGACGCTGCCAGTACTGATGTTAGTACCGCTGGCATTAGTTACATTTGTGCTGAATTTTATATTTCCGGAAGTAAAACTCACTGTTGAACCTCTGGCATATATCGCACTGCCATAACTATAGACGTTATTGTCATTGCCTTCAGCCCAGCTATTGATCGAGACATTGGAACGATTATCGTAAAATGATATTCCGCCTAAAATATTTACCGTTGCGCCTGTTGCTCTTACAGCCTGAGTTGTTCCTCTTATTTCATAAACATTATCCAGAGTAAGAGTTTTCCCCGCTGATAATATAAATCCGGCATATCTCGAGTACGTGCTGACGATCCCCAAATACCTACCGTCGCCGTATATATATAGATCTCCGCCCATATTGCCTAGATTACTTGTGAAAATTATATTATTGTCTAACGTGATTGTCTTTGCCCCTGCCGATTGGTAAAGAGTTTGAAAATACGAATAGGAAGAGACATGAATTTGTGCGAATGCCTTTAGCGAAAAAACGGCACAAAAGACAAATGCCAATGTGATGATTTTTTTCATAGTTTTTTTCCTTTTGTGAAATATTTGTAAATTCTCCTAAGTAGAAGCTTACATAAAACACAAATAAAATACACCACATTTTTATTGCGCTGAAATAACATTTTTAATTGTTTTAAAAATTACGCGAAAACCACAGGTTTTAGTGGGTTTAAAACAAGAAAAATAACGCAGCGCGAATGGCCGCAGCAAACGCATGAAGAATCTTTACCGGCAAAAGGCAACCCCCCATCCTGCTCTCTCCCGCAAGGGGCGAGGGAACGGCCACGACGACAACTGGGTTTAATCATAGCTTTCATGCGTTTGCCGCGGCGAATTGCCTGAATGGTAGAAATAGTAAAAATAATAGTGTATAATATCGGCCATGCTACGGGTACGGATTAATAAACTTTTGGAAGAGTCAATAAAAAAACCTCTTACGGTTGTTTGTGCCAATGCAGGCTATGGTAAAACCCGCGCGGTGTATGATTTTTTTATGCAAGAAGAGGAAACTCTTTTTGTTGTTTGGATACAGCTTTCTGAAAAAGATAACATAGGCTCGCATTTTTGGGAAAACTGTGTGAGCAATATTGCCAAAGTAAATGCCGAACTTGCGGAAAAACTGAGGATTTTGGGCTTTCCCAATACGGAAGATAAACTGGTACAGCATGCGAAACTGGGAAGCTCTGCCGCATCAGCCCATTCGTATTTGATTGTGTTTGACGACGTTCACCTTGTAACCTCTGCTGAGGTCATCCGTTTTCTGAACAATCTTATCTGCACCCTTTGCGACGTACCTACAAATGTTTCAATCATTATGATTTGCCGCGAACTCGCGCACATAAACATCACGCATCTGCAAATTAAAGAACTCGTTTCTATTATAAGCGAGGATGAATTGAAATTTACAAAAAACGAAGTGGCGCAATATCTTCACAGCCAGGAATTATCGTTAGACCCTCAAGTGCTGAATGAAATTTTTGAAGATACAAAAGGCTGGGCTTTTTCCTTAAACCTTGTTGCGCTGCTTTTGAAAAAAACACCCGTTTACTCAAGCTATGCTTACAACACGATAAAACAGAATATTTTTAAGCTGATAGAAACGGATATTTTTAACTGCATTTCTGAAAAAATGCGGCACTTTTTGATACGCCTTTCTCTGATTACGACACATACGATAGATTTAATCAGACTTATTTCTTTTGACGATAAAAGTCTGATGGCCGAGCTGAAGCGGCAAAGCGCCTATATCCGCTTTGACAGCTACATGAACACTTACCTTATCCACCATTTGTTTCTTGAGTTTCTGCAAACTAAACAAAATATTTTGACAGATGAAGAAAAAACTAAAACCTATAAAGCCGCGGCTGATTGGTGCAGCCGTAACGGTTTTAAAATTGACGCACTGACATATTATGAAAAAGCCGGAAATTATGAACAGATTGTATTAATTTCTTTTGATTTTTTCGGAAACATGCCTTATGACATCGCCATTTTAATCAATAAAATTATTGAACGCGCCCCTTCGGACACATTTAAGAAAGTAAACCTCCTTGCCACTTTACATATTCACACTATTTTTTGCCTTGGACAATTAAAAAAAGCCATGTCGCTTTCAAGAGATTATGAGCAAAAACTGTTAAAGCTGCCTAAGAGCAGCAGTTTGCGCAACAGCACACTCAGCAGTTTGTATTTTTTACGCGGAGCAACACGGATTTTAATGAGCATAAAAGACGGGCAATATGATTTTGATAAAATATTTGCGAAAATGAGTAAATATTTAACAGCTTCCTCTCTAGATTGTTCCAAGTCCGCCGTTACGCCGGTAGGTACGTGGGTCAGCCTTGTGGGCGGTTCAAGTTCAAAAGCCATGCAGGACTATATTGAAGCTATCTCCCGTTCTATAAAATATGTATCCCTCTATGCTAACGGCGGGATCTTTATGGGTGCCGATGAGCTGCTAAAAGGCGAATTGCTGTTCTATCAAGGCGATGTTAAAGCGGCAGAACCTTTTGCTGTCCGGGCTTTAGAGAAAGCGAACAAACATAATCAGTTTGAAATTGCAAACCGCGCGATGTTTTATCTTCTCAGAATTGCCATATCGCGCGGGGATTATAAAAAATCTGAACAAATACTAAAAGATATGGAAGCGCAGCTGTCTGAAAAAGATTATCTTTTGCGTTTCACTGTTTACGACATTATCCTCGGGCGGTATTTCTGCGCGCTTAGACAACCCGGACAAATTCCTCACTGGCTGAAAGAAAAATTCAGACCTTATGCATATGTGCATGTTGTTGAAAATTTTGCAAATCAAACAAAGGTGCGCTATTGTTATTTGATGAAGAATTATGAACCGCTTTTGCAGTATATTGAGGAGATGAAACAGCGCGAATCAATTATCTACGGCAGGGTGGAAATGCTTGCGATAGAAGCCTGCGTGCTATACAAAACGGACAATAAAACGGCAGCTTTTAAAACGCTTAAAGAAGCCTATAAAGCGGCATCTCCCAATAATATCGTTATGTCTTTTGCCGAACTCGGCAAAGACATGCGCGCGCTTGCCGCAGCAGCCCTGCAAAATCCCGCTTGCGGCATTCCAAAAAACTGGCTCAAAATTATTAAAAACAAATCAACGGCATACGCCAAGGCTCAATCGCTTTTTATTAACGATTACAAAAAATTTAACGGAATTACGGATGAGGTTTTGACCGAACGTGAGAATGAAATCCTTTCAGAGTTATATCTCGGATTATCCCGAACAAAAATTGCGGAGAAAAAAGGCGTGTCAATAAACACGATAAATTCCGCCCTCAACAATATCTTCAGCAAACTCGGCGCACGCAATGCAGCCGACGCCGTACGCATTGCCGCAGAAAAGAAAGTGCTTTGACTAGGGTGTGTGGACAAAATATACGTGCTTGCGTTAGTCCAAAAATGGCCAAATGCCAGGCGCGGCAGCTAAGTTGTGACGAAGCAATAGCGGGACTATTGATATGAGCCGCAACAGCACAGTTGGGCATTTTTGGCCTAACCCCTTACTTGTAGGTAAGGGTAAGCGCTTAAGTTAGGGATTAAACTTTCAGAAACGGCAACCCCTCACCATCTGTTCACTGCGTTCACAGTTCCTCTCCCGCAAGGGGCGAGGAAAAGACGGCAGCGACGAGGGTAATATTTTATTATAGCTTTCATGCGTTTGTCGTGATGGGACAGCACACTAGTGTGCCGTTTTGTTTTTCTTCATCAGCGTTTTTCCAAAAGCTTCAATGCCTTTGCCTACGGCTTTTACGGTTTTCTTAACGCGGTTTATTCTTGAATTAGCTTTTTTCAGACCTTTTTTTACTTCTTTTACGGATTTATCGGCTTTTCTTTCAATTTTTTTTAAAGTTCTTGCGGCTTTTTTCTCGGCGGCTTTTTTCACGCCTTTAATTTTTCTGGCGTATTTCTTTTGCATTGCTTTTTTCTCCTTAAAAATTTTCTTTTTCGCCGCCCTTGCGGCTTTTTTTACAGCTTTTTTGATTTTTTCGGCGCTTTCATTAAACTTTTCTTCTATTTTTTCAACTATCTCCGGCTTTTGTATTTTAATGACGGGAATATCGGTTTTAATAATTTTGGCATCGTTCCAAAGTTTTTCGAGATTATATAAATCTCTCACATTCGGAGACATAACGTGCACTACAAGACCGCCGTAATCCAAAACTCTCCATGAACCCGATGAGACGCCTTCCCTTCTTACGACGGGTATTGCTTCTTCTTTAAACGTTTTTTCTATTTCGCCGCAAACCGCATTAATCTGAGGCGCAGATTCAGCCGTAGTTATGACAAAATAATTCGCAATAACGGTCAGATCCCGCACATCAAGAATAACAGTCCTTACTGCCTTTTTGCCATCGGCAATTTCAGCGGCTTTTTCAGCCATTTTGAGAAAATCAATTTTTGACATTTGCATCTCCTTTTAACGACAGTTGAGTTTCTCTAAAAACCCTGTTTTTTTCTTACCTGTGTCCTGAACTCGTTTCAGGATCTCGTTGTTGACATTAAAGACATTAAGGACCTTAAAGTCCTTAAAGACGTTAAAGGCCAGATCCTGAAAGGCTTCGCCTTCAGGACACTGCTTGGATACTGTTGATTTGTTAGGTTTTTAGAAAGACCCGGTTAGGAATGAGGAAGCAGGCGTTAGGAATTTATGCGCTTCGCGCACTCTTTCATTCCTCATTTCTCATTCCCAATTTTTTAAGCGTTTTGCTTAATCCAATTCAAAAGTCCGCCGGCGAAAAGAATTTCTTTCTGCCTTTTTGTTAAATCGCAGTTTAATTTTATCTCTTTTCCGCTGACCTTGGCGCTTAGCGGCTTACCGTTTTCCAGTATGCTTTTTATGTTTTCAAATTTTATATCGTCATTAAGGCTTACAGCGTCATAATCCGCGGGATTTGAAAATGTAAGAGGCAGTATACCGAAGTTTATTAAATTCGCAAGATGAATTCTCGCGAACGATTTAACAAGAACAGCCTTTATGCCCAAATATCTCGGAGCAAGAGCCGCATGTTCCCTTGAAGAGCCCTGCCCGTAATTTTCACCGCCGATTATTACGCCATTTTTAATCGTTTTTGCTCTTGCGGCAAAATCTTTATCAACCGCGGCAAAAGCATACTCTGAAATTGCCGGAAGATTTGACCTCAACGGCAGAATCTTTGCCCCTGCCGGCAAAATATGATCTGTCGATATATTATCGCCGACTTTTAAAGCTATTCTTCCTTCTATGCTTGCTTCCATCGGGGTAAAATCCGGAAGAGACTTTATGTTCGGCCCCTTTATAACCTCAACTTTTGAACCGTCTGCTTCCGGCATTTGAAACTGTTTATCGTTAACATAAAACTTCTCAGGCATTTTTATCCGTGGTTTCTTTCCGAAATATTCCATCGGATCGGTTATTTTTCCTGTTAACGCCGCTGCTAAAGCGACTTCCGGAGAACAGAGATATACCTGCGCGTCTTTTGTTCCGCTTCTGCCTTCAAAATTTCTGTTAAAAGTTCTGAGCGATACTGCCCCGCTGTTAGGAGCCTGCCCCATACCTATGCACGGGCCGCAAGCGCTTTCCAAAACTCTGGCGCCGCTTTCGATAATGCTTGTAAGTGCGCCCGACTGTGAAAGCATTGTCATAACCTGCCTTGAGCCCGGAGAAATCACAAGACTGACGTTTTTGTCTGTCATCTTATCTTTTAAAACTTCCGAAGTTAAAAGCATATCCGAAAGAGAAGAGTTTGTGCAGGAGCCTATGCCGACCTGGTCAACTTTTATTCCTTTAACGTCTTTAACTTTTACGACTTTATCCGGCATATGCGGAGCTGCAATCAAAGGCTCCAAAGCATTTAAATCGATTACTATTTCCTGGTCATACTGCGCGTCTTTATCGGCAGCTATTTCCGTCCAGCTTGAGCCTCTTTGCTGCCTTTCAAGAAAATCTTTTGTTATTTCGTCTGAAGGAAAAACGCTCGCAGTCGCTCCCAGCTCCGTTCCCATATTTGTTATGGTCGCTCTTTCAGGAACGGACAAAGTCCGTACGCCTTCGCCGGCAAATTCGTATATTTTTCCTCTTCCGCCTTTAACGGTTTCAATGCGCAGAAGTTCAAGAATAATGTCTTTCGCGCTTACCCAGTCTCTTAATTTTCCTTTAAGATTAACTTTAACTATTTTCGGCATCGTTATATAAAAAGGCTGCCCTGCCATAGCGCATGCCGCGTCAAGCCCGCCCGCGCCGAAAGCCAGCATGCCTAAACCGCCGCCCGTGGGAGTATGCGAATCCGAGCCGATAAGAGTCATCCCTGGCACGCCGAATCTTTCAAGGTGCACCTGATGGCAAATACCGTTTCCCGCAGGAGAAAAAACTATGCCGTACTTTGCGGCTATAGTCTGCAAAAATTTATGGTCGTCGGCATTTTCAAATCCGGACTGAAGCGTATTGTGGTCTATATAGCTTACGGAAAGTTTTGTTTTTACTTTCGGCACGCCCATGGCTTCAAACTGAAGGTATGCCATGGTTCCGGTGGCATCCTGCGTCAAGGTCTGGTCTATTTTTAAACCTATTTCTTCCCCGATTTTCATCTCTCCGCTTAGCAGATGGTTTTTAAGAATTTTCTTTGAAACGTTCACTTGTTTTCTCCCGTATATGTTTTTATTATTCAAAATACTTTTTAACAATTTTACTATATTGGGAACGTATCTTCAAACACACAACGGCAACATGTTATTTAAAAGTTAAAAAGATACCGAAAAAAGAAAGATTTAAAAGATAAAAGGATACCGATAGAATACTTTAAATAATCCGAAAAGGAGGATTTAAAGTATGAAACAGATACACAAAAGGTTTAGCAGTGAGCAAGTCAAGGAGTTGTTAGAAAGGTATGAAAAAAGAGCAATAAGCAGAAAAGCAATAGAGGAAGTGTTAGGGATAAAGAAAGTAAGATTATTTAGGATATTGAAGAGGTATAGAGAAGATAAGAATAAATTTGCCATAGGATATGAAAGAAGGAGTAGCAATAATAAGATAAGCGAAGAAGCAGAAAAAAGAATAAGAGAAGAATTAGAGAGAGAAAGGAGTTGGATAAAAGACAAGGATATTCCGGTATATTGGAATAATTACAGTGAAATAAAGAGAGAGTTAGAAACAAAAGGCAAAATAAAGATATCAGTGCCTACGATAATAAATAGAGCAAAGGAATGGGGATATTATCAGAAAAAGCAGAAGAGAAGCAAGCACGACAGAGAGGTAATAAGTAATTATACTGGAGAATTAATCCAGCACGACAGCAGTCATCATTTATTTGCGCCGTTAAGCCGAGAGAAATATTATTTAATAACGAGTTTAGATGATTACAGCAGATACATATTATATGCGAAGTTATTTAAGAGGGAAAGCACGGCGGCGCACATAAAGGCATTAGAGAAAGTATTTAGCAAACATGGATTTCCGTTAAATTATTACGTTGACAATCACAGTATATTCAGATTTGTAGGAGGTAGAGATGACACAATGGAAAGGCGCTATGATAAGACGGATGAATATGATACGCAGTGGCAACAAGTGTTACGGGAATGCAGAGTAGGAAAGATAAATGCATTAAGTCCGCAAGCCAAAGGGAAAGTAGAACGGTCATACAGATGGCTGCAAGATCATTTGGTAAGACAGTGTATGAGAAATGAAGTAAGAACAATAGAGCAAGCCCAAGAGATATTAGACGAAGAGATAAGAGTATACAATTACAAAAGAAGGCATTCAACAACGCAGGAAGTTCCGGCATACAGGTTCAAAAGTGCAATTAAAGATAATAATTTATGGAGAAGATTTGAAATACCTAAGCCGTATATATCGATAAAAGATATATTTTGTATGAGAGAAACTAGAGTAGCAGATGGATACAGAGCAATATCTTTAAATACGCTGAAAATAAGGATTAACAAGATAAATCCATATGACGAAGTTGATATAAGGATTTACGTTTTAAATGAGCAAATAAGCGAATTAAGGTTTTGGAGAGGCAATCAGCTTTTAGATATACAAAAATTTCAAAACAAACATCTAGATGTATACTTTTAACTTTTAAATCGGTATCTTTTTAACTTTTAAATAACAAAAAATCCCTTTTATGAGTAAATTT
>Ga0099364_10013057_pt1 | contig 11168 bp, 6 predicted proteins | sample TergutTh196P3_FD_73070 | JGI IMG/M metagenome (GOLD analysis project Ga0099364, IMG submission 73070) | Microcerotermes parvus P3 segment gut microbial communities from Pointe-Noire, Republic of the Congo - Th196 P3 | ecosystem: Host-associated > Arthropoda: Insects > Digestive system > Gut ... | reverse complement strand
CACCGACTGCATGAAGCCGAAGCTGGTGGGGTTGATGAAGGTCACCTGGGCCGCGAAGACCACCCCGGCCAGGCCGGCCCAGGTGGCGCCCAGGGCAAAGGCGGTGAGCTTGGCCCGAGTGCGGTTGATGCCCATGGCCTGGCAGGCCAGCTCGTCTTCCCGGAGGGCCAGCCAGGCCCGGCCCAGGCGGGAGTTTTCCAGGCGAAAGACGGCCACTATGGTCAAAATGACCAGGCCCAGGATGATGAAGAAGATGAGGGCCTTGTTCAGGTCCAGGCCCGGGCTCATCATGGGCAGGACTTTCAGGAGAAAGGGCTTGAGCTGGCCGTTTAAATCCAGGCCAAAAAAAGAAGGGGGGCTGATGTTGGCGATGCCCCGCGGGCCTAAGGTCAGTTCGGAGTTGACCAGGACCAGGCGCACTATTTCACCGAAACCCAAGGTGGCTATGGCCAGATAGTCGCCGCGCAGGCGAAGTATTGGAAAACCCAGAAGCAGCCCCAGAACCGTGGCCGTCATGGCCCCGAGCGGCAGACATAGCCAGAAGCCCAGGCCGAAGTGAAAATTCAAAAGGGCGTAGGTGTAGGCCCCGATGGCGTAGAAGGCCACGTAACCAAGGTTCAAAAGGCCGCTGACCCCCACCACGATGTTCAGGCCCAGGCCCAGGGCGATATAGATGAGGGCGGTGATGAAGATATGGACCACGTAGGGGGAGGCCCAGGCGGGGACGGAGATGAGCCCCAGGATGATGAGGCCGATTATCTGGCGGCGGTAGCGGGCTCCCATGAGCATGTCCACCCAGGTCCTGGCCGCGCCCCGGCCCGCCAGGGCCGGGGCGCCCTGGTTTTGAGCGGCGCGCCGGGCTGAATCGCGCCTGGCCAGCAGCCAGCGCCACGCGGCTGAAAGGACAAAGGCCCCCACGGCCACCTGCCCCAGAAAGGACCAGCGCTGGCCGAGGCTGTAGTCGGAGGTGTTGATTTTAAAGACCACCAGCGGGCCGGTCAAGAGGGCCATCCAGACGGCGGCCAGAAAGGAGGCCTTTATTTCCCGCTTCCAGTCGAAGCGCCCGGGGGGCATGGTCAAACCTTCTGGGCCTGGGCCGCGCCCATAAGTCCGCCGGGCCGAACGATGAGAATGAGGATGAGCAGAACGAAGGCCACCGCGTCCTCATAGTCGCTGGCAAACAATCCGGCGGTGAAACTTTCGGCGAATCCCAGCACCAGGGCCCCCAGGACAGCCCCGGGAATGGAGCCTATGCCGCCCAGGACGGCGGCGGTGAAGGCCTTCATGCCGGCCAGAAACCCTATATAAAAATCTATCTGGCGCATATAGCAGCCAATGAGCAGGCCGCCCACGGCCGCCAGGGCCGACCCTATGACGAAGGTGCTGGAGATGATCCTGTCTATGTTGACTCCGGAGAGCCGGGCCATGACCGGGTCCTGGGAGACGGCCCGCATGGACAGTCCCAGGCGGGTGAACTTGATGAGTATGGTCAGGGCCGCCATGATGAGGGCCGTGGCCAGCCAGATGAATAATTGGGTGCTGTTGACTATGTGGCTGATGGGGGCCAGAAAACCCAGCTCTGGAACCAGCTCCGGAAAAATAAGGAAGTTGGGGCTCTGGGTAAGCTGGACATAGTTCTGCAGAAAGATGGACATTCCGATGGCGCTGATGAGGGGGGAGAGGCGGGCGGAGCCGCGCAGGGGCTTGTAGGCGATTTTTTCCACGGTCCAGCCGTACATGGCCGAGTAGAGTACGGCCACCGCCCCCACCGTTACCAGAAGGCCCCAGCCGGCCAGCCCGGCCTGGCCCAGAACCAATGAGGCGATGAGGGCGGTGAAGGCGCCTATCATGTAGATTTCGCCGTGAGCGAAATTTATGAGGCCCACTATGCCATAGACCATGGTGTAGCCCAGGGCGATTAGGGCGTAGATGCTGCCTTTGGTCAGGCCGCTTATGAAGAGATCCAGATATAATTCCATAAAAAACGCCCGCAGACAAGCAATTGGAATTAGGGCCAGGCGATTTAAAGGCCCAAAGCCTTGAGGCCGGCCTTTAAATCGCCTGAGGGTTCTTACATTTCCACTTCCACGAACTGGCCGTTCCTGATTTCAAACATGGTGGCCTTGGCCCCGATAATGTCGCCTTTGGCATCGAAGCGCACCGGACCCATGACCGTCTCCACCGTGTTTTCCTGGAGGTTTTTCTTGATGGCTTCCAGGTCGGAATCGCCCCCGGCCTTCTCAATGGCCGCAAAAAGCGCCTGGGCCGCCCCGGCGGCATAGAAGAAGTAAGGCCCGATTTCTTCCTGGTAGTGCTTCTTGTGGTCTTCAATGGCCGCGGCTATGGCCGGAGAGCCGCCTTTGGAGATGTCGGCCGGGCCGGTGGCGAAGGTCCCTTCGGCGGCTTCGCCGGCCATGTTGACATAGCCCTCATTGTTCAGGCCGTCCGCGCCGACAATTATGGTATTGATGTTTCTGGCCCGCATCTGGGTGGCCAGCTTGGAGGCATCGGCATAATAGCCGCCCCAGAGCAGCACCTCGGCCTTGCTGCTGCGCAGTTTTGAAATGACCGCGTCATAGGAAACCTGGCCGCTGGTTATGCCCTCGAAAAGCACCACCTGGATTCCGCCCGCCGGGTCGGCTTCAAGACCGGCCTTGGCCCGGTCGGCCAGGGCCTTGCCGTAGTCGCCCCGGTCATGAAGAATGGCCACTGTTTTGAAACCCCGGTTTTTGACAAATTCCACCTGCAGGTCGGCCTGGACATCATCGCGCATGATGGTGCGGAAGAAGTAGGGGTTCCGGCCGCTCTCGGTCAGGCTGACTTCCGTGGCTGAAGGTGAAATCGCGAGCATGTTGGAGCCGTAGACGCTCAAGGCGCTGTTGGTGGCTCCGGAGCAGGTGTGGCCCAGGACCGCCCGGACGCCGCTGCCGGCCAGCTTGGTGGCCGCGGTCGAGGCCAGGGCCGGGTCGCAGCCGTCGTCTTCCCTGATGATCTCAATCCGGCGCCCCATGAGTCCGCCGGCTTCATTGGCTTTGCGAACCGCATATTCCAGACCGTAGAAGCCGGACAGGCCATAGGAGGCCAGGTTGCCCAGAAGCGCGCCCCCATAACCCATCTTGTAAGGCTCTGGATTGTTCTGGGCCGAAGCGGGGCTGGAGACAGAGAAGGCCAAGGCCAGAGCCAGAGCGGCTAGGATGTTTTTTAGCATCGTTTCCTCCTGAAATGGTTTAAGGGTCGGTAAAAGGCGCGGCCGCGCCCGTTTGGCAAGGTCGGTCTCCCTTGTCCTTATAGGTGTCCTTTTCAATGAAAAATTTTATAATTACACTAATAGATGAGCCCCGTCAACTTTATTGTTTTCTTCTATTCATAATTATACTATTATTATAGCTTATATTGTAGTTCAGTCAGCCGCCGCCAAGGCGGCCGGCCCCCATGCCCACTGCCCCGGAGGTTTAAGATGCGCTGCAAGTGCGGGTTCAACAGCTTTGACCACAACCTGGTATGCCCCAAATGCCACAAGGATCTCACCGCCACGCGCCGACTGTTGAATCTGGATGTCCCGGCGCCGGGGCTCATTAATTTTTTTCAAGTAGCCGGCCAGAGGATGGCCACGCCGGAGCCTTTCCTGGGGGCCGCCGCGGGGGATGAGGATATCCAGCCTTTGGAGGATATCCAGCCCCTGGAGGATATCCAGCCCGTGATCTTGGGCGGCGGACAGCCCCTGGAGAAAACCATGACGCCGCCCCAGCCGGCGCCCCCTCAGGCTTTCGCGGCCGTGCTGGAAGAAATAAATCCGGCGCCGTTTCCCGCCGCGCCCGCTTCGCTTAACGAACCGAAGATCAGCGAACCTATAGTAGACGAGCCGATGATTGAAATTGAAGTCACTGACGATTTTGAACTCGACCAGCCCGGGAACAAGGCCCAGCCGGAGGCGACTTTTGTCCCCTCAAACCCCTTGTCCGCCCACAAGGCGGCCATGAACCAGATAAAATCCACCCTGACCGAGACGGGCGACTTGAACCCCGGAAGCGAGGCCTATATCCTGGCGTCCGCGGACACAGGCTCGGAGAGCCCTCCGGCGCCAGGGCCGGCCGCTTCAAGCGAGGGTGGAGGCGACGATTTGGCCTTACTGGTGGACAACCTGAACCTTGACGAGCTGGAAGGCAATTTATAGAGCATAAACCGGCTTTGGTTGACGTGAGCCGGGCCGGCGGCTACAATGCCTTAAATTAACCTGGCGGAAGGAGCGGCCATGAGCCAAGCGAGCCCACTTATGGAGGCGCTGAGAGAAGCCGCGGAAAAAGAGGAGGCCCGCCCGGCCTTCTACAACCTTCTGATGAGAGCAACGGTCTTCGTCCCCGGTGTGCAGCAGGAAAGCCGGAATGGGGCCGCGCCCCAGATTCGCTTCAAGCAGTGGTCGCAGCCCGAAGGCTTCATGGCCATTCCCTTCTTCCCGGACCCGGAGGAACTGAAAAAGCTCCTGGGCCAGGATGAATCCCATGTTGCCCTCCCGGCCCTGGAACTCTTCCGGATGACCCGGGGCACGACCCTGGTGCTGACCAACGCCGAGGGCTTCAGCAAGGCTTTCAAACCGGACGAGGTCGATCTCCTGCTCTCCTCCGAGATGGCCATGGACCCCTTGGCCGCGGCTCTGGAAAGGGCCGTGCGGGAAGAAAGCGAGGAGGCCAGGGGGGCCTTCTACCAGGTTTTGATGAATTCCCGGGTCTTTGTCTTCGGCGAACCCCGGACCAAAGAGGGAGAGCCCATCTCTGAAGCTGATGGCCCGAGGTCTTTGGGTCCTGATGATAAGTTCACCATTGCCACCATCACCCACCCTCAAAACCCCGCGGAAAGGGTCATCCCCTTTTTCAGTTCCCAGGATCTTCTGCACCGGGCCGCGCGGGGGGCCAACCTGCCGCCTCAGACCACCTTTCTGGGCTTCCCCGCCCTGGACCTTCTTAAAATGGCCAAGGGCATGAGCCGGCCCCTGGTGCTGAACCTGGGGCCCATGACCTACAAGTTTTTCAAACTGGAAGAGATCCAGTTCCTTCTGGCCAACGTCAATCCGAGACGCCTGGCCCGGCGTGAACTCCAGGCCGGCAGCAAAAGTTTTATAGCCCCGCCGGCCGACTATCCCCAGGAACTGGTGGGGGCTCTTTTGGATTTTCTGCCCGGCCACCCGGCCGTCAAGGCCGCCTACCTGGCCAGCCGCGGGGAGCCGCCCGTGCCGACGCTCGGCCTGGAAACCGATGAGGACGCCGACTGGGGTGAAGTCCTCCAAAATATCTCTCCGCTGACAGGCGAGGACAAAAGAATCATCCGTCTCTGGCCCGGCCAGGACGGCTTGAGCCGCTCCATTCGGGAAAAAATTGAGCCTTTTTATCAAAAGGAATTTTCCGAAGCCGGGCCCCCGGCCGGGGGGGGGGGCTTCTTCAGCCACACCAACGAGGCCGGGGCCAAAGTTTTCCTGGCCCCTTTGGATGACCCGGGCCTGGCGGAGGCCCTTGGAAATTCCCTGTCCGGCCTTCCGGCGGTCAAGGCCGCCTACCTGGCCGCCCTCTCTGAAGAGCCCGTGCTTTTGATTGGCCTGGAAACCGATGAAGACCTGGAGCTGGATGGAATGGTCAACGCGGCCGCCGCCCTGGTTGCCCGCCACGCCCCTGAAGACCAGGCCGTTGATTTCACCCTGATCCGGCCCGGCGAAGAGAACGGCCTGGGCCGGCTCTTGCTGAAAAATATAAATCCCTTTTACCGCCGCCCCCTGGCCCGGGAGGGCGGAACCGAGGCCGCGGCCGCTCCCGAGGTGAATGATGCCCCGGCTCAGCCGCCTCATGCTCCGGGATTTTTCGGCCGCATGATAAGAATTTTCAAAGGTTGACCCCCTAGGGCATTTTAACAAGGCATTCAAGCCGATGAACAGAACCGCGGCGACGATTTTAGCATTTCTGCTGTTTTCCGTCCCGGCCCTGGCGGTTGAACCGGAAGCCGCCGGGGCTCCGCCTGAGCTGAAGCTCTGGACGGACTGGGTTCTCTACGGCCAGGATGAGGCCCGCCTCTGCCCGCCCGACCACGCCCGCCGCCGCCTCTGCGACTGGCCTGTCAGCCTGGCCCTGGATTTGGGCGATACGGGGGGCCGCTTCACCATCGTTCTTGACCTCAAGCGTGAAATGGCCTTCCCCCTCCCCGGCGAGCCGGGGGCCTGGCCGCGGAAAGTGAGCCTGGCCGACGGCCTCCCGGTCATGGTTCTGGGTCGGGAACGGCCGGAAGCCTTTCTGCCCGCCGGCCGCCACACCCTGACCGGGGAGTTTGAATGGCCCCGCCTGCCTGAAACCATCCTTCTGCCCCTGGGCTCCGCCCTGAGCCTGAAAGTCAACGGCCAAAGCCAGGAATTTCCGCCCCTGGAAACCGACTACGAATCCAACACCGTCCGCCTGTGGCTGCGCAGCGCAGGCGCCTCAAATACCCGCGAACTCCCCTTGCGGCCGCTTCAGCCCCTTCAGTCCCTGACTCCCCTGGTAACGGTTAACCGCCTCATCCGGGACGAGCAGCCCCTTCTGGTCCACACCCGCCTGAAGCTGGTGGTCAGCGGCCCGGAGCGGGAAATCTTCCTGGACCAGGCCCTTCTCCCGGGCGCCAGGGCCTCCTTTTTGGCCTCGCCCCTTCCGGCCCAACTGGCGGACGGGGGGCTCCGGGTGCGGGTCAGGCCGGGGGTGTTCGATATATTTCTGGACAGCCGGGCCGAGGGCCGCCCCCGGAGCCTGGGCCCGCCCAACAACACGGAAGCGGAATACTGGGCCTTCCAGGCCCAGCCGGATTTGAGGCTGGCCGAAATTTCGGGAGTGGAGCAGATCGACTCCTCCCAGGTGGATTTTCACCCCCCCTGGCGGCACTTCCCCATCTACCTGGTGCCCCCGGGCGTGACCATGAATTTTACCACCCTCCGCCAGGGCGACCCCGACCCTCCGCCCAATCAGCTCCGCCTCAACCGGGAATGCTGGCTGGACTATGACGGCCGGGGCCTCTCCTGCCGCGACCGCCTCGCGGGGGCGCTGAACCGCCAGTGGCATCTCAACACTTCCAAGCCCTTCGTATTGGCCCAGGCCAGCCTGGACGGGGAGCCCCAGGTCATCACCTGGCAGACCGACTCCAGGGGGAGCCCGGCCCCCGGCCTGCAACTGAGGAAGGGCCGGGTAAACCTGGAGGCCGACTTAAGGCTTGAAAACTTCTCCGGCCGCCTGCCTGCCTCGGGCTGGGACCACCCCCTGGAAACCGAAGGCCAGAGATTGAACCTGCCCCCCGGCTACCACCTCTTCCACGTCTCCGGGGCCGAGGCACGGCACAGCCAGGGCGGCTCCGCCTCCTGGACCGGGGCCTGGGGCACCCTGGATTTCTTCCTGGTCCTCCTCATCTCCATCGCCGCGGCCCGCCTTTACGGGCCTGTGGCCGGCCTTATGGGCCTTATGGCCCTGACCCTGGGCTACCATGAACCCCTGGCCCCCCGCCTGGTCTTTCTCCATCTTCTGGCCGCGGCGGCTCTCTTGAAATTTCTGCCGCCGACCGCCCGTAAGGCCCGGGGCCTGGTTCAGGCCTGGCGCCTGGCCTCGTCCCTGATTCTGGTGGCCCTGGCCGCTCTCTTCATCATCCACCAGGCCCGGGTGACTCTCTACCCCCAACTCGAAGCCCCTGGCTACTGGCCCGGCCAGGAGACGGCCTGGCCCCTGACCCCGCGGCCTGGCTATAACGACTACCAGGCCGCGGGCCGGGCCGGGCATTTCGGCCCGGCAGCCGATTTTGCCCTTGAGGCCGCCGGGATTGACGCCGAGAGTATGGAAATGTTCATGGAAGCCCCTGTTGTGCCCACGGCGGCCCCTTTAATGAAAGCCGCCAGCCCGCCGGCTTCCGCGCGGGCCGGCAGCCGGGCCCGGGAGACGGCCAGCCAGATGGTGTTCCTGAACCAGGCCCCGGACGCCAAGGTGCAGAACAGCGCCCCCCGGCCCGCCTGGTCCTGGCGTGAGCTTCGTCTTTATTACAATGAAACCGTCAGCGCCGACCAGGAAGTCCGCCTCATTCTCTACGGCCCGGCTGCCTGGCGGCTCCTGGGTGTGCTGCGCATTATTTTCATGGCCCTTTTCGCCCTGAAACTCCTGGGGGTGAATTTTCACCGGCCGCGGGGCCTATTGCGCCCGGCCGCGGCCGCGGGCCTCGTCCTGGCCTTTTTTGGCACTACGGCCGCTCTGCACGCTCAGGAGCTGCCGGCCCGGTCAATGTGGCCGGACCGGGAGCTCCTGGAGACCTACCGGGCCCGCCTCCTGGAACGCAAAACCCTCCCCCCCCCGAGCCTCCCCCACCTGCGCCTGGGCCCGGGCCCGGCCGCCGAAGGTTTTGAGCTGGACTTGACCGTGGAGGCCGGCCGGGAGGAGATCATCCCCCTGCCGGCCCTGGATCAAAATATCTTCCGGCCTCTTAGCCTGACCCTGGACAACGGCCGGGAACTGCCCCTCATCGAGACCCGGGACCGCTGGCTGACCCTGGTCCCGCCGGGGCGTCACCACCTGAAGCTGACGGGCCGGCTGAAAAAGGTCCCCTCCTTCAGCCTGAGCTTTCCGCCGGAAGGCCGGCCGCAACGGGTAGAGATTACAGGCGGCCTCTGGCAGGCGGAGGGCCTCACCCCGGACGGGCGCCTGAGCGGCCGGACCCTCCAGCTCCGCTCCCTGGAAGCCGGGCCCGAAGAAGCGGAGGAGGCGGGCCCCAGCCTCACCCTCTCCCCCTTCTTTTCGGTGCAGCGCACCCTGGCCCTGGGCCTGGACTGGCGGGTCTCGACCGTGGTGCGCCGCCTGACCCCCGCGGGAGCGCCGGTGAGTTTCAGCCTCCCCCTGCTGCTTGGCGAAAACCCGGTCAGCGGGGTTATGGCGGAAGGGGGCCGGGCGACAGTCAGCTTTGGCCCCCAGGAGGACCAGGTGATCTGGGAGTCCAGCCTGGAGACGGCCCCGGCCCTGACCCTGACTGCCGAAGACGGCCCCTGGAGCGAAAGCTGGGCCCTGGACGCCTCCCCCATCTGGCGGGTGGAGCCCGAAGGCCTGGTCCCCATTAACCACACCCGGGGCGGCTACTGGCAGCCCCAGTGGCGGCCCTGGCCCGGCGACAGCCTGCGCCTTAACATCAGCCGGCCCCAGCCCGTCCCGGGTATTTACCTGGTGGCTGATCGGGCCGGCCTGGCCCTTACCTTAGGCGAAACCAGGCAGTTCGCGGACCTCAATTTCCAGGTCCGGGCCAGCCAGGGCGGCCCCTTCACCTTCTCATTGCCCCGCGGGGTGGAAGTGCGGGAATTCACTGTTGACGGACGTTCCATCCCCTTAGGCCCCCGCACCCCGGAATCCTCAACCCTGACCGCGCCCTTAAGCGCCGGGCTGCACGATATCAGGGTGACCTGGAGCCTTGAGGAACCCCTTGGCCCTTCAGCGGAAACCCCGGCCCTGAACCTGGGCCTCCCCATGGCCAATGTCACCACCAGCCTGCTTCTGCCGCAAAACCGCTGGATCCTCTGGGCCTGGGGCCCTCTGCAGGGGCCGGCCGTCCTCTTCTGGTCCGTCCTGGCCGTGACTTTTCTGGCCGCCCTGGGCCTGGGCCGCCTTAAGACCACCCCTTTAGGCTGGTTCTCCTGGTTCCTTCTCTCCTGGGGCCTGATTCAGCTCCACCTTTTGGCTGCCCTGGCCGTGGCCGGCTGGCTTCTGGTTCTGGGGTTCCGGCGTCAAAACCACCCTGCGGGCCGGTGGTTCAACCCGGCCCAGGCCGGCCTGGTTCTCTGGACCCTCCTGGCCCTTTATCTACTCTACAAGGGCGTCGCCAACGGGCTCCTTCGGGATCCGGACATGCTCATTAAAGGCGGCGGCTCCTACGGCCAGCGCCTGAGCTGGTTCACGGACAGGCTGGAAGGCCCCTGGCCCCAGGGCCGGGTATTATCGGTCTCCATATGGCATTATAAAGCCCTGATGCTGGCTTGGTCCCTGTGGCTGGCGGCCAGCCTGGTCGGCTGGCTCAAGTGGGCCTGGGAGGCCTTTTCCGCCGGGGGGTTCTGGAAGCCCGCCGCCAAGGCGCCCCGCCCGCCCGCCGAACCCCAGAAAAATTCCAGCGAGGAATAGGCCATGATTGACACGGTAATTGAGGAAATCCAGCTCCAGGTGCCGTTCAAGGACAGCACCGCGGCCGGCGATACTGTAATTTTCATACGGGAGGCCGATGGCGGCCAGGTGAGCGTCAGCTACGCCCGGGTGATGGGTTTTGAGCCGGACATCTCCAAGCGGGACGAATGGTGGCATGTCCGCTTCGTCTTCTTGGAAATCCCGCCCCAGGCCCGGACCATCATTCTGCAGACGCCCCACTTCACAGGGCGGGAAGTCTTCACCATGGGCGGCAAAAAAGTCTTCATCAAGGCCGTGAACTTCGAGGTTTTCCAGGAAGAGGAGACGACCCCCAAAGGCTCCAGGTGCGCTGGGAAAAAGCCGTGCGAGTCGGAACCAAAGTCTAAGAAGCAGCCGGGCAAGCCGACCTTCACCCTGGTAAAATAACTATTTCCCCGGCCTTCACTCACAGGTCTGCCTGAAAGGCCTGGCCCATGAATCAGGGGAGGCTTTGACCAGGGCCATAATCTGCTCTGTCAATTCCTCCTTGTCGGCCCAAAGGCCGCCCCCCCGGCACTTCGCGGGCGAATACCTTGAACCGCACTTCCATATGGCTTAGCCAAAAGGCTCTGTCACATAATAATGATTGACAAACTTTTAATCTAGAGCACTTTACGATTTATTTATCACATATCCGCAAGATTGGAACCATCCATGAGCGTCTTTTTTTGTAACAGAATCTAAAGCTATAGCAAGGGCTGTGATGAGAGAGTCATAGGTTCTGGCCCCAATGGCTCGCAACTTTTCTTTAACTTTACTCCACATCTTTTCGATTGAATTAATAGGCATTTCACTGAGAATAATCCCACATCATCAAAGCCTTCCGTTCTAATAAAATATCATATAATATCAATAGATTATTTGTATATTTTGTCATGCCGCATCATCAGTTCCCCCTTGCATATCAGCCGAAATAGTAGTATCATGCTGGCACGTTTTGGAGGGCTGGGACCACTCACGGCTATACCTTCAGGTTCCGATAAGGAAGTG
>Ga0099364_10013056_pt1 | contig 11168 bp, 10 predicted proteins | sample TergutTh196P3_FD_73070 | JGI IMG/M metagenome (GOLD analysis project Ga0099364, IMG submission 73070) | Microcerotermes parvus P3 segment gut microbial communities from Pointe-Noire, Republic of the Congo - Th196 P3 | ecosystem: Host-associated > Arthropoda: Insects > Digestive system > Gut ... | reverse complement strand
TGAGGGACGATTTAACAAAAAAGAAATTTTTGCCCCCCCAAAAAAAAAAGGGTTTTGGGTTAAAGAAAATGTGAAAGGGGGTAAAAAACCCCCCCCTTTTTGGGGGGCATTTTGGCGGGGGGGGGGGGGGTATCGCAAAGCAATGCCGCAAGCTCAAGGAGAGGTTATTCTACCCAGTTACACATTTACTTCAACCGCAAACGCTTTCTTGTTGCGAGGAGCTAAACTTGTCTTCTGTGATATACGTCCTGACACATTCAATATGGACGAAACCCTCATTTCCGACTTAATTACCGAAAAGACAAAAGTAATCGTTCCTGTACACTACGCCGGAGTTTCGTGTGAAATGGACACCATCAACGAGCTGGCAGCAAAGCATAAGTTGTGCGTTGTTGAAGATGCTGCGCAAGCAGTTGGCAGCACATACAAGAACAGACCATGCGGGGCATTAAGTGACTTCGGTTGTTATTCTTTTCATGAAACAAAAAACTACAGCATGGGTGAAGGCGGCGGAATTGTTGTTCGCGATAGCGAGCTACGGAAACGAGCAGAGATTATACGAGAGAAAGGTACAAATCGCAGTAGCTTTTGGAGAGGCGAAGTCGATAAGTATACATGGCAGCACCTTGGCTCTTCTTTTTTGCCATCTGATGTCTTGGCGGCTGTGCTTTGTGCCCAACTGACGCGTTTCGATGAAATTATGCAGAGTCGTATGGCTGTGTGGGATGCATATCATAGCGCGTTTAAGGGTATAGAAGAAAGAGGTTGGCGACGACCGATTATACCCGAAAACTGCAGGCATAATGCTCATATGTATTACTTGGTAGCGCCGAACGCAGCGGAACGCACTCGTTTTCTGCAAACATTGAAAACGCGCGGTGTGTACGCGATTTCCCACTATGAACCGTTGCATTCGTCGCCAATGGGGTTAGCAATGGGATATAAACCGGAGGATTTACCGTTGACATTAGATTACGCCGCGCGGCTTGCACGGCTTCCTTTGTATGCGGAGATGGGTAAAAAGGACATTGAGCGTGTTATTATGGCTGTGTACGAGGGGGTTGCCTGATGCTGGCCGATAAGACTGTTGCGATATTGCAATCTAACTACATTCCATGGAAAGGCTATTTTGACATTATTTCATCAGTTGACGAGTTTATTTTTTATGATGAGGTACAATATACAAAGCATGATTGGCGAAATAGAAATAAAATTAAAACACATGATGGACTGCTCTGGTTAACCATTCCGGTAAGCAATAAAGGAGTCCTGCAAGGTCATCAACGTGTGTTGGATACGCAGATTTGTGATCCGGCTTGGGCAAAGAAACATTGGAAGTCAATAACTCAAAGTTATTCAAAGGCTTCGTTTTTTGACGAATACAAAGAGTTATTTGAGGATCTGTATTTAGCAAAAGAAGAATTATTCCTTTGTGAAGTAAACTATAAGTTTATTCGGGCGATATGCGGTATATTAGGTGTTGATACAGCTTTATCCCATTCGACTGAGTATACCCCCTTGACCGATGGAAAAACAGAAAGGCTTGTTGATTTGGTGAAACAAGCAAAAGGCACGGAGTACATATCCGGTCCTTCCGCAAAAGACTACATAGATGAAAAACAGTTTGAAGAGGCAGGGATAAAGCTGACGTACAAAGACTACTCCGGTTATCCCGAGTACACTCAATTCAAAAAGCCGTTTGAGCATGGTGTCACAATACTAGATTTATTGTTCAACACAGGACCGGATGCATCGTATTATATTTGGAAATGGCGTAACGAGAAGACACATATAGGAGAATAGTTTATGAAGAGGATTATTGTTTTTGGTGCAAGCGGAGACATCGGAATATATCTTATTGATTATTTACATAAATACTTTAAAGACGAGTACGAAATCATAGCTGTCGGCACAAGGTGTACCAATTACTTTGATAGGTTCGGTATTAAATATATCCGAGTGGATATTACAAGCGTAGATGCGTTTCACAGTCTTCCTGAGGACAATATTTACGCAGTTATACACCTTTCGGGCGTTATGTCTGCTCACATGAAAAAATATAATCCGCAAAGCTATATTGATGTAAATATAACAGGCACTTTGAATATACTTGAGTATTGCCGCATGAATAATATTAATAGAATATTGTATGCACAATCGTGGTCGGACTTGGCAGGATATGTGGGAGAAAGTAATCTCGTAATCAGACCATATATGCCACGCAAGTTGAAACTGGTCGGCGATCATGCAGTATACTCGATATCTAAGTCTGCGGCGGTCGATTTAATAGAGCATTATCATCAAGAGTATGGCATCAAGAGCTTTATATTTAGACTGCCCAACATATATATGTATCATCCCGAAGAGTATTATTATGTCGACGGAAACAGCACAATCATAGCATACCGGCATATGATAAGACGCGCTACAGAAGGATTGCCTATTGAGTTATGGGGCAACCCTTCTAAATCAAAGGATATTATATATATTAAAGATTTGTGTCAATTGTTCTGCAAAGCCATTGCCATAAAAGCTGTCAGCTCCGGCACTTATAATGCAGGAACCGGTGTACGAACTACAATGTTAGCGCAGATAGAGGGTATCATCAAGGTTTTTTCTCAAAAGAATAAGAAATCTGTTATTATTTACTGTCCTGAAAAACCGGACTGTCCCGATTATGTTATGGATATAGAAAACGCTAAAAACGAGTTAGGTTATTTTCCTCAATATGATTATATTGCATATCTTGAGGATTACAAAAAAGAAATGCAATCCGATCGATTTAAGTAGTTGGTTTCTTCCGGCAAACCATCCAATACTGGTGAGAAGAAACGCCATAAAAATTGTTATTTTCTTCCCCAAACGTAAAATCTTCAAAGTAAGGTGAGAAAAGAGTAACTGCTTCTTCCACAGAGCCAACCGGATGCATCCTACAGCCGACTATATTGTAAAATGAATCATTTGAAACAACGTAGGTGCCATCGTCCTCTCTATGTGAGTTCTTAAAAAAATATGAATCCTTGTGTATCATAGAAGCTATCAGATAGGCATTATCTTTTAAAACACGGCTATATTCTTTTATATTGTCCTGCATGACAACGCCTTTATCACAATGATGAATACAATAAGCGGCTAATATATAGTCAGCAAAACTATTTTCAAACGGCATATTATGGTTTTTGCCTACTAATATATCAGGTGAATATCCAAAACTCTGCATTCTTTGCTTTGTTGCATCACATAACTCCTGTGCCACTTCGGTTCCATAAGCCTTATAGCCTTGTTCACATAGAAACAAAAGATTCCTTCCATAACCACAGCTTACATCAATTACAATATCATTTTTTTTAGGTCTATCGAATTTTAGTTCTGTGAAATCGGACTTAAATGTACGAACGACAAACTCTGAGGGATAAATTTTCTCATACTTCCTACTATTATAATAATTTACAAAATCCTGTGCGCTATTTTTTGAGGCTACAAATTCACTACTCACTTAATGATTCTCCTTTTGATGATACACTATAGGTAATGTGTTGATATTGCACAATCACAATAAGGTTTTTGCATTGTAACACTATTCCGCTTAGTTTGCAAGTTTTGAATATGATATTAATGCATATGTGTATGTATTTCGCGGCATATACATATAGTGGTAAGTTTAGAATAGAGGTTTTTATGGTTAAGTTACTATCTTTCGTCATTCCTTGTTATCATTCAGAAAAAACAATAAATATAGTCGTTGACGAGGTTAAAAAAAGCGTAGCAGAGTTAGACGATTTCGATTATGAGCTTATATTGGTTAACGATTGCTCCCCCGATTCTGTGTGGGATGTGATTACTGCCCTCTGTGACCAAGACCCGAGGACTAAGGGAGTAAACCTATCGAGGAATTTTGGACAAGCAGCTGCTGTAATGGCGGGCTTTTCAAAAGCTTCAGGCGATTATATTTTAACGTTAGATGATGATGGTCAATGTCATGTTGGTAACTTAAAGGGCTTAATAGACAAACTCGAAAGTGAAAACTACGACATTGTCTACGGTATAAATAATAAAGCAAATTTCAGTTTTTTACGCAAGCTGGGTTCTTCATTTCACACATGGGTGACAAACTTACTGTTTGACAGACCAAAGGAACGGTTGACTCCCTTATGTATTATTAAAAGATTTGTTGTAAATGAAATGTTAAAATACACATTTCCCTATACCTATCTTGTCGGACTTATGCTTCGCACAACGCGTAATATCGGTTATTTTGAGGTGGAACACAGAGAAAGGATTGCAGGAAAATCAGGATACACATTTAGAAAACTGGTGGGCCTTTGGTTAGATGGATTTGTATCCTTTTCAATTAGGCCACTTCGAATAGCAATGCTGTTTGGAGGTGTGTTCTCCATTTCCGGTTTTATTTTTGGTCTTATTGTCATTATACGTAGATTGGTAGATGCCGACATTTCGGTAGGTTGGAGTTCGGTTATCAGCGTTTTGTTAGTTGCGAGTGGTCTCAATTTTGTAATTCTCGGACTACTCGGCGAGTACGTTGGACGAAGTTTTATGTGCATAAATAAGACCCCTCAATATGTTATAAAAGAATGTGTGAATATATTGAATAGTAAAGAGAATGTACACTATGAAAAGTAAAATAGGGAAGTATGCGCTGTTATATTTTAATTTTTTACTATTATCCTTGATTTCCGTGATTTCAAAATACACGAGTAGATACCCCTTTCCATCTTGGACAGCATTTATATTGTATGGATTATGCTTTTTTGCCCTAGCTATATACGCATTCCTGTGGCAACAGCTTATAAAACATCTGCCACTGTCAGTAGCATACGCCAGTAAAGCAGTGACTATCTTCTTTGGCATGCTGTGGGGTGTGCTTTTGTTCGATGAAAGTATAACATGGAACATGGGACTGGGGGCAACGATAACTATTTGCGGAATTATACTGTTGGTGAAACGTTATGAATGAGGTATTTAAATACTCGCTTATTATGCTTTTTGGTGTATTTTGCGCCTCTTGTTCGCAGATTATTCTAAAGAAATCGGCTGACAAGCAGCATAACAACATTTTGGCTGAATACATTAACGCTCAGGTAATAATTGCATACGTAATTTTCGTTGCTTCTGCTGCTACAGGTATGTTCGTGTTACGGTATATTCCGCTATCTCTTGCTCCTGTATTGGATTCTATCGGATACATTTTTGTAGCAATATTAAGCTACTGCATACTAAAAGAGAAGATTGCAAAGCGCAACATAATCGGCATTTTCTTGATTATTGTAGGAACGATTGTATTTGCGTTGTGATCGGTTAATGAAGCTATGATTCAAAACTATCTCAATGAAAATCAGATGATTCTGGACGATAACATCCGGTATTCTTCGGAAACAAGGACAAGTGCTTTCAAGCAAGATAAGAAAATTAGAGGATGTATGGGTGTATTTCGCAAATTGTTTAATATATGACATGAAAGGATAGTAACGCATGAAAAAAACAATCTTGACCCAAGCGGTGAATATTTTAGTGGTTATTGTTATGATGATAGCTGTTACTCCAATTTTTTTCCACGGCAAAAACGCTATATTTTCGATACACGATAATATGGATAGTACGATGGCTTGGGCAAAAATGCTTAAGGATAATGGGCTACTGCTTGCACTCAACTCTCCAACAAATGTTCTTGGTAATATGTCCAGCGCATACTTTTCTCTCAATTACAATATCTTTACTTTTGCGTTTCTTATTTTCGATATTTTCACCGCTTATCTGGTTATGTTTATAGTCAAGATATTAGTAGGCTACGGCTCTATGTTCATATTGTTGAAACATCTATGGCCTAACAAAGAGTATTCCAACATTATTAAATTAGTTTCGCTTAGCTTTGCATTGTTGCCATCAATGCCATTAATGTGGGTAATGTTTGATTCAATTCCACTCCTATGTTACGCTTTTTTAATTATAATGAAGTGGGATAACGCTCGTATAGATAAGCGAGTATTTTTACTTATTCTCTATCCATTCCTTTCAGGTTTTATTTCAGTAGGCTTCTTCGTTTTGGTTATTTGGACTATAGGTGTTGCAATTCAATGGATTTGCAATAAAAAGATAAATCTTAATCTCATCACGGGTCTTGTACTGCTTGCGTTGGGATATATTTTAGTGGATCTTAAAACATTCTATGTTATTTTCATATTAAAAACTCCTCTAAATCGTGGAATTCTCGAATTTGCTTCTTTTCCTGTGGGCGAGATGTTGTCGGATGTGTTAAAGAGGTTTATCGTGGGAGTTTATTTCGTACCAAATGTAACCCACTTAGTTGTTTTACCAACCATTGTATTAGCCTTTATCAGCATAATTATTTTCTTATTATTTAAGCTCAAAAAGAGGGATTGCGGCAACAAAAGTTATGATTTGGCAAATTACTCACTTAGTATGATTACATTATTTGGTGTTATGTTATTGTTTACGCTTGCATTTGCAGCTCATAAAGTCAGTTTTATAAATAGTTTAGTAGGCACGGTACTTCCTGTATTAAAAGGTTTCAACTGGGGAAGATTTATTTTTCTTAACCGAACAGTATACTACATCAGCTTTGCGTTAACATTAATCACATTATCAGCATTGTGTGAAAATCAAAAACGGCGCTATTTCATATATTTAATCGCGTGTATGCAGATAGCAGTTGTTATGTTTTATTCCGGAACTTACGGTCATACATATTTTAACCTAAATCATGCTGCAACTGTAAAAGAAGATGAAATGCTAACATTTAATGAGTTTTATGCGGAAGGCTTTTTTGATGATATAAAGGATGATATAGGATACAAAGGCGAAGGCGTTGCTGCACTTGGATTTCATCCAAGTGTGCTTATGTATAACGGATTCTCTTCAATAGATGGTTATATAAGCAGTTATCCGTTAACTCGTATGTTGTCTTTCCGCGAGGTAATTGCACCACAGCTTGAGAGAAATCCTGTTCATCAGCGAAACTACGATAGGTGGGGGGGGCGTATGTATCTCTATAATGACGATTTAGATTATAGACCAACCAGAATAAAATCTGAAGCTCCTGTTGAGCTACTTATAAATGTGACCGCTTTTTGCGATATTGGAGGAACTTATATTTTTTCCAGAGCAGAAATAGTAAATACTGAAGAGCTGGGATTTGATTTTATCTCTCAGTATTGCAATAGCGATGTTATATATGATATATATGTATATAAAGTTAGAAATTCGTAGTTCTGTGGTTTTGTGTTAGACATATTTCATATAACTTGAAATTACAGTCCCGTCGTGCTATTCTTATGAAAAACTGAGAGGATGACCAATATTTTGAAAACGAGCCAAAGAATCACAGCGGCTACTGTGCTTATAATAATTGTAGTTTGCATGAGCGGATACACACTTTTTATCCCGGAAATTTTAGAGAGAACCGGATGGATTTCTGTAGCCCGGGCTGAAGACGGAGATGAAAATATTAATAATCACCCAGCAGTTGAGAAAAACGAGAGTCGATATAACGCCTTTCTTGAGATAAAGAGAAAAGTTGAAGAAAAGTTTAACGAAATTGCGTTAATGGGTACTTTTATTGATTTAAATGGAGGTATACACAGAGTTCTTTCCAAACGTGTAGTGCTAGATGTAAATATATCGAGCAGTGTATATAAGCTATACAACGAACACCTTACAGCTATCCAAGCCACGCCAAGCGAACAGGAATGGGTCGATGAATCTGCAGTAAATGTAATTGCATTAAACGAGTACCTTCGTGAGGAAAGTATTGATTTTGTTCTTGTCAATGCACCCCGAAAAATCGACAAGTTCAACAGCCAGCTACCAAGTGGTATAACAGACTACCTGAATAGTGATTTTGATAGATTGCTTAACATTCTCTGTCAAAGCAATGTGTCGGTTATAGATCTGCGCGAGAAGATTAGACACGCCGGATTGAATCACTATGACCTGTTTTTCCGCACCGACCATCACTGGACACCCGAAGCAGGGCTGTGGGCAACAGGGGTTATTATGAATAAACATCTACAAGACTATATGCCGGGGGGGATAGACCTGTACGATAACTCAAATTGGGATATTACAGTTTATAATGATATTTTTTTGGGTAGTCATGGCAGACGAGTTGGGCGTTTGTACGGCGGGTTAGATGACTTCAGCGTTATCTCTCCACGATTTGAAACAGAATTGAAAGTTATTATCCCGCAAAAAAACTGGGATAGAACCGGCAGTTTTGCGGAAACCTGTATTGACAGCAGTAGGTTGCGAAAAGACTATTATGCAAACAATACTTATACAGCATACATTGCAGGAACTCCCGGCGTGCGTGTTAGCAACATATATGGGAATGGTATGAAGTGCCTAATCATAGGAGATAGCTTTTCACAAATGATCGTACCATTTATTTCGCTTAGTTTTTCTGAGACGTATTTTTATGATTCAAGGTTTATCCTTGGTACGGCACGTGAGCATATTGGCGAGTTCGAGCCGGATGTCGTCATCTTGTTAAGCAGTAGCTATGTTAGTCAAAGATTATTCGGCTTTTTATCTTAGAGCATTGCAATCTCCTCGAGACGCCGATAGTTCTTTTCTTTTTCAACTACATTTGTTATAATCAGGCGAAGTGAGAGCGAGGTTGTAAATAATGTCACTTACCGAAGATTTCCTTTTTATAGAAAATAAATACAAGCTGAACTCTATTAAAATCGACGGCTTTACGCCTTGGGTATATATGCGCTTTGGGCTATGGGACAGCGTAATGAATCCATTGCGTAAATTAGAAAAAACAAAACTTGAAAAAATCCGATTTTCGATAAAAAGCGCGTTTTCCATATTAAGAATTTTACTGATGGTAAGAAAAAACCGAGTGCCAAAGCGCGTTGACATATGCTTTCTCTCTCACCCGCGCAGGGTCTTGATAGACAACACGTATGAGTGTATATACACAGACGCGCTTGCTGAGGAATTTCCCGACTCCGTAACACTCGAACGCTTATATAACAATTTCTATCGCCTTTCTCCCGTTAAAACTCAAAATACGCTGTATCTTGACAAGATTGAAATAAGAGGCTACATACACGGAGCCATAGCCAAATACTTTCGCAGCAGTCGATTTAACTATATTAAAAAGCAAATGAAAACGCTCTTTTCGGATGCTCTGACGGAACTGTCCGTCAGGACGGGCATAGAATTTAATTCGGACAAGTTTGCCGCTCAAGCATCGCTGAAGTATTGTTTTTATAAAGCTAAATATAAAAAGTATGAGAAACTATTGCGAAAAATATCGCCGCGTTTAATCATTGAAACGTGCTACTACTCTACGAATGTCATGGCTGTAAATGAAATCGCAAAGAAAATCGGCATACCGACGGTAGAGTTGCAACACGGGATAATCCACGACGACCACATAGCATACAGCTTCGCGCAAGGTGAAAGAATCCCGCAATTTGCTGACAAAATGTTCCTGTTCGGGGAATATTGGAAATCAAAGGCTGCCTATCCGTTAGAAGATAATGACTTGATGTCGGTCGGATTTCCTTATCTTGAGCAGCAGAAAATGAAATATGAGAAAAACAAAAGCGGTAAGGTATTGCTTTTTATCTCACAACCTGTCATCTCTGCGCACTGCGAATATGACAGGTTGGCGGCAGACATCTCTGCGCGTATGTGCCAAAAAGGGTGGAGCGTGGTGTTTAAGCTTCATCCGGGAGAATACGGAGATTGGGAGCGACGTTTCCCGTTGCTTGTAGATTCAAATGTCAAGGTAATAAGTGACAACTACCCTCTCTATGCGCTTTTTTCTGAAGCAACCGCTGTCGTCGGATTAAACTCCACAGCACTGTTTGAGGCGGTGTCTTACAATCTGCCAATCTTCATTTACGACATATTCGGCGCAGAGCGTATGGATGACTTATGCGAGGCGGGCTATGCCGTGAAATTTAAGGATGCCGATGAGCTGTGTAATGTGTTGGAGAACTTAAATGACCAAGACATACAAGTTAAATTGGAAATCTGGAAAAGCAATGCGTTGCAGAATATGGCGGCGGAGATACAAAGATTTTTAGAAAAGTAAAGGAAAGGCGGAGTTTATAAATGCAATCATTGAAACGACCGTATTTTATCGCGGAGGTTGGCGTTAACTTTTATGACACGGCTAAAAATGAAAAGATTTCACCTATGGATGCCGCAAAGAAATATATATCGGAGGTCAAAAGCACGGGGGCAAATGCCGTCAAGTTTCAATCATATAAGGCGGATACCATTGTTTCAAAAAATTCACCTGCCTATTGGGACACGAGTAAAGAGCCGACAAAGACTCAGCACGAGCTGTTCAAAAAGTTCGACAGCTTTGAAAAGAAAGATTATGAGGAACTAAAGCTCTATTGCGACCACGTCGGTATAGATTTTCTCTCTACGCCATTTGATTATGCGTCTGCGGATTTCTTAGACGATTTATGCAAAGTCTACAAGATTTCTTCTTCAGATTTAAGCAACACTCCGTTTATACGGCACATCGCCCTGAAAGGCAAGCCCATTTATCTGTCTGTCGGAGCCTCATATGTTTCGGAGATTGAGGAGGCTGTCCGAGCTATTCGCGAAGTGTCCGAAGCCTCCATATGCCTCATGCACTGTGTTTTGTCATACCCGTGTTCATATGAGAATGCGAATCTTGCTGTAATAAAAACATTAGCGAGATTGTTTCCGGAGCTTGACATCGGCTATAGCGACCACACTCTCCCCGACCCTACAATGTCAGTGCTTTCCGCCGCGTTTCTTTATGGGGCTAAGGTTATTGAAAAACACTTCACACTTGATAAAACAATGCAGGGCAACGACCATTACCATGCGGGCGATGTCGCTGACTTCAAAAAAGCGGTTGCGTATTTTTCGCTGCTCGAAACTGTGCACGGTAACCCTGAGTGTACGGTCTTGCCGTGTGAGCAAATACCGAGGCGGGAGGCTCGCCGCTCCTTAGTATTGACACACAGCATGAGTAAAGGCGAGAAAATCAAAAAGCAAGACATCATGGCAAAGCGTCCGGGGACAGGCATATCCCCACAGCTTGCGGATATCCTGATAGGCAGACACGTCACTTGTGACTTAGCCGAAGATACTGTTTTACAATGGAGGCATATATGAGGAAAGCATAT
>Ga0099364_10013055_pt1 | contig 11169 bp, 8 predicted proteins | sample TergutTh196P3_FD_73070 | JGI IMG/M metagenome (GOLD analysis project Ga0099364, IMG submission 73070) | Microcerotermes parvus P3 segment gut microbial communities from Pointe-Noire, Republic of the Congo - Th196 P3 | ecosystem: Host-associated > Arthropoda: Insects > Digestive system > Gut ... | reverse complement strand
GCGGTTTATATCCAGCGTTTGCGAAAAAAAATTGAAGATGATCCGGCAAATCCGGTGTATATAGAAACCGTACATGGTATGGGATATAGATTTAACACGGAAGGTTCACAATGAAAATTAAAACTCAATTTCACCTGTTAGTTGCCGGTATTGTAATTCTGCCTGTTCTCGCTTTTATCGGTAACGCTATTTATGTGAGATTTTTTTCAGTTTTTGGGGAGTACAGGGAAGAAATAGGAGAATTTATCGAAACACTGAGAAGCGCGGGAATGACAGGACCGCCTGTTATTATCAGATTGTTTCCATTTATTTTTATTGTAATCGTAATCTTATTCGTAGTTTTTATGTCCATGTTTATTGCCCGTTCCATTACCAGATCGGTGGCATTGCTGGAAGATGCTACCCGGCGTATCTCCGAAGGAGAACTTGACCTTGATGTGGATATAAAAGGGAGCAATGAAATTACTTCTCTCGTTAAATCCCTTAACAAAATGCGTTATGCGTTAAAAGAAGATGTCCACCGGCGTTCACGCTTTATCATGGGAATAACACATGATCTTAAAACTCCTCTTGCTTTGATCAAGGGTTATGCTGAAGCTATTGGAGATGGTGTCACAGAAGACGCGGTTGCACGTTCTGAAGCGGTGGAAATTATCAATGCTAAAGCGGATCAGCTTGAAGTGATGATAGACGACCTGCTCAATTTTGTGAGGATGGAAACAGGAGAATGGCGGGAACAGTTAAAAGAAATAAACATAACAGAATATATTAACAATTTAGTGAAAATATTGAGCATAGACGTTGAACTTTTACACCATAAATTTATATCTGACATCCAACTGCCGGAAATTTTGCACATCCCAATGGAAGAGAAATTAGTGCAGCGGGCTTTTGAGAATTTGATAAATAATGCCATTCGTTATACACCTCATGATTCGGTTATTGAATTAACCGCTTTGGCGAAAAATAATGCTGTGGAAATTTCGATTAATGACAACGGCCCTGGAATTGATGCAGAAGCCCTCCCCCATGTATTTGAGATGTTCTATCGTGGCAGCCCGTCACGTCGGGAACAGGGTATGGGCCTGGGGCTGGCTGTGGTTAAATGGGTCGTTGACTACCACGGCTGGTCGATTGCTGTATCTGCGGAAAAGAATAAAGGTACAAGTTTTACTATTACTATACCGTTAATACAGAACGCTGCTTAACTAACCCTCTTTCAACTGTTTCTTCACTTCTTCCAACCGCTTCGATAATGATTCGATGGTGCGTTCAAGACGGTTTTTTTCCTGTTCCAGCCTGATGAGAGGATCTTCTTCCCTGTTTTTTTTCTTTATTGCCGTTTTTACCGTATCGGGGCTTTTGCCTTTGATGAGGGCAGTTTCTGCAGCTTGACGGTCGTCATTATCGCGGATTCCGGCGAGGAAGCGCATGTTGTCGGCGCCTGTTTCGGGGTTCAGGTCGTAACTGAACATTTTTATCGCCATGGTGGCTGCGGTGCGGGGTATGCGGAGCATACGGTCAACGTAATCTTCAAAGCGCACGCCGATGGAGGTGCAGAGGTCGTGGGCTTTCAAAAGATGTTTGCCCATTTCCTTTACCAGGCTGCCGTTTTCTTTTAAGAATTTTTTCCGGATTGTTTCGGTTAGGGTGGTAAGTTCCGGCGAATCGGCAAAAACATCGCGGTAGATTTTTTTTGATTCGGCTTTTTCCAGCAGCGCATGAAAAATCGCCCAGAACTCCGAATTATGCGCCCGTGCCGAAAGTTTACCGCCCTGGGCACAGGCATGGAGGTGATGGGCGTATTCGTGAATCGCCGTATACAACAGCAGGTTGCTTCCGGCGGCATCCTGCCCGAAATTTCGGTTATGGAGGATGATTTCCCGGCTGTCAGGTTTGTACAGACCGTTCACTTTGCTGCTTTTTTTCCCGGAAAAAATCAGGGAAAATTCCAGCGGGGCATCCTCTATCAATAATAATGTTTCTTTTATTTGATCTTGATTCATTAAGAATATATTATCCCATTTCTCCGATTATATCTATTGCCAGAACCGTTGCTGCAACGCAGGCAGTTTCGGTTCGCAGGGCGCGGCGGCCCAGGGACAGACGTAAAAATCCGGCTTCTTCAAGCACATCCCGTTCACGGTCTGACCAGCCTCGTTCCGGGCCAATGGCGAGTACTACCGGCTGCTTCGTGTGTGTTATCTGCGACATGGCTCCTTCGGGCCGTACATTGTCTGCAACAATAAGCAGCGCATGTTCGCTCGATTTAAGGCAGCCGGAATTTAGCCAGTCTTCAAGCCGGTTAAAAACAGAGAGCCTGGGGATAGTGGTGTCACGCGATTGTGCCGCCCCCTCGATGAGGGCAGCCCGTGCGCCGCCGTCTGAAAAGAGTTTAGTGTCACGGTAGCTTTTTTCACCAAGTTCCGTGCCAAAAAAATCGACGGCTTCTACACCAAGGCTGGAAAGGTCGCGCAAAAGCCGGCGGATCTGGATAGGCCGAGGAAAACCAACTCCGACACGGATTGGCAGGCGGGGGAGAGCAGGAGTTTGCATACCAAGGGAAAAGGCAAGTGATCCGTCGATGCCAATTTTTTCAATAGTGCCGGTACATAAACCGCCGTCAAGGAGGCGGGCATCCTCAATGTCTGTAAGGATGCCGGCATCAAATGTATCACCTGCTTTTTTATGCAACACCTTGAGCAAGTGAATGGCCCGTTCGTCACGGCGGTGCAGCGGTTTGCCGGTTTCGTGTTGTTCAAAAAGGATCACGTTCACAGTATAAATATAACACAAAGCCGGCAAGAAGGACAGAGCTGCGTACACCCCCTTGCCGGATAACGTTCTATTAGGCGACGTGTTGCGTTTGATAATAACTATACTGTATAAATCCTGTTTGTTATGTGCAGTTTGGATAATTTTTATTTTTTAATTTATCACTATTCATTTTAACAAATTATTTGTTTCCAGATATGGTTTTAAAACATTAAAAATATTGTCTGCCATTATTTCATATCCTGCCGCGTCTGGATGAATAGCATCTGACATATTTATACCCCATACCCCTTGCCAAATGTCTTCAATTAAAGTAACATTACTTAGAGATGCAAGCGTATTAAACATGATATCATATTGCTTTATCATCTTTCTATTGTGCTATAACCCATATGTAATTATAACATTTTTCAAAATCTCTTATCATATTTTCCACAATTATTTTAGCCACATTTTTGTCTTTTGGTTTACTGTATGATTCATAATAAAGAACCGTCTGGATCGTGATTCAGCCATATACTATGCTTAAGAAGAAGCCCGTGCAAAAGGTCATGCATACACGAGGCTGGCATAACATGCGCTGCATGAACTTTTTACTTTTGTCCCGGTCGCTCCCATATATTGAAAAGAAGCGTTTTTCATGATACATTGTAATGTCAGGAGGACAACATGGTAATAGAACGGAAAATGGAAAACGATACGATAATACTGGAGCTGAACGGTGAAATCACTGCTTTAACGGCAGAACAGTTCAGTGTTGCAATAAAAACGGCTATAGAAGAAACAGCTCGTCTGGTGCTGGATTTTAAAGAGGTGGGATATATCGCCTCCGCTGGGCTGAGGGTGCTTTTAGAGGTAAAAAAACTGCTAGATGCCAAAGCCGGTAAGCTTATTGCCCGAAATGTTTCCCAGTCGGTCATGCATGTCTTTGAGATTACCGGTTTTAATGAAATAATTGATCTGGAATAGTTTTCTTTATAGTTAATATATTTTTGCCATCTTGATATTTATAAGCTAGATGGTCCATTGTTTTTTTGACTAAATAAATACCTAACCCGCCTATTTCACGTTCTCCAGCAGAAAGGGTAGTATCCGGATCGCTTTTTTCCAGCGGATTATACGGTACCCCGGAATCTTCAAACTCTATGGTGATTTCATCACCTGCCCATAAACGGACTGCGACACTGCCTGTATCTGGGGTGTAAGCATAATTAGCAATATTGATAAATATTTCTTCAATTACCAGTTTAATCTGGTTTTTCAGTTCTACCGGGTAACCGTGTTCTTGTAATGCAGATTCCATAAATATAAACACATCCGGAAGGTTTTTTATTTCTGCATTCAGAATCAGTTCCTTAAAAGGGACATTGGGTTGCTGTTTTTTTTCCAGCACATTATATCTGAGCGCCAGCATCGTTATATCATCGAACTGTTCACTTCCTTCGGTAAATGCAATTAAATCCCTCCTAATGGAAAAAATAAAATCATCGATTGGAATGCCATGGTGTTTACATACCGTTTCTAGCAGCAATTCCTCTCCAAAAAATTCCCGCCGGTTATTTACCGCCTCGGTTATGCCATCGGTATACAGAAACAGTTCATCGCCCAGTTGAAAGCTAATCTCATGCTGCCGGTAAGTCGTGTTTGCTATGCCTCCTAAGACAAATCCGTTTTTTGTTTGCATATATTTATATTCGCTGAGCGAGTTTTTGACCAACGGCGGATTATGCCCTGCATTTACATAGGTAAATTTTCCCTCTGGAATGTCAAGATAACCCAGAAATGCTGTAACAAACATGCTTGTTTCATTATTTTCGCACAGCAGATTGTTGACTGTTTCAAAGACTTCTTTGGGGGTTTTACCATATTGGGCATTGTTCTTTATCAATGTTTTAGCGATGACCATAAAAAGCGCGGCCGGCACGCCCTTGCCTGACACATCGGCAATGACCACTGCAAGTGTATTATGATCGATCATAAAAAAATCATAAAAATCCCCGCCTACTTCTTTAGCCGGCTGCATATAGGCATAAATGTCAAATTCTGTACGGTCTGGAAAGGGCGGGAATATACAGGGCAGCATACTGGCTTGTATGGTTGCAGCGACCGAAAGCTCAGCGACAATCCGCTGCTTTTTTGCCTGTTCTTGCGCAATATGCTCAATGGATGTAATTAAGTCAGCCGTCATTTCATTAAATGCCGTTGCCAATAATCCAAATTCATCACGGGAACGTATATCAATTTGTTTGTTCAGATTACCGGCGCCCAATTCCACAACACCTGATGTCAGCTTATTTAGCGGGCGGTTAACCAGCCGTGATACGAGATAAAACGCCGCTAACAATAAGATAAGCCATAGTATAACAATTACAACAGAAAACCGGATGTTACGGGACTCGACCTCTGCAAAAATCTCTGAACGCGGAACCTGAATTGAAAATAACCAGCCATTATCAAATAACCGGCTAAAGGCAATGTATTCTACGTTGTCTTTAATAAAATGCTCAATATTTACATCATCGTTATTGGTACTGTTTAGGTGCAGATACTCCAGCCACGGTAATGCTTGTAATGAATCGCCGGTTAGATCATTGCCGTCCTCGTAGGTGCTGGAAATAATATAATCATCGTGCAGCGAGGCAAGCAGAATAAAACAGTTTGGGGTTATTTTAATGCTCGACAGCCTGTCCATCATGGTCTGTATTTTCCAATCAACGGTTGCTATACCGATTAGGCGGGCGTTTTCGTCGTAGATACCTGCACCAACAGTATTCAATAATGATACTGTTCCAATACTTTCAAAATAAGGCGCTGCCCAAGCGATGGTACCTCTTCCTTCAAGGCGGCTGGTTATCTCGGTGTACCAGCTCTGTGTGTGATAATCATATTCTTCGCTTCCAAACGCAGGGTCATGGATAATGGTACTAGTTTCATGATCGAAGAAAATATAGAAATATGCCCGCTGCGTATCAGATCGGAGGATGTACGGCTCAAACCAAACGCCAGCCCCCCCTGCATTGTAGAAAGGCCTAAAACTGCTATAATCTTCTATTTGCATAAAATTACCAAGATCTTCGGGGGCTCTTCCTGAACGGTACGCCTGGTTGCCCATCGCTGCTATGTCTATTACGCTACGCTCCAATTCCGAAAAAGACCTCCTTATACGTTCGCTTTCATAGGCGACGGTTTTGGATACTTCAGCGGTACGCAACTGCCGGTAATTATTGGTTATTGCACCTGAATACACCGTAAATGCGATGCCGGAAAATACATAAAACCCCAGCATAATAAATATAATTTTTAGTCTTACGGACATGGCGTAATTGCTCCTACATTATTACTAAATGCATTATAACTCTACTGTAATCGTATTTCTGCTATCTGTGTATTCGTGCCGCAATGTTTTAACGCTGTTTATTACTATCTTTGCCGAAAGCTCATCCTTGGTGGTTTCCAGGGCGTTTGATTTTTCTCCGTGGTATGAAACCGACAGTTCATAACTGCCGAGTCTTTCCGAAAAATAAATATTCAGTGAACAAGAACTGTAAATAGGCATAACAATATTGATAATAAGTTCTTCTGCCATAAGCCGCAGTTTGTAGACGGTTTCTTTCTGAATTGCATGGCGGAAGCAGAAATTTTCAATGCCGCCCATCATTTCTGCATAATCAAAATCCGGGCTGTTAGCCTCATAAGAAAAAGAGCGTATGTTAAAAATAAACCCTTGCGTTTTTAATTTTTTGGGCTTTTCAAAAATATCTGTCGAGGAGCCTTCTTCATAAATCCCCTTTTCGTCCATATAAAATACACGGTTGGAAACATCCCGCGCAAAGTCCATTTCATGGGTAACAACCAGCATTGTCATGCCTGATTTGGCAAGGTTGCGCATAACAGCCATAACTTCGCTGACCATCGTTGGATCCAGGGCGCTGGTTGGCTCGTCAAACAGTATCACTTCCGGCGACATGGCAAGGCAGCGGGCAATCGCCACACGCTGTTTTTGACCGCCGGAAAGCTGGCGTGGAAAAAAACGGGCGCGCTCGGATAATCCCACCGTTTTAAGAAGCTCTGCTGCTTTTTCTTCAGCTTCCTTTTTGTGCATGTTAAGCAGTTTTACCGGCCCAGCAATAAGGTTACTTACAATATCCAGATGGCTGAAAAGACCAAAGTTTTGGAATACCATACCCATTCTTTGCCGTACGGTGTCTATGTTGTTCTTGGTGATTTTTTCACCGTCAAAGAACACCTCGCCGTCTGTTGGCGGATCAAGGTAGTTGAGCGCACGAAGAAAGGTGCTTTTACCGGTCCCGGATGGGCCTATTATTGATATTACCTCGCCTTTTTCTATGTCAGTATTTACATTTTGCAGAATTATATTATTTCCATAACGCTTTTCGAGGTTTCTTACCGATATGATACTCATTGATCACCCTCACGGTTAATTTTTTTGACGATGAATTTGAATAACTGTACACAGATTGAAGTAACAATCAAATAAATCGCCGCCACGAACAACAACGGGAAGTATGCGTCGTAGGTACGACTGCGGATGATGTCGCCGGCGCGGGTTAAATCCTGGATGGCGATATAACCCACAATGGCGGTTGCTTTTACCAGTTCCACAAACCCGTTTGTGTAACCTGGCATGGCGCGGCGCACTGCCTGCGGCAGGGTAACTGTGGTAAAAGCTCTAAACGCAGAAAAACCAATGCTGCGCGCTGCTTCGATCTCCACCGGGTCAACAGTGTCAATCGCGCCTTTCAGGTTTTGTGCTACTCCCGCGCCTCGTATCAATGTGAACGCAGCTACTGCCACGATGACATTGGATATGTTCGTATTTCCAAAGATGATGTAATAGGTAATCATCAAAAGAACGACTATGGGTGTGCCGTGGATAAGCCCGCAATAGATGCGCCCTATTAAATTTACCGCTTTATTTTTTCGCATTAATACATAACACACAAGGCATCCGAAGACGGTGCCGAAGATCTGCGCTAAAAACGAAATGGTCATGGTTACACCAAGCCCGTTTACGATCAGCCTCCAACGGTTGTCGGTGATAAGGTTACGCTCTATGCCTGTTCGCAGCCATTCGCTAAAGCCGCCGGTATTGACGCGTTCATCAGGGAGAGTGGATTGCCGTTTTAAGGTAATGATCGCACCGAGATCATAATAAATGGGATCGGTAAACAGTACGCTTCTGCTACGCTCCTCAGTTATGGAAATGTTAGCGATGGCAATATCCGCCCTCCCGCTAAGTACAAAGGGAATCAATCCGCTAAAATCCATCTCCGAAATCTCTAAATCCATACCCTCATGCGCTGCAAAACGCCGTATGATTTCTATGCTGTATCCTACCGGTTCATTATTGGTGCCCATATAGGCAAAAGGAAGAGATGCGGCTGAAGTTGCCACCCTCAGCGTTCCGTTTGTACCAGTTAAGGGTATATGGGGCATGGGAGAATTTTCATCGGGAATGGTAATCAGCCAGCGATTTTGTATTTCATCAAATAACCCGTCAGTTTTTATCCCGGCGAGGAAGTCATTAAACCGGTTAATAATATCCTGATGTAATGAAATGGCGCCCATGGGAGCCAAGAAGACCTCTTCAGGTAATACCACATATTCAATGTCCTCGTTTCCGCTCATGTTGACGAGTATCCGTAGAGCTGACATATCCTGCATAAATCCGTCGATCCTGCCCCTGCGTAAATCTTCTACCCCAGATGCCACATCAGAATAAAAAACAGGTGTTCCTCTAACATTATTTTCTATTACAACATCCCAAACACTGCCGGTTCTCATACCGATTCTTTTACCTGCAAAATCGGTGTAGTGAAGCGGCCTTTCGTCAGCCACAGTAGAAACACTGTCCTGCCTCAAGGTAAGAATACCGTGCTGTTCTTCAAAGAAAGGGTCGGTGAACAGTACGCTTTGCCTGCGTTCTTCGGTAATTGCCATGCCTGAAATGCCAATGTCCGCCCTATGGCTGACAATGTAGGGAATCATCGCTCCGAAAGCCATGTCGGCAAACTCTACCGTCCTGCTCTCATAAGCGCCAAAACGCAAAGCAAGCTCTACGCAGAAACCGGTAAGTTGCCCATTCGCGCCAACATAGGCATAAGGCGCTAAATCGGCGGTGGTGGCTACACGCAAAATGCCATTTTCACCTGAGTTGGGTATTACCGGCATGGGAGCATCCAAATCCATTTCATCACCAAACCAGCGGTTTTGCATTTCGACTAGTGTCCCATCAGATTTGATGGTGGAAAGAAAAACATTAAAACGGTCGATTACTTCTTGGTCGTATGATATTCCGGCTTCTTGACCGGTGAATATCTCTTTAGGAACTGCAATAGCCTCAAATATGTCACGGCCTAAACTGGCAACCATAACACGCACTGAAGACAAAGCCGTTATATAACCATCCATGCGCCCTCGCCGTACATCCTCCGCTGCGGCTGAGGCCTCTGAATAGTAAACCGTATTGGCGCCAATTCGCTCGACAGTTTCGTATGTTATTGCTCCGGTCAAGACTGCAATGTTCCTGCCTGCGAAATACGTGTGATCACGCACGGCGGAATCCTGGACTGTATTGGCGGCGGCCCTGCCGTCGGCTACGGGCACGATAAGCACAAGCTGCGTAATGACGCTCGGATAGCCGAACAGGACACTTTCGCCCCTTTCTGCAGTAACGTCCAGGGTAGCTCCGCTCATATCTGCCCTGCCAGATAAAACATAGGGGATAATACCCTCGTAAGCCATCATGGTAAACTCCACGTTCATCCCAAGATACTGGGCAAAACGGCTGACCATTTCCACATCAAAACCCGCAGGATCGCCGTTGGCGTCGAAGTAAATGAGGGGCGGGTAATTTCCGGTGTCGGCTATCCGCAATGTGCCGTTTTCGCCCGTCAACTCGAACTGCGGTATGTCTTCCTGAGCGGGCAAGGGAGCGCCTATCCAGCGGTTAACGATTTCATCCCAGGTACCATCTGCTGCAATGCCCCTAAACCACTGGTTGTATTGGTCGCGCAGTTCCACAGTATGGAAAACAGGAGCGGCTTCGTTCACATAAACTTCTCGTGGTATCCACAGGTAGTCAAAATCGGGATACATGCCGCTATCGATAAGCTGGCGTACATAAGAATGCCCGAGCACGACCGCGTCCAACCTGCCCCTGCGCAATGCTTCCAGCATATCCGTGAGGCTTACATATTCAGGGGTGTCGGCTGCCTGGAATATCTCCCTTGCCACATTGCCGTGAACGCTTCCTGCCTGTACGGCAATGCGCGCGTTTATCCCAATGTAATCCGCGTAGGTGCCGATGCTGCGTTGCGGTATTGATGGTGTTTGCGCACTTTCCGAAGTGCAGGATATTAAGAAAAGAGAAAGGCATAAAATGAATATCTGAAGCACTGGGTGTTTTGCCGGTTTTAATTTGGAATTTGCCTGTTTAATCATTTGTGGATATAATTATACTGTATAAGCAAACATGGTCAATATATGTCAGGATTTAGAAATGACTGTCAGTCTATTCGATTCCTTACCATGAAAATATAGATACTGCTAATATGCTTCATCTCTATTCCGTTCCACCAAGATTAACCACAACAGCAACAGCTTTTTCCATGGATTCCAGAGGGATAAATTCATGGAGACCGTGGAAATTATAACCACCGGTAAAAATATTGGGCGTTGGTAACCCCATCTCCGATAGCCAGGAGCCGTCTGTACCGCCCCGTGTGGGAATAATTATTGGCTCAACGCCTGCCTTACGATAGGCGTTTACAGCATATTCAACAACCCAGGGATCAATCATTTCTCTCATGTTGGAATATTGGTCTGATAAATTCAACTTTACCGTGTTATCACCGTACCTTTGGTTGAAACTGTCTACCAGATTTATAACTAGGTTTTTGCGGCGCTCAAAATCATCTGTATCAAAGGTGCGGATTAACATATCCATTGTGGTTCTCGCTACATCACCCTGGATATCATGGATAAAGAAAAATCCATCGTAGCCGTCTGTGTTTTCCGGTCTCTCATTTTCCGGCAAAGACAGTGCCAACTCCATTGCGATAAGCGCCGAGTTTACCATGATGTCCTTTGCATCACCGGGATGTACACTGAAGCCTGTTATTTCAAAGTTTGCGGATGCTGCATTAAAATTTTCAAAGCTCAGTTCTCCCAGAAAACCGCCGTCTACGGTAAACGCAAACTCTGCGTTAAAAGCTTCTATATCGAAAAATTCAATTCCCAGCCCGATTTCTTCGTCCGGGGTAAATGCTATATGTATTTCCCTGCGTGGAATCTGCGGGTTTCTGATTAGATACTCCATGGCTGTCATGATTATCGCAATTCCCGCTTTGTCATCCGCGCCCAAAAGAGTGT
>Ga0099364_10013054_pt1 | contig 11169 bp, 7 predicted proteins | sample TergutTh196P3_FD_73070 | JGI IMG/M metagenome (GOLD analysis project Ga0099364, IMG submission 73070) | Microcerotermes parvus P3 segment gut microbial communities from Pointe-Noire, Republic of the Congo - Th196 P3 | ecosystem: Host-associated > Arthropoda: Insects > Digestive system > Gut ... | reverse complement strand
ATCCTGTCAAAGTAATCTGACAAGGCTTTTCCGGAGGAGGTGAATCCCGGCGAACATGCCCAGTTGATGATATAAGGGTTGTTGTTGGTAAGCAGAAAGACCCTGTGCGACTTACGCAAGTCCTGTAAATATTCGAGTTTATAAGCGGCAGGCGGGTCTATCATACTTTTCCATGCGTTCTCAATAGCCTCTTCAGGCACATATTTCCCGATATGCTGACATAAAAGCCGGCAAAATTCGGTACAGTCAATGTCGCCCCTTTCAAACGCAATAAATATCCCTTTGTGATGATAATCGTCGATGAACCTGTCGGCATCGTGCAATCCTATTGCCTTAAAGGACTGGATAGCACGTTCACGCTGAACGTCAACGATAACGCCCCCCATATCAAAAATAATATTTTTTATCATTTACCTGTAAGTGATCAATTATCAAGCAAATGGATGACTAAGCCCGAACGCAGTTTAGGCTCGAACCAGGTTGTTTTGGGCGGCATTATCTGTCCGGCATCGGAGACGTTGAGAAACTGTTTCATCGAGACCGGATAAAGCGCCAGCGCTACTTTCATTTCGCCGCTGTCGACCCTTTTTTTCAATTCGCCAAGTCCCCGGATACCACCCACGAAATCAATCCGTTTGTCCGATCGCAAGTCTTTTATTCCTAATATTTTATCTAATATCAAGCGGGACGAGACAGTCACATCAAGCGTTCCTATCGTATCGCTGTCGTCATAGCTGCCCGGTTTGGCGGTAAGTGCATACCAGTTGCCGCTTAAATAGACTGAAAATTCGTGTAGACGCGCCGGTTTAAAGACCTCCTGTCCTTTCTTCTCCACCTCGAAATCTTCCGTCAGTTTTTGCAGGAACGCCTCGTCAGAAAGTCCGTTAAGGTCTTTAACCACCCGATTATAATCGATGATTGTCAGCTGGTTGGCAGGGAAGCAGACAGCCATGAAATAATTGTATTCCTCCTTGCCTGTGTTTGCGGGATTGAGTTTAGCCTTTTCGTTTCCAACGTGCACTGTGGCAGCGGTACGATGATGGCCGTCAGCGATATAGAGCGCGGGCAGCAGCTCGAACAATCCGGTGATACGTGCGATGTCGGCTTCGTCGTTGATGACCCAAAATGTATGGCGGAATCCGTCTGATTGAGTTGTGAAATCATATTCGGGCGTTCCGGCAACATAACCGGCCACAATGGCATCGAGTTCAGGCCGGTCGGGATAGGCGAAAAACACCGGCTCGATGTTGGCGTTCGTTATACGGATATGCTTCATGCGGTCTTCTTCCTTGTCATGGCGAGTCAACTCATGTTTTTTGATCTTGCCGTTCGCATAATCATCTATGTGAACACATACGACTAACCCGTACTGTGTACGGCCGTTCATCGTTTGTGCATATACATAATATTGCGCCTTATCATCCCGGATAAGCCACCCTTCTGCTTGAAATTTCCTGAAATTCTCAACCGCTTTTTCATAAATTTCGGGCGCATGTTCGTCTGTTCCTGCCGGAAAATCTATTTCCGGTTTGATGATATGATACAGTGATTTCTCATTTCCGCCAGCTTCGGCGCGCGCTTCGTCTGCGTTAAGTACGTCGTACGGACGCGACTGAACTTCCTCAACTAAGCACTTAGGAGGACGGACACCTTTGAATGGTTTGATTTTCATTGTTCATTGTTCATTGTTCATTGTTCATTGTTCATTGACCTGAAAGGTCCTATCTCCTTCGTTCAGGAATTTGACGATCTGATTGGCGGCGGCAATACCGGCATTGATATTTGCTTCGGCTGTCTGTGCGCCCATTTTTTTCGGTGTACTGAAATAACGGGATGCAAATTTCCCTGACAGCTCGGCATGATTGCCCGGCATGACGTCCGATAAATATTTGAAATCAGTGCGTTCTTCCATCAATTTCGACAGATCGGGCTCGTTGATCACCTCTTTGCGGGCGGTATTAACCAGCATCGCGCCTTTCGGCATTTTTGAAAGCAGTTGATAGTTGATCGAATTTTTTGTCTCAGCCGTAGCCGGAATATGCAGCGAGATGACCGGGCATGTCGCGTAGAGTTCTTCAGCCGAAGAAAGCGCCTTCACACCATCGTTTTCGATGACTGTCGACGGACAATAAGCGTCATACGCATAAATCTCCATGCCAAAACCTTTGGCAATCCGCGCAACATTGCGCCCCACATTACCATACGCATGAATACCCAATTTTTTACCCGACAACTCCGTGCCCGACGTACCGTTGAACAGGTTACGGACGCCATAAACCATCAAACCAAAAGCAAGTTCCGCTACGGCATTTGAATTTTGACCCGGGGTGTTCATCACGCATACCTGATGTGCCGTTGCGGCTACCAGGTCGACATTGTCGTATCCGGCGCCGGCGCGTACAACGATTTTCAACTGTTTGGCGGCGCCTAACACCTCACTGTCAATGATATCACTGCGAATGATGATTGCATCCACATCGCTTACCGCTTCGAGTAACTGCGCCTTTTCGGTATATTTTTCCAACAGCGCCAACTCCATCCCCGCACTTTCGATCACTTTACGAATACCATTCACCGCAATTGCCGCAAACGGCTTATCTGTTGCTACTAAAATTTTCATAAAATATAAATAATTGATTTTCTACCAATATTAAATCCCTAAAGGGATAAATTGAATAAACTCTAAACTCTAATAACTAAACTCTAATAACTAAACTCTAAACTCTAATAACTAAACTCTAAAAAAATCATTAATGATTTTTTTCAAAAGTTTGCATGGTTTCGACCAGCGCTTTCACACTTTCCAGGGGTAGCGCATTGTAGGTTGACGCCCTGAAGCCGCCAACGGAGCGGTGACCTTTGATCCCGATCATGCCGGCTTTGGTGGCGAACGAGTTAAATTCGCTTTCCAGTTCCCTGTATTCGTCGCTCATAACGAAGCAGATGTTCATCAGCGAACGGTCTTCAGCTACGACTGTGCCTTTAAACATTTTATTGCGGTCGATCTCATCATAGAGGATAGCCGCTTTTTCAATATTTTTCTTTTGCATGACGGTTATGCCTCCCAGTTCCCTGTACCATTTGAGTGTTTGCAGGGCGGCATAAATAGGCACAACAGGCGGTGTGTTATACATTGAATCGTTATCGACATGAATTTGATAATTCAGCATGGAGGGTATCGGCCGTCCGGCTTTGCCCAAGGCTTCCTTACGCACGATGACGACTGCAACGCCTGATGGTGCCAGGTTTTTCTGTGCGCCGGCGTAAATGATGTCGTATTTCGATACGTCAACAGGGCGTGAAAAGATGTCGGACGACATATCCGCCACAAGCGGAACGGCTACTTCGGGGATTTCATGTATCTGTGACCCGAAGATTGTGTTGTTGGTGGTGATGTGAAAATAATCCGAATCGTCCGAGACGGTGTAGTTCTTGGGGATATAACAATAATTTTTATCTTTTGATGATGCGACTACTTCTACTTCACCGAAAAATTTAGCTTCCTTGATGGCTTTTGAGGCCCACGAACCTGAATCTAAGTAGGAGGCTTTCGTTTTCAGCAGATTGTAAGGAACCATACAGAACTGCATGCTTGCGCCGCCGCCAAGGAAAATGACGTCGTGAGTAGCCGGTACATCCAATAATTCCTTCACCAGATTGCGCGCTTCGTCGCATACGGCAATAAAATCTTTCCCTCTGTGAGATACTTCCATCAGCGACAACCCTGTATCTGCGAAATTAAGAATCGCATCGGCTGTGTTTTTAATTGTGTACTCGCTTAAAATCGAGGGTCCCGCAAAAAAATTATGTTTCTTCATCTTTGTAAAAATTAATAAAAAAATTATGTTATTAAAAAGGCTGCAAAGTTAACGATTTTTTTTCGTTTATCACATCAAAAACGAAAAAAAGTTATGAAGAATTTCAATTGATTTACACCCCCCGTATTGCTTAATTTGCAATTAAGCAATTGTGAGTATGAGCATTTGCAATGCGAAAAAAGGATTATAAATCCATCTATTCAAGACCTTCACTTGATTCAAGCTGGAACAGGACAGGCATGGAGAAATAAACCCGAACACGCTCGCCTTTTATTTCACCGGGTTTGAACTTCGGCAAGGTTTTTAGTGTACGAACGGCCTCTTCATTCAATAATGGGTTGGATGCGCCTCTCATTATTTCCACGTTTGAAACAGAGCCGTCTTTTTCAATGACAAACTGACAGTAAATACGTCCCTGATCACCTTTATCCTTTACTTCCTTCGGGTAATTCATGTGGTCTTTAATCCATCTCTTTAACGCCGCCTCTCCTCCTGGAAATGCAGGCATTATTTCTGCACTTTTAAATATATGATTATCATCGAAATCTTGCCATACAATCTCTTTTTCAACCGAAGCTGAAACTTCTGATAATCTGTCGATTTGCGACTGTTTTTCATTAACTTTTACATTTGATTCGATCTGAAACAGGACAGGCACGGTGAATCTGACCCGAACACACCCTCCTTTTGTTTCGCCGGGTTTGAACTTCGGCAAGTTTTTTAGTGTACGAACGGCCTCTTCATTCAATAATGGATTGGATGCGCCTCTCATTATTTCGACGTTTGAAACAGAGCCATCTTTTTCAATGACAAACTGACAGTAAACACGTCCCTGATCGCCTTTATCATGCGCTTCCTTCGGATAATTCATGTTTTCGCTTATCCATTTCATTAACGCCTTGTCTCCTCCCGGAAATGAAGGCATTATTTCGGCGCTCTGATAAATGGTTGTGTCCTCCGCAATTACAAATTCATTCGGTGTTACATCGACCGAAAGGATTGGGGGTATTTCGGAAATTTCAGTTTCCGGCAGATTTTTTACTTCATTTTTGCTTTTTTCAAAAGAAAAATGACTAACTTTGGCGTTTGAAATCCCGTCGAATGATTGAGAGACTTCAGGCTGGGCGAATAATGCTACTGCAGTAGCTGCCAACGGGAGTACATACGCGTACTTCAACCGTGCCCACGGATTGGATTTTTTTTGGATCATCATAGTGATACGTTTTTTGAGATTACTGTGATTTAAGCTGTTGGCCATAGAGTAGCGTCGTGTGCCGACAGCTTTTTTTATTAATAATAATTGATATTGTTTCGCGTTAAAGCCTTCATGGATGACAGCGCCATCGGCCTCGTATTCGTGAATGTTCTGTAATTCCTTATACAGAAGCCAGGCTACCGGATTAAACCATTGTATGATGATGCAAGCCTGTGCGACGAAAAGGTCTGCTGAATGATATAGTCGAATGTGCGTGTTTTCATGTGCGATGATGGTATCGCCTGCTTCTTCATAATCGGAAGCCGAACACACAATATACCTCATCCAGCTGAAAGGCGAGATTGCCCTGTCGTTCAGTATGATTAGCTTTGTCCCATTGTGCACGGAGATGCACGTTCCCTTATTGATAATACGAAAGATTCGGAACGTTGATAAGAGGGTATATATCATGCATACCGCGCAACCCGTCAGATAAACGGACAGCAGGAGCGCAAGCATGGTATTTCCGGTTTCATTATTAACAATCCTATCCGAACGGTTGCCGGAACTGATTTGTGATTCTTCGACTATACCCGGTATTTCCGGTTGTATTGCCGTCACTTGCCGAATCGGGAGTAAATCCAGCGTAAACGGTATGATAATGGACAAAAACAATATACCCAGTAACGCCATACGGTTAAAGCGGTGAAATGTCTCACGACCGAGTAGTACCTTATAAAACAGGTAGAACATTACCAGGCATATCGCTGATTGAATCGAACAGGCAAAAAACGTTCCCATAATCATTAACCATTAATCATTAATCATTAATCATTATTCATTATTTTCCACTTCCCGAATCAATTGCTTGAGTTCGTCGATAGAGATGTTCTCGCTTTTGATTAGCGACGAAACCGCATGCAGGTACGAGTTGTCGAAATATTTATGTATCACATTTTTCAATGTGCCCCGACTGTATTCATCCTTATTGATAACCGCATAGTATTGGTAGGTAGAACCATACGATTTATGCGACAGAAACCCCTTTTCTTCAAGCCCGCGCACAATCGTGGAAAGCGTGTTGAAGTGAGGCTTGGGCTCGTCGTAAAAGTCAAGTATTTCTCTTACGAACAGCGCGCCTTTTTCCCAGAAAAAACACATCAGTTCTTCTTCTTTTGCCGTTAATTTTTGCATAATACGTTCATTTTTATAAATCTTCTGAAAACTGAAAACTACGCTCGTTTGAGGAGGCAAAGAACGGGATAATTTAGTTATAAAACTAATTTATATAGTTAAATAAACTAAAAAAAATAGTTATATTTTCGAATGTGTTGATTATAAGGATTTACAATCTATTTTTTTTTCGCATTACAAATGCTTATACTCATTATTTCTTAATTGCAAATTAAGAAATACGAAAAAAATCACCTACCTTTGCAACGAAATGAAGAATTTAAAAAAATGAATAAGTATTTGTCGCTTGCCGGCCTTGTCATTGCTTCAGGGTCGATGTCATCGTGTAAAACACATCAGGAGGAAGTCCGTTTGGAAAGGCCTAATATACTGTTTATAATTGCCGACGATGCCTCCTATCCGCATTTTAGCGCCAACGGTTGCCGGTGGGTTACCACACCCGGTTTTGACCGGATTGCGCACGAAGGCATTCTTTTTTCCAACTGTTATACGCCAAATGCAAAATCGGCTCCATCAAGGGCTTGTGTGCTTACCGGTCTTTATTCGTGGCAACTTCGCGAAGCCGGCAATCATTTGCCCAAATTTCCCTCCGACATAAAAGTAGTGACCGAAGTATTGAAAGAAAACGGCTATCATACCGGTTTTACGGGTAAAGGCTGGGCGCCGGGCGACGCCGGGCAGGTTGACGGTAATCCCCGGCAACTGACCGGAACACCCTACCAGCGTCAAAGACTGATCCCGCCAACACCACAAATCGGCGATACGGATTATACCGCTAATTTCAAAGATTTCTTAGATGATCATCCGGATGCGGAGCCATGGTTCTTCTGGGTTGGATTTACCGAGCCGCACAGGGCATACAGCTATGGCTCCGGCATACAGCTGGGTGGAAAAACCGTTGATATGATTGATCAGGTACCTGCCTTTTGGCCTGATAACGAAATCATCCGCACAGATATGCTAGATTATGCATTTGAAATAGAATATTTAGACAATCACATCCTGTTGATGCTCGAAGAGCTGGAAAAGAGGGGATTGTTAGACAATACGATCGTTGTGTTTACTTCTGATAACGGAATGCCCTTCCCGCGGGGAAAAGCCAATAATTACGAGCTTTCCAACCATATGCCGTTAGCTGTGATGTGGAAAAACGGGATTGTCAAAGCAGGCAGAGCCGTAACCGACTATGTCAACTTTGTTGATTTCACCCCGACTTTTCTTGAAGTAAGCGGCATTGATCCGCAGCAGTACGGGATGTTGCAGCCAGCAGGCAGAAGCCTGACCGATATTTTTAAAAACGGCAGGGAAGGTATGACTGTCGCCTGCCGCAATTTTACTTTGCTGGGAAGGGAGCGACATGATTATGGTCGTCCCGGTAATCAGGGATATCCCACACGCTCCATCATCAAAGACGGACTGTTGTACATCAACAACATGAAACCCGATCTTTTTCCCGGCGGCAATCCCGAAACAGGTTATCTTGACTGTGACGGTTCGCCGACAAAGACGCAGGTCTTGAATATGAGGCGTGAAGGCAGTAATAACCGGTACTGGCAACTGTCGTTTGGAAAACGACAGGAAGAAGAGTTGTACAACCTGGCGACCGACAGGGACTGTATCATCAATATGGCCTGCCATCCATTGTATGAAGCGCAAAAAAACGAAATGAAAGCGTTGCTGTTCTCCATGCTCCGTCAACAGGGAGACCCCCGTATGTTTGGATCGGGCGATGTTTTTGACCGGTATCCGTTTGATCGTGACATCAACTGGAATTTTTGGGAACGTGTTCAATCGGGCGAGATCACCGAGCCCTGGCGTCAAACCGGCTGGGTGAATCCTACCGATTATGAGACCTGTCAGGGGAATTAGGCGCTAACAGTCATTCGACAGTAAAGGACAAGGCGCCATACACCGGTTTCCCTGTTTTGGTAAGGCCTTCAACCGTAATGACAAATTCGCCTGTATAGTCTGATGTGTGAAAAGGGATTTGCAGGGAGGGCTTTCCGGCTGTTTGCAGGGACGGATTCCATAATAGTGTATGACGGAAGTCGGGCTGTCTTTTCCTGTCCGGCGGATTGACGGGTTTGTACTTCGATTGCGTTCCAGCATATTCGATGATCTGGTACGTTTTATCTAATGACAATTCGGGATAATTGTGCATATAGGTTGAAAATGAGATCATTCCATCATATTTTTTGCCGCCGAAAACGTATTCTTTCATGTATACATCAATTCTTTCTACCAAAAGGGGGTTGTATTGATAAATGAGTTCATGGTCCTTGACAGGGATACCGTCCAATAATACCAGGGGCGTAATCCAGGGGATGTCGTTTCCTCTTATGACTGCCATGATGATTTCCCGCTTGTCGTCCCTCATACGAAACCGGACGCCCAACACAAATTCGAGGATCAGCTCGTCCATCCTGGGGAAACGGGTGTATTCATCCAGCCGGTATGTAATGGAAGGCTCCGGATTGAAACCTGCGTTTCGGGTAACAGGGCCGGCTAACGTGTCTTTGACGGGATTCGGCAACAGTTGCAGGGCTACGCTGCGCTTCAATAACGCCTCCAGGTGTGTGGAATCGACGGGTAGATGCGGTAGCGGCCCCGTTGCATGTTGCTGAATGAAAGGCGACTGTATTTCTATCCTGTAATTATCCGATGCACCGGTAGCTGTTGTTACTATTTCCGTTATACCGGTCATGTCCGTCAGGTAAAACGATACATCATCCCCGTTTCGTCTCCCTGCAAATAAGTACGGCTGCTCGCCCGGAACGGAGAGTAAAGCGCTGACTTCCGGTTCAGGATTGGAGATACCGTCCAGGGCGACTATTTTACCGGTAATGATATGACCTTCATATTCGGGTATATATTTCAGGGAAAGGGGCGCTTTTGAGGGTTTTACCTGTTCATGCCACTGCATGATACCGCCGCTCCCGGGGACAGGAAGGGGCGGCTTTCCCGTTATGGATACGGACAGTGTATGAACATCCTCCGGTAATCCGTCCAATTGAAGCCGGCCCGTTTCACGAACCGCAAACCCCGGTTTGTTGAGCGACAGTTCAATTGTATTCCGTTCCTCTCCCCCGCCGGCGGATGGCGGGACGACAGCCTGTCTGCTATCGGCGGACGGCGGGACGATGCCGGGTAGAGCCGGCTGAAAAGTATTTACGACGCCGATTGTGGTATTGAAAAAGACGTCTGGGCCTTCATTGCGCATCAGCCGCGTATAGGCAACCAACCGGTAGCAGCCGGAAGGCAGGCTTAACGGTAATCTTATCCAGCCTTCGCCGGTGCCGTCCGACAGCCCTATTTTGATTTGCTGGCGGGAGGTCGTTTCGTCTAACAACTCGACATAAACCAGCTTGCTGAACGACAGGGGGATTCTTTCCGGCGTCGCGGTAAGCGCTTTGATCCATACGGTTTCGCCGGAAAGATACAGGCGCTTGTCGGTTTGCAGATAGACGCGTTCGTGTAACCCGTCCTGTCCGGACGACTGTATCCGGCAGAGGGATAGCAGCAACGATAGAATAATGATTTGTCTCATCTTCAAAATTTTATATTGTATGAAACATACGGAATGGGAACGCCGAAAATGGCCAACTTGTAGCCTTTGATTTGCCTGTAATCCAATACATAATAAATGGAGTAGGCGTTGTTGCGACCGGTGAGGTTGTAAACACCGAACGAGAAGGAGCTGTGCGTCAGCAGGGTCAGGTGGTGGCTTGGCTCAACGTTGAAAGACAGGTCTACGCGGAAAAAATCGGGTACGCGCAGTTTGTTCCTTTCCGTATAGTAAACATATTCGCCACCGACATATTTGTACTTGGCTACCGGGATTGTGATGGGACGGCCGGTACTGTAATCGCAGTTCATCGAAACGCTGTAGCGCTGCGTGAACTTATAGTTGCCCACAAACTTGAACTCGTGGGGCTTGTCGAAGTCGGCCGGATACCAGTCGCCAAAGTTGACAGGCAGAACGATGCGCGGATCGGTCTGCCTAAGCATCGTCCGCGAGTAGGTATGGCTGGCCCAGCCGTTCAGCTTGCCCCGCACCTTTTTGACCATCAGTTCGGCGCCGTACGACCTCCCTTCCGTCTCTACCAGTTCCGTTTCGATGTGGTGGTTCATCACTAACTCGGCGCCCGGGCGGTAGTCTAAATAATGGTCCATCGTTTTGTAATACAATTCGACGGATGTCTCGAACATGTTACCGTTCAGGGTACGAAACAGACCGGCTGCCATCTGTATCCCGCTTTGCGGCATTATATGCATGTCGCTCAGCTTCCAGATGTCGGTGGGCGACATGATTGTGTTGTTCGATATCTTGTGGATATACTGGCGCATCGTATTGAAACAGGCCTTCACCGACATTTTGTCGGAGAAGGCATAGCGGGCCGAGAGACGGTATTCCGGTCCATGATATGTTTTGAGGATGCCGCCTGCCGAATCGGTCGACACGATGTTTTCCGCCAGTGGAAGCACGCCCTCCGTATAAAGGTTGTAGCGACGCGGGCCTAACACATTGAAAACAGAATACCTGATCCCGGCGTTGAAGGACAGGGCGGGCGTGATTTTCCATTCATCGCCCAAGTAGATCGCCGATTCCAATGCTTTTTCATGTTGCAGGCGGTCGACCGCTACCAGCGAGTTGGCATGGTTAGGCAGATAGTTGCCGGGCGTATAATTGTAATGAATGGTACTCAACCCGAAACCGACCTCGTGTTTATCGTGCGGGATCAGGGTGAAATCCATTTTGCCGAATTGCTGGTCAATACCGAAATCAAGCGTATAGGCGGTGATGGTATCGACCGTATTGTGAATCATATAATCATAATGGTCATAGCCCGCCGTTAATACGCCTATAAAACCGGGAGAGAACTGATGTCTCCATTTGACCGATAAATTGGCATTGCGGTAGGCGTATTCTTCTTCGCCGGTAAAGGCAAAGCGGTCTTTGCT
>Ga0099364_10013053_pt1 | contig 11171 bp, 5 predicted proteins | sample TergutTh196P3_FD_73070 | JGI IMG/M metagenome (GOLD analysis project Ga0099364, IMG submission 73070) | Microcerotermes parvus P3 segment gut microbial communities from Pointe-Noire, Republic of the Congo - Th196 P3 | ecosystem: Host-associated > Arthropoda: Insects > Digestive system > Gut ... | reverse complement strand
CAACCGTATCTTCTGTATCGTGCTGGTCGTCTTGCTGGAGAACCAGCGATGCGCATAGACTTTGCCCCGTTCGATCGTGATGAGTCCGTTGCCGGTGTAGGGTGCTTCGATCTGCACCTCGATCTCTTCGCCCGGAACGAAATCACCTTTCGACAGCGTCAGCTTCAGTTCGGCGTTCTTGTCGAGCGAGCGCGTCAGGTCGGCATCGCCCGCCACGTTGTAGGCAATGCGCGCGTACTCCACGTCGTTGTCGTCACGTAGGACGTAGGTGAACGCGCCCGGCGTCCCGGTGGCCAGTTTCAGCGAATGGCCGGCAGCCGCAATCGTCAGTGGCTTCTCCTCGTGCAGGATTTCCTTCTCCTTCGACTGGTAACGGTAAGTGCCATTGTCTTGTTTGGTCAGTTCCGACACGTACCGGCGTTCGATACGTTGCAGCGTCAAGCCTTCGACCGCACGCTGTTTTCCATCGCGGCCAATCGCCAGCAGATGGATCGAGCGCGCGCTGTCCAGGCGCACGAAATCCAGCTTGCCGTCCGGCTTGTAACCCACCAGGTAATCGAGTCCCGACACCAGCGTCGACGCCTCTGCCGACACGCCTCGCCCACCATCGGCCTCGAACCCCTGAACGACGACATGCGCCCGATACGTCGCTTGAGTGAAACGTTGCAGGTCGAGATCGAGCGTCGCCATACCCTCTTCGTTGGTCGTCGTCTCGGCCAGTTCTTCCGATACCGGCTCCTTGGCGCGCTGCGGGTCGTCGAACAGGTAATCCTTGTAGCGCGGGAATCTCAACACGCCCGGCGTCAGTGACAGGAAACCGCGCACGCGGCGATTTTCTGCAGGAGTCGCAAACAGGTTTTGCAGCGATACCTCCACCCCCAGATCGTCCGGCGTCACCCAGCCGTCGGTTGCCCCCTGGCTGAAACGGACGTTCATCCGCAGGCGGTCCGGCTCGAAATCCTGGACGCGCACCGTAGTGGAGCCGATCAGCGTATCGGCGCGGTCATCCCTGACCAGCGACAGGTTGATCGTGTAGGTGCCTGCTGGCGCGGTATCGAGCGTGCCGTGGCGCAGTTCGCCGAAACCGCTCTCCGCCAGCGCGATCTTGTCGCGTCGAACCGTGAGTCCGCGCGCGTCGATGACCTCCAGTTCCAGCGGAATCCCTGCCACCGATTGCGTCCAGTCGGTTTGCCGCACGATCATCCCGACGCGAATTTCCTCGCCTGGCCGGTAAATGCCACGGTCGGAAAACAGGTACGCCGACAGTTGCCGGGCTTCGACCGCATTGACTGCGCCGCCGACATCGAAGCGCGAGTAGTTCAGATTGCGGCCAAACTGGTTGCGGCGGTTATACGGCAGGAAACTGCTGTCGCCATCCTTGCTGACCATGAAAAGCATCGGCTCGTGCTCGTGTTGGAAGTCGTCGAGCTTGGGAAATGTTGCGTGTCCGGTGGAGTCGGTCTGCGTCTGCAACACCGGCAAACCGTTGCGGGCAATCACCTCGATCAGCGCGCCGCCGACCGGGCCGCCTCGGTGGATCGACTGCACGAAAAGGTCGTGGCTGCCATCGACGTTTTTCTTCTCGATCAGTCCCAGGTCGCTCACCATCACCAGTCGGCTATCCTGATCTCCGAGAACCTGCTTCGTCTTCGGGTCGTAGCCCTGCACCCGCAGCAGGAAAACGCCGCGCCGCATCTTTCCGGCCTGACCGAGGTATTCGGTCAGATCCAATGCCTGATACTGCGGTTTGCCCGGCCCCAACGCCGGGAACTCGACGACTTTCTCGAAACGCTCGGCAATATCGAATTCTTCAACGCTGTTGTAATAATTGTCCAGGCTCGGATTTGAAAAATCGCTGCTGTAGCGCAGCCCCCTGTTGACCAGATACTGCAATTGTTGCGGCAGCACGCGGGAAATCGAATAACGAATCGCCGGAACGTCGCGCGCCATCACCGATAATTTGCGCTCGCCCGACAACGACAACAGCGAACCCTGTGCCATGATCTGCGCCACGGGCGGAAAGACAGGCACCTGGAAAACGTACTCCGCGTCTTCGGCCAGATGGTGTCCTCCAAACGCCTTCAGTCCTTTGGGCACATGCACGTAAATATAGCGCCCCGGCGGCGCCTGGTAACGGTAGTTGAACGCGTGGACTACCTCGTCTCCACTTGAATCCGGCAACGCTTCCGGTTTCAGGGGTTTACCGACCTTGAGCAGATCCGAATCGACGGATGTGATGCTCCAGGGGTATATCTCATCGGCTTCCAATCCCTCGCGCCGCGTATCCCCTTCCGGCGGCTGTTTCGGCAACAGCCAGACTTTCACGATGTCTTTTGCCTTCTGCTTGCTCACCGGCATCGACAATTCCAGCATCAACACCTGCTCCGGCTGATATCTGTCGTTGATGACGCCCGCCAATTCGATATTGGAGACTTTCAAGCCATCGAGCGCCGGAATATACGCCGTCGCGGTCAGCGCCTCAGTCGTCTTATTGCCGCCGATAGCGGCACGCACACCTTTATCGACCGTCACACGTATCGTCTGTCCCTTGTCCGGAACCGGCAACTTTTCCGAATGGATGTAAGCGTAGAGTTTTTTTTCGTCGAAACTCACTTCGAAACCTGTCTTCTTTTCACCTCCTTGGCCGAAGAACCCCTTTTCCTGTCCTTCCAGCGCCATACTCACTCGTTTCACGAAATCGGCTGTATCGACCGGATGCGTGAAATTGATCGACGCCGAGACTTTCATGTCTTCCTGATCGGTCGGATTCTGCTCGAAGTGTGCGCGCAGGAGACGCGCCCCGAAACGCGCTGTCTGAAACCCCGTTTTATAACTGTCGATGCGGGCTTCCGGGCGGAACATCTCGGGAGAGAATTTCACCGTATGCCAGCTATCGATCGGCCAATCGGTCTCTGGAAGAAACACCAGCACTGTGGCGCTTTCCCATCTCCACTTTCCGGCCAGGGGCGGCGATATGGTGATGTTTTCGCTCGCCACCTCCTTGCCGACGCTGTCCAACGCCGCCACCTCTTCCGAAAACGAGATTTTCAGCGGACTCACTATTGGCTCGTCGAAACCGTAATTGGTGCACTCAGGATTCTTTACCGTCAAGACCACCTTGGCGGGTTCGGGTGGTTCGGGCGGCCTGGGTTGCGCTTCCCACCATGCCCAGCCTGCCGCCATCGCCGCCAATGCCAGCACACCACCGGCGATCTGGACAGGATAACGCCGCGCATATCCCGCCGCAGCCGCAACGCCTCGCCCGGCAGGCGCCGCCCAACGCGGAGACCACTTGAACGATTCGCCGAAAATCCGGCGGGTCAGCCAGCGCAAGACCCGAAATGGCAACAAAAACAACAGGAACATCAGCCTGTTGGGGGCTTTCGGGGGAGGGATGTAGAGAACCAGTGCGGTACTTTTTTCACCTATGGCATTTTCTTCACTCGTGGCGATTTCTTCACCCATGCCATTTTCTTCGATCATGACACCTTCTTCATTCGTGGCACTTTCTTCACTTGCAATGTCTTCTCCAGCAACGCCTTCTTCATCTACGCCAATTTTTTCGCTCAGAACGCTTTTTTCATTCGTAGCAACTTCTTCGTTTATGCCGTTTTCATCACTCATGTCCTCTTCCTTGTTCGAGGTGTTCTCTTCGCTCATGGCAACGGAAGCAGCAGGAAGGACAACAGGATCTCCAGCCAGTTGGAAGCTTTCGGGGGAAGACTGTCGGGAGTGGCCACGGCGTTTTCTTCATTCGTGGCATTTTCTTCACTCGCGGCGACTTCTTCGTCCATGCCGTTTCCATCACTCATTGCGGCTTCCTTGTGCGAGGCGTTCTCTTCGCTCACGGCATCTCCTTTGTGCCTGATGTTGATATGAACACGGGTTTCGCGCTTGTCTCCGCCATTTATGGCTGAGTCAAGCGAGACAAAACGTATCCGGGAGCCGAAGGCTCCACAAGGTTGTATCGAGAAACCTCCTGCCTTCGGGCAGGGGTGACTCAAAAAGCTGAACAAGTGCCGAAAGCAATCCCGGATACCAGCGGTTCCCGTTTCATCCTTATGGCATCAATAAGGACATTTGAATGAAACGTTTGACCATAAGGATTGCGCAAAGGCAGTCATCACTACCTGACTTTTTGTTGTACAGTCAATTGCGTAGTATATATAAAGACATTGCATTCTGTCACCGAATTTTGCATCTACCATTTAATTTTTGAGTCACCACGCCATAAATGGCGGGGATTGCGTTTGACCCATGTTCAGCACACATCGCGCCCTGCGCCTTTTTAAGAATATTTCATATGGCTAACGCGCTCTCGGGCGCCCAGGTCTTTTGCATCGAAGGCCGGAATCCTTCCACTCTCGGCAGGGGGTGGTGAAAGCCGCAGTTTTGCTGGCTTACAGAACGGAGTCGAACAATTCCAGTTCCGGTGGCCCAAGGTAAATTTCACGCGGCGTCCTGGCGGCGTTGGCGTGAGCCTTGCGAAAGGCTTCGGAGCGCGTCCACGCCTCGAAGGCTGCTTCGTTTTCCCATTCGGTGTGGGAAGCGAAGAGCGTGTATTCCTCAGTCTGCGGCCCTTGCAGCAGGCTGAAGCGGATGAAACCCGGCGCTTCGCCGAGGAAACTAGTACGCGCACGCCAGTGGTCGAGAAAGACGTGTTCATGGCCGCGCACGATTTTGAAGCGGTTCATGGCGAGAAACATGGAGAATCGTGATGGGGATGATGATGGAGACGCGATTCTAGCCCGATTTGCTCGGGGATGTTACTGTGTTAAGGAACCTCTGAACAGCCCTCATGTCATTCTGCACGTAGCAAGCGTAGCCTGGATAAGCGAAGCGTCATCCGGGGGAAGTAATCTCCGACGCGAAGCGTCGCTGATCAGATGGGATGTTTGAAATGATTGCTCTACCCTCAACCGGCACTGATGTGCCAAATGGCAAACCAAAGATTGGCAATGCTTCGCATTGGATAAAACAATCCCCGGATGGCGCTTCGCTTATCCAGGCTACGTTCACTGCGCGTAGCGAAGCGAAGTCGCAGAATCCATGCGGTGTGTGGATTTTATTTGTATTCAACACCGTTTATCCAGTTTAGAGTCATTTCGGTATCCAGTAATTTTCCTATTATTCGGTACCTGGAATCGTTGAGAGGATTATGCCCTTCGAGTGGTTCTGGCATAACTCCTGTTTCGGGATGGTAATAACTTGAATGAATAAAACGGAGGTTGTTGCCCCGTTTGGATATAAATCCAACATGGTTGTCCAAGCCTACGATATACAATCCATCGCCTTGTTTGTTTAAGTAATCTATCAGTTTGTTCATCGGTTGATTGCGGAATCGTTGAACGTTTGTGGCAATCTTTACGATGACAGGCTCGGAAGCCGACTGCGCCCATTTGACTCTCGGAATTTGAAACCCCGCATCGCTTAAAATCGCAGTAACGAAATAACCACAGGCAATGGTTCCTTGCTTGGGTACTTTGGTAGTCCCATTAAAATTCCAAGGCGTTCCATACCAATAAGAAAACAGAGAGTCTGATATAGTCGTTGTCAAATAGGCTTGTGCTTCTCGGACAACCTCTTTTTGTTTCTCAGTACCGGAAGAGGCGTATATTTTTGAAAAATATTGTTGTTTTTTTGTTATGTTATTTTTCACTGCGTCGTATTTTATTGCTTCTTGCGAATAACCATATGAGGCGAAAATAAACAGAAAAAGAGCAACCGTTTTCATTGCGCCTCCTCTCATTTTCGCCAAGCCTGCAAGGCAGGCTTCAAGAAAGAGTAGCACGGGGTTACGTTTGCTGTAGGCGGTAAAGTACTGCATAACGTGTCTCAGTTTGCCGTCGGGTGAAAACAAATTCTGTCTCAAATTCAGCGTCTCCTCTGCGTCGATCCGGGATATATTCTCGTGGTTACGCCTTGACTCAGGTTATAAAAGCTTCCACTTCCTGTTTCGGTCAGTTTAGAGGCACGAACCATATAATGCTTTGTTTTTCCGGGGTTGAAATGAACCCAATTTGTTCCTTTTGTCGTTCCAAGCCGCTTGTAGGGGCCGTTCGAGCTTGTCGCCCCGTAAATAAAATATTCACCCACGGCGCTGTCTCCAGAGGCGGTCCACTCCAGCGTCGTTTTGCTCGCCCCTCTTTTTGCTCGAAGATTTGCCGCCGGAAGTACCGGGAACATCCGTAAGGTCGGATCACCCATCAGGGCGATGTGGGTTCGGATTGCGCCAATCAGACCTGTGGGCGTGTACACTCCCCTATTGTTTTGCATCAGTTGAGTGCTGTAGCCGATTGTTTCACCCTGAGCCATGTGATGGAAGAACCAATGCGGCCGCCCGGTCCATGCATTGGTCAAACCATGATCCGAGGTGGCGAGAAACGCGCGCATGAAGTTGTTTGGAGTGTCCCAATTCCAAAGATAACTGCCGAAAACCTGGTTGAAGATGATTCCGTGGTTCTGCGAAGCAAGATGACTCGTCGACATGTTGCCGCCGACTGCGCCAACTGAAACATAATTTCCTCCCCCATTGATGTGTCCCCACGTATATGTGTTATGAGAAAGGTGCTGCGCCCATGCTCCTTCATCTATCCGTGCGTCGCTTCCCCATAATGTCGAGAAAAGCCTGTAGCCGTTATAGACGGCAGCGTTATCCAGCTTTCCGCGTCCAAAACCGTCGGAGACGAAAGCATCTCTTGTCGTTATCATCTGTCCGATTCTGTATTGATGATTCTTGTTCAGATATTGTCGCAAAAGTTCTGTCGCATTTTTTTGAAAAGCGGGCATATTATCAAAATCTACCCGCCCCACCTGTAATTGCACTTCACCTGGGATTATTGTGGGCGAATTGTCCCACGATGCAGTCATGGTTCCGTAATACACATCCGCTGGCCACGGCCCTTTGTGGCCCACGTGTCCGTCTACCGATCCACCGCTGCCTGATTTGAAGACGGGAATATGGCCCAACAGAAATACGGCTTTAACTCGGGTCGAATCAGCGTTGTAATCCGCTTGCACCAGGGATCGCACCGACTCCGGCGTTGCGTTTCTCGACACGTCATGGCGCAAGACTGTCCAGCCATCGCCAATCAGGTCTTTTTTGAGCGTTTCGAGTTCGGTTTTCAGCGCCGCCGCTTGTTCAGCCTCAACCAGCAGGATGACCTTGCCGCGAGATTCCACGGCAGGCACTTTTATCCCGGCGTAGATATAACCTATGATGCTGCCCGGCACATCAGGCAGTATGCCGACGATCCGGTATTCGTATGTCTGGCCGATGACAACGTTATTGTCTTCATAAAAAGTCGCGCTGCCGCTCAAAGTCGTAGACGCTTTCCCCCAGGATGCTACATTTTTTCTTTTTCGGTAGACTTCATATCTCTTCATCGGCGTCGAGCCGCCCTGCCATTGCAGCCGAATCCTGGCAGGCGATTCACTTGTTTGTACGTTCAACATGATAATGTACTGGTCGGGTTCCACTGCCTGGGCAACAGCCTCTGCCTGCGGGGGCTTCACCGCCTCGTGCCGGGAAGAGGGGGCTTCCAGGGGAAGTACCAGGGAGGTTTTTATCCATTCATGATGGTTGCCGGATTCGCTGAAAATAGCGCCGATATCCAAAAACGCATCGAATGTCATATCCATTGGCGCGCCGCCTCATGCTGAACGACGTGGGCAAATTTACCCGCGTCTCGCCGTAAACTCTCCCATGAACCGCACCAGCGCCTCGACCGCTTCCAAAGGAACGGCGTTGTAAAGCGAAGCGCGAATCCCCCCTACGGATTGATGGCCTTTCAACCCGATGAAACCCTCCGCCTCGGACTCCTTGATGAATTGGGCTTCCAGTTCCGGGGTGGGCAAAATGAAGGGGACATTCATGATGGAGCGGCAGGCGGCATCAACCGTGTTGCGGTAAAAGCCCCCGCTGTTGTCGATGGCTCCATAGAGCCGCCGCGCTTTTTCCCGGTTGACGGCGGCAATGGCATTCAATCCGCCCTGCGCTTTCAGCCATTTGAACACGAGTCCGGCCACATGAATGGCGAAAGTCGGCGGGGTATTGAGCATGGAGCCGCTGTCGGCCTGCCTGCGGTAGCTGAGTTGTGCAGAGACGTTTTCCCCGGCGCGATCCAGCAGATCGTCGCGCACGATGACGAGTGTGACGCCCGACGGGCCGATATTTTTCTGTGCGCCCGCGTAGATCAAACCGTAACGGCGAACGTCCAGCGGGCGGGAAAGGATGTGCGAGCTCATGTCGGCAACGAGGGGGACATCCGATGCCGTTCGCGCGAGGACTTCAAAAAGGCGCGCTTCGATCTGCTCGTGCACTTCGACGCCGTGAATGGTTTCGTTGGTGCAGAGGTGAACGTAGGCGGCGTTCCTGTCGAACGCGAGACGCTCGAAGTCGGGCAGGCGCGTGAACTTGCCGTCCTCGGCGCTGGCGACAATTCTTGCCGCGCCGATCCGGGCAGCTTCCTTGTGGGCCTTTTTCGACCAGGAGCCGGAGACGAGGTAGTCGGCGCTTTTGCCTGCCGAAAGATTCAGCGGCACTTGCACGAATTGCAGGGATGCGCCGCCTTGCAGGAAGAGCAGCCGGTAGTCGTCGGGTATTGCCAGCAACTCACGCAAATCGGCTTCGGCAGCTTCGATCACGGACATGAAGGCTTTGCTGCGATGGCTCACTTCCATGATGCCCGCGCCAATGCCGTGCCAGTCGAGGAATTCCTCTTGGGCCTGCTGCAACACTTCGAGCGGGATTGCCGCCGGACCCGCGCTGAAATTCCAGGCGCGCGTCATTCTCCGGTTCCTTCGCTATCCGCCGCTGGGGGCGTATCGCCTTCCGTTGCGTGATCGTTACCGTTATTGGTGTCGGCGTCGATGTCGACATCCGATTCGGCCACGATTTCGATGCTGGCAAGCGCGGAACCTTCGTCGATGTTGATGAGGGTTACGCCCTGGGTGGCGCGGCCCATTTCGCGGATGCTCTCGACAGGGGTGCGGATCAGCACGCCGGTGGTGGAGATGAGCATGACTTCGTTTTTCGGCTCAACCAGCGCCGCGCCCACGAGCGCGCCGTTGCGCTCGGAGGTCTGGATGGCGATCATGCCCTTGGTTCCGCGCCCGTGGCGGGTGTATTCGGAGACCGGGGTGCGCTTGCCGTAGCCGTTCTCGGTGGCGGTGAGTACGGAGTGGACTTCGTCGCGGGCCACCAGCATGGCGATGACGCGCTGGGTGTCCTCCAGCGCCATGCCGCGCACGCCGCGCGCGTCGCGCCCCATCGGGCGCACGTCGGTTTCGGCAAAGCGCACGGCCTTGCCCGCGTCGGAAAAGAGCATCACGTCGCAACTGCCGTCGGTAATCGCCACGTCGATCAGGTAGTCGCCCTCATCGAGGCTGACGGCGATGATCCCGGCCTTGCGCGGGTTGGCAAAGGCGGCCAGCGCGGTTTTCTTGACCGTGCCCGCACTGGTAGCCATGAAGACGAAATGTTCTTCGTCGAAGGTCTTGACCGGCAGCACGGCGGTGATTTTCTCGCCTTCGAGCAGCGGGAAGAGATTGACGATGGGTTTTCCGCGCGCGTTGCGCGTGCCCTCGGGCACTTCGAACACCCGCAGCCAGTAGCAGCGCCCCCGGTTGGAGAAACAGATGACCGTGTCGTGGGTGTTGGCGACGAACAGCCGGTCGATGAAGTCTTCCTCTTTCATCGAAGTGGCCTGCTTGCCGCGCCCGCCGCGCCGCTGGGCGCGGTAGTCGGTGAGCGGCTGGCGTTTGAAGTAGCCCGCGTGCGAGAGCGTCACCACCATGTCTTCGGGGGCAATGAGATCTTCGAGGTTGATCTCGGAGGTGTTGAGCACGACCTCGGTGCGGCGCGGGTCGTCGAACTGTTTTCTGATTGCGGTCAGCTCAAGGACGATGATTTCGGTGATGCGATCCGGACGGGCGAGAATATCGAGCAGGTCGGTGATGAGGTCGATGATTTCGCGGTATTCGTCGATGATCTTGTCCTGCTCCAGCCCGGTGAGCCGTTGCAGCCGAAGTTCGAGGATCGCCTGTGCCTGCGCGTCCGAGAGGCGATAGCCTTGCGCGGAGAGGCCGAATTCGTCGGGCAGGTTTTCGGGGCGGAAGCTGTCTGCCATCGCACGGGCCAGCATTTCCTCGACGAGCCTTGAGCGCCAGGTGCGCGCCATCAATTCGCGCTTGGCATCCGCCGGTGTCGGAGCGGCCTTGATGAGTGCGATGATTTCATCGACGTTGGAAAGCGCCACGGCCAGCCCTTCGAGCACGTGTCCGCGTTCGCGCGCCTTGCGCAACTCGAACGCGGTGCGCCGGGTGACGACTTCGCGCCGGTGCTCGAGGAAACTCACCAGGAGTTCCTTGAGGTTGAGGAGCCTCGGTTTGCCGTCGACCAGGGCCACCATGTTCATGCCGAAGGTGTCCTGCAACTGCGTGTGCTTGAAGAGTTTGTTCAGCACCACTTCGGGCATCTCACCGCGCTTCAGTTCGATGACCAGACGCATGCCGGACTTGTCGGATTCGTCCTGGATGTGGGCGATGCCTTCGATGCGTTTTTCGTTGACCAGATCGGCGATTTTTTCCTGCAAGGTCTTTTTATTGACCTGGTAGGGCAGTTCATCGACGATGATGGCCTGCCGCTCGGTGTTGCCGATGGGCTCGAAGTGGGTGCGCGCGCGCATCGTTACCCTGCCGCGCCCGGTACGATAGCCCTCGTGCGCGCCCGCCAGCCCGTAAATCAGGCCGCCGGTGGGAAAATCAGGAGATTTGATGATGCCGATGAGGGCGTCGATATCGGTGTCGGGTTCGGCAAGCAACTGGAGGCAGGCGTCGATGACTTCACCGAGATTGTGCGGCGGAATGTTGGTCGCCATGCCCACCGCAATGCCCGCCGATCCGTTGATGAGCAGGTTGGGAACGCGCGCAGGAAGCACCAGCGGCTCTTTTTCCGAGCCGTCGTAGTTGGGGCCGAAGTCCACCGTCTCCTTGTCGAGGTCGGTGAGCATCTCGTGACCGATGCGGGCCATGCGGATTTCGGTGTAGCGCATCGCCGCCGGGCTGTCGCCGTCGACCGAGCCGAAGTTGCCCTGTCCGTCGATGAGCATGTAGCGCAGGGAAAAACTCTGCGCCATGCGCACGATGGTGTCGTAGACCGCCGACTCACC
>Ga0099364_10013052_pt1 | contig 11171 bp, 12 predicted proteins | sample TergutTh196P3_FD_73070 | JGI IMG/M metagenome (GOLD analysis project Ga0099364, IMG submission 73070) | Microcerotermes parvus P3 segment gut microbial communities from Pointe-Noire, Republic of the Congo - Th196 P3 | ecosystem: Host-associated > Arthropoda: Insects > Digestive system > Gut ... | reverse complement strand
TACGCTATTATGGAAAGGGTTTCCATAGCTGCCCGGGAAAGCCGGTTTTCGTTTTTCTTTCCATAATGCTCTTTTAGATTATCCCAATATTCCTTCTTTGGGGATAGCATCACTCCCCCGCCAATGTATATAAGTTCTAGACCCGAGGCCTCTTCATCCAGACGATTACCAAGGTTTTCTAAGGCTTGATTTACCAGATCCCGGGAAAAACCTGAAATTCGGCTTAAGGCTCCCTCATCTAAGGGATCGGATTCCAAGTATAGTATAGCTTCGATCAGTGCTGTTTCTTTCTCCAAGCCTTATCTCCGGTATTATTCTGATAAATTTTGTTCAAATGATACAGAGGGACGTATTATTATATCGCCAAACATTCGATGTTGAAAGACTAAGACCATTCGAAGTTTAACTGCGTCTAAAAGCGCTAAAAAAGCACAAATTTTATCTAAAACCGATCCATGTCTTATTACAAGATCAGAAAACCTGCACTCCTTTTTCTTCTCCAGAATCTCTATCAAGAGGGTGGTTTTTTCATTAATTGTAACTTCCTCGTAAAGATTCATAATTCTTTCCATACCTTCCATCGTAAGGTTGGACATTAAATCAGAGAATGTTTTTAATAAAGCCCAAACATCAGTTTTTACCCAAAGTTCCTCATCATCAAAGGGAAGAGCCCTTTCAAGTCGTTTACGTTCAATTGCCCATTCAACATCCCTTTCCTTATCTTCCATAAGCTGGGATAATTTCTTGAATTTTTGATACTCAATGAGCTTTTATACAAGCTCCTGGCGGGGATCTTCATCATCATCAAATTCCATTTCTACAGGTAAAAGCATACGGGACTTTATCAGGAGTAAAGTCGCTGCCATAGCATGAAATTCTGAAACTTCTTCCAGATTCATTTCCGGAACAGATGCCAGATAATCAAGGTACTGTTCGGTTATTTTCGCAATTGGAATATCGTATATGTTTATTTCGTTTTTTCTGATCAAAAATAAAAGCAGTTCCAGGGGACCTTCAAACTGGCTTATTTTAATACTGTGACCAGAGTTCTCGGTATTATCCATTTACTTAAGTATAGCTTTTTCATCAAATATGGTAAAGTCATTTGACTTTCAGTCTCCTGACCTTCTGATTCTGGAGTCTGCTAAGAATTACAAAATAACTAACGTTAGTTAGTGGTGAATATGCATAAGGATTAAGCTCGAGGAGAGGTTCAAGAGCAAAACGGCGTTCTTCCAGTCTTGGGTGAGGAATTTGTAAAACCGGAGAGTTGACTATCTGGCTTCCAAAGAGGAGGATGTCAATATCAAGACTTCTTTCTCCCCAGCGCCGTTCTTTGGCTCTGTCTCTGCCAAATCTGGCTTCAATTTGATGTATTTCCGCTAGAAGTTCCTCAGGACTGCGAGAAAAAAAACCAGAAACAGCGGTATTTAAAAAAGGATCTTGATCCATAATTAATAAAGGCTCGGATTTATAAATCGAAGCCTGTTTTATTTCGGATAAATTTTCTCCTAGAATCGTAATAGCCTGTTTTAAAATTTCATAACAATTCAAAGAACCCCAAGGCTTGTTTGAACCTAAACCTAAAATTACAAGATTATTCAAATGAACCATCTTTATTTAAGCAGGAAATCAGAAAAGATCCTCCGATGATTTCATACTTACCGACTTAGTTTTTATTTCAACTGACGGTTCCATAGAAAGGCTGACTTTTCTGGGGCGTCCCGGACCTGCAGCTTTTTCTAATAATCCTTGTGGAGTTTTCTCTTTAATTACCGTAGTTTCAACAGGCATGGCATTTTCAACAGAAATTGCGCTGACTGAAGGTTTTTTCTCCGGAGCAGGCGGGGTTTCACGCCCGGGAAACATGATTTTTCGTAGTTTTTCTTCTAATTCTTTTGAGAAATCTGGATTTTGTAGCAGATAATCCCGGGTATTTTCCCTACCCTGCCCTATTTTTTCCTCTCCATAAGAGTACCAGGCACCTTTTTTATCAATGATCTCGTACTTGACAGCTGCATCCAGAAGACTTCCTATGGCAGAAATACCTTTTCCAAAGAGGATTTCCAATTCTGCCCTGCGGAAAGGGGGTGCTACTTTATTTTTAACCACTTTTACCTTTACCCTATTACCAATGGCATCGGTATCTTTTCCCATGTCAATAGTTTCTGTTTTACGTACATCCAGACGTACAGAAGAGTAAAATTTTAGGGCATTACCCCCGGTTGTAGTTTCTGGATTCCCGAATACCAAGCCTATTTTCATGCGGATTTGATTGATAAAGATTAAAGTAGTTCTCGATTTACCTATTATTGCCGTCAGTTTACGCATGGCTTGACTCATAAGCCTGGCTTGGAGCCCCATTTGCGCATCTCCCATATCTCCGTCAATCTCTGCCTGAGGGGTAAGAGCTGCCACAGAATCCACTACAATTATGTCAACTGCACCGGATCGGACCAGACTATCAGTAATTTCTAAGGCTTGTTCCCCCGAGTCCGGTTGTGATACCCAAAGTGAATCAATATCAACGCCCAGGTTCTTTGCATAAACAGGATCAAGGGCATGTTCAGCATCTACAAAAGCAGCAATTCCACCTGATTTTTGGGCTTCTGCAATGGCATGAAGGGCCAATGTGGTCTTTCCTGAAGATTCAGGACCGAAAATCTCGACAATTCTACCCCGGGGATAACCTCCAATGCCTAAGGCCTCATCTAATAATATGGAACCTGAAGGGATTACTTCGATCCCAACCGCAGTACCAGTACTGCCCATTTGAATAAGGGCCCCAGAACCGTACTGTTTTTCAATTTGAAGCCGTGCAGCTTCCAATGCTTTTTGCTTTTCCTCGTTATTGACAGGTACTGACCTGGCTCTTTCACTTTCGTTCATCTTTGGCATATAACCCTCCACTAACTTCTGTTTTGTGCGGCTGCATAGCCGCATGTTAAATCGAACATGAAATAGAGTTTCATGCCTCTTATATGACATCCATTGCTGTGGTGCTTTGGAATTTCTAAAAATTTTATCATTTTTTTTAACTTTTGTGAAGCCCTTTACTATACAAATGTTAAGGTTCCAAAATAATCAGGACAATGAAAATCCGGTTTTAGTAGGTCTATAGGCGACCAACAACCGTAATGGGGTTTATGGGTTTTATCCCCGCATTTATAAAAATTCCCTTTTAATTCATAACCGGTTTTTAGTTCTAGGTCAGGATAAAATCGTTTAAAAAATGAAAGGGGTATTTGGAATTCCAAACTCCAGCCTTTATCATTGGTTGATGTTTTAACTTGAAATAAATCCTTATAATTTTCAATAGCTAGAACCTCACGGGTATGACGGTTTGGTCCAATTGCAAGGTACATTGCTCCAAGGGGATTAAATTCAAAGTTTAAGTATGATTCTGACGGGAAAGCAGATACAAAAAACTCCATACAGCTGTCGGTATGCACATGGCCGAATCCTTTTGTCTCGCTACGTAAATTGGTCTCATCACTTTCCATATGCACAAAAAGAGAATCGCCGTCGGTCCCCAGCCAGGCATTTGTAGCAGGCTTATAATCCCCTTCCCAGGGAAAATTATCTACTTTCGCCTGTTCCGCATCTTTCCACCATTGCGGTTTTTGAGGATCTAGCCGTTTTATTTTGTATGTTTTATAGTTTATAGTTTTCATTGCGGTTTTTTCCCGGCACTTTTAAACTCATTAATTAATTTAGGTGATGTATCGTCTGCTTTTACTTCCTGTATAATTTCCGCCAGATTTTCGCACATCATTTTAAATAATAAGGCGCCCAGCTCTGCTGTTGCTGCAGAATGATCTCCTGCAATATGGTATGGAAAGTCAGCATACCAGTTAAAACCGGTAAATACACTTCTTTTACGCAGCTCCGCAAGGCGATTTAAACATTGACCTTCTTTGGGATTCTGTGCGTCCATATCAACCAGGTCCGGTTTTAAATGCATGATAACCGATGTTTCTGATAAGCCTGCGTGGGAGCCCAAATCTGATGTTTTTGCAAAATCACGTATAATGCGGTGTTGTTCCTCCTTCATATGTCCAATAAAATATGTATACACACAATAATCCCTGTCCAGCCTGGGCATTTCCTGGGCAAAAAATGGAAGAAAGTTATTATTCCCCCCGTGGCTGCTGACTATTATAATCTTTTTAAAACCATTGCGATGAATTTCGTCACACATTTCAAGCAAAGCATCCATCATAAGCCTATGGGATGCGGCAATAGTCCCGGTAAAATGCCGGGCTTCAGAGATTTGGCCAAGAAAGTAATATGGAAAAACTATGGCCTTTTCCATTTCTGCTGCATTCTTACAAACCGCTTGTCCGGTATACATATCCGTGCCTACAGGCAGATGATTCCCATGTTTTTCCAATACCCCTATGGGTAATAGGCATACACCTTTACTTTCCTTGATACATTCCGGAAACCGTTTTGCGGTCAGTTCTTCCCATAACATAATGCTTCAGTCTAATCCAGTAAATTAGTTTTGTAAACTGGACATTTATCCCATACTACGATATAAGGTTTAAGAGGAACTTTAAAATGGAATCTTTTGATTTTTTTAGGCATGATGGCAGCTCTATTGAAAATGAATATCAAAATAATAAGAGTGAATATTTAGGGGTAATTTTTTCCGGTCTGGGTTATTCATATAAAAATCCGCTATTATACTATTCCCGGAAAATTATCTTGGAGAACAAGATTGATTATTTTGGACTTGACTTTGGCTACTCAAAAAACAGGGATTTTTTGGCCCTTAGCAGGGAATCCAGAATAGAATTTTTTGAAAATGATAATAAGTTCATAATAGATAAAATTTTGGAATTGAGCGGAAGATATAAAAAAATAATTATGATTGGTAAATCCCTTGGGGTTAGTACGATAAGGCAATGTATTAAACAGGATCTGATCAGAATAAAATCCGCTATGGTTTTATTAACGCCCAGTAATGAATGGGATTATTTTATTGATGAAATAAATGATCTGGAAAACAGAGCATTAATAGTTGGCAGCCTGAATGATAAATTATACAGTGTTAAGAATCTGCCTCAGCTATATAAGAAAAAAAATATTTTAGTTTACGAGTTGAAAACAGGTGATCATTCTCTGGAAAAAGATGACGCCATAGAAGACATTGAACAGTTAAAAGCAATAATGAAAACTATTAAAAAGTTTATTATAAAAACAGTAAAATCATGGAAACGTGAACCTGATCTTCCTCCTCTATTAGAAGACCTTACAGCCTCTTAATATGAATTGGCGGGATGCCGATACATAAATAGTGCGTAAATATAGTATAATCGCGCTGGTCTTAGTTGTGGGGATGGCCGCTTCTATATACGCTGATACTGGGACCGAAGCGAGGAGAAGTTTTTTTTTCTCAACCGGTTATAATACCAATACAATTTTTAACCATAATGCCATTAACCTTTTGCCTCATTTTCAATTTCAAAATTATTCATTTGGATTATTAAGCGGTAATATAGAATTCCCCCTTAGATTCGGCTTCTTAACTGCAGGCCTGGAAACCGGATATTCTTCCGGTTCCATGTTTGGAGGAACTAGCGGAATTGACCTTATCCCTATTGCCTTATCCACAGCTTTTTATTTTTCTCCTGCACAGAATATCTTTTATTTTGGTCCTAGACTTACCTTTGGCGGTTTGGGTTTTAAAGGCTCTGATTGGTTTGAAATGATACCAATGATGGGAGGCAGGCTGGATCTTGAATTCAGGATTCCAAACATTCCATTTGGTATTTATTCAGCAGCAGGAGTAAATGTTTTTCCGTCAATAGATCCTATAGGTGTATCTCCTATATTGGAATTCGGTCTTCGCTTTCCCCGCAGTTCATGGCAATTGCGAAGAACCCGGTCAAATGGAACTGAATACCATGAGTCTTATTATGTTACATCAGAAATAATTGATCCTGAACCGGATCCATCTATTTATGTTTCTGATTATGTTTCTGAGTCAGTACCGGAAATACCGAGCCAGATAGAAGCACCGCCGGCATTAACATTAATACCTAGTCAGGTAACCCAGGAAGAAGAAGTCCCGCCGGCATTAACACTATTACCAGAACCAGAACCAGAAATACCTAGTCAACCTATCCAGGAAAACCTCCCCATAGGCCCTATACAAAGCCCTATGCAGGAAACTGTCTCATTAAGCTCAATATATTTTGAGCCTGATACAGCGGTTCTCATTGAAACTTCCCGTACCGCTCTTGATGCAGTAGGAAGGGAAATGGCTGCAGATCCTGCCTTAAAGATTCACCTACGAGCCTATACTGCTCCCTTCCGTACTGCTACAGGCAGATTATTGGTAAGCGAGGCAAGAGCTAATTTTAGCAGGGATTATTTAATTCAAAATTATGGTATATCCCCGGATCGGATTACTACTGAGTTATTTGGATCTGAAAAAGCACCCAGATATGTAACTGATGATTGGACATCTTATAGGTGTGTGGAGTTGATAACATACGATGGACGTACAATAAATCAAATATCAATTGATCCGGTTTATTTCGAGCCTGATACTGCGGTACTCATTAATACTTCCATAACTGTTCTTGAAGCGTTAGGACAGGAATTGGCTGCAGACCCCACTCTTAGGGTACATCTAAGAGCTTATACAGCCCCCTTTGGCACCCCAACAGGCAGGCTTCTGGTAAGTCAGGCTAGGGCTAATTTCAGCCGGGATTATTTAATCCTGAAGTTTGGTATCGCCTCAGACAGAATCACCACCGAATTATTTGGATCCAATAGAACACCTGAACATGTAACTAATGACTGGACTTCTTATAGATGTGTAGAATTTATTATACACCGCAAGGAAACTTCTTATATTCCTTTATAGGTAAATCTGTATTTTAAGTTACGATTATCAAATTATCGTGACCGGGAAAAGCAAGATCAAAACTTTTTGTAATATTAGATATTGTTTCTGCAGCGGTTTTTATCCAAGCACTATCTGGCTGAAATTCTGTAGTCTTATCTTTAAAGTGATAACCGGTCATTATTCCGTCTCCAGCTATCAATATTTTTTTCCCTCCTGAAATAAAAGCAATACCTTGCAGATCCTTTGTATGACCCGGTAAAGCTACAGTGGAAATGCCAGGTAAAAATTCACCTGAGACTTCTACTAGTCGTTCCGCTTCTATTTCCGGTGAAAGGCCATCACCTGGATCTGTTCCAGCAGAGTCTTTTACAGCGGAAATGATAAGCTCCCGATTACCTAGGCCGCAAAGCCATTTGGCATTAGGGAAATATTTAAAACCATGCCAATGATCAAAATGATGATGAGTAGCAAAGCAATGACTTATTGCTTCCGGTTTAAGACCAGTGCGACGGTTTAAATCAAAGTAGTACTCTTCCGGGCTGTGCCTTGTTGTAGGATCAACTATAAGATAGTAATCCTTCCCATCTGTATCTTTACCACGTATAAGTACGGAACCACAGGTGGAAGGGATGCCTCTGGGAGGATTATCCTGGTTTTCCCCAAAATAACGGTTCCACCTGAGATGTCCAACTACTAAAATATCCCAACGGACATCCCTTATTTTTAGTTCAGGGAATATATTCATCACAGCCTCCAAAATAAATTATTATACATAACGCCGGTGTAGATCATCAAGGTTTATCCGGCCTCTTATATCGTTTACAATTTGAACATTTTCGATTACTCGTTTTTCGCTGCGCATACCGATTAAGGCTACATCCACCAATGGATTTGAAAGCACAAATTGGATCAATGCAGGGGTATAGTCGAAAGTATTTGCTGGATTAACCATTTTTATCCAACGTTGAAATGTTCCTGAAGTAGGCGCGCGCATAACAACGATACCCAGTTTATATTCCTCTGCTTCATAAAGACTGCCGAAAGGACGACTGGGCTCGTATCCATGCTGGAAAATAAAATTATAACACATTTGTATTGAATCAAAGCGGCCGCTTTGAATAAGCCGGTACATATTATCATTATTATCTTCGCTGGTAAACCCAATATATTTAACAAGGCCCTGGCGTTTCATATCTTCCATTGCGTCAAGTAAACCGCCGGGAAGCAGAATATCATCGGTTTCCTTTTTTTTATATGAAGTGCCATGTATCTGGATTAAATCAACATAGTCACGCTTTAAGCATTTAAGACTTGTTTCCAGGGATTTAAATGCCTCATCCCTTGTCCGGCCCAAGAGTTTAGTTGCTAGAAAAATATCTTCATGCTTTGCCCCTTTTAACCCTTCACCGAACATTTTTTCACTTAAATGATCCCCATATCCCGCGGCAGTATCAAAATAATTTATTCCCAGCTCTAAGGCTTTCTCCAGAGCTTTTACCACATCTTTAAAACTCATTTCCGTTGAAGGATCATATTGACTTAGATAATTTTTTAAACCCGCTGTCGCTCCGCCAAAACCTATATGGCTGACTTTCCTACCGGTTTTTCCAAAAATTGTATATTCCATGCTTTTTAGATTCCCTTAAATTTTTTCATAAAAGATCACCTTATTACATGGCTTGTTCACAAAAGCCAGATCCAGACCTAAACCTATGCCGCTGGGAATGCTGATACGCCCTTCTTTTACTTTAAGGCCGCCTTGACAATGATCTTCCGCTCCTATGTAATTTTTATACTCATGATAATGACCGGGATTATCAATAACTGCACAGTAAATGAGCATATTATATGCAGGATAACCGGTAGATACATGTGGTGTTATAACCTTCCCCGCTGCCTCCGCCATACGGCTGACTTTTATACATTGAATAAACCCCCCTGTATACACCAAATCGGGTTGTAAAACTTGAGCCGCGTCATGTTCAATGATCCAGGCAAAGCGGCGGAGGCTGGTTTCCTGTTCACCAAAAGCCAGAGGAACATCCAGTGCATCTGCAACTTTTTTTAGATCCCAAAGATCGTCAAAAGGACAAGGTTCTTCGTAAAAATAACCGTTGATGCTTTCTACAATCCGGCCCATTTCAATGCCTTTATCAGCGTCAAAAGAACCGTTTCCATCAGCAAGGATGATCATATCATCCCCAAAATGCTTACGTACCAATTGCAAAAGTCCTTCACTACGGCCGGCCATGGAATCGACATTATTCCGCATTCTACCGCCAATTTTAAATTTAATGGCTTTTACTCCCAGTTCATTCACTCTCTGCTGGAGAATCTGGACTTCCTCTTCCGGCTTGGTATGACGGTTACCGCTGGCCACATAAAGTTCAAGTTCATCCCGCTTCCTCCCGCCAAGTAGAGTAGTTATGGGAACATTAACAGTTTTAGCGAGCATGTCAAGAATTGCTGATTCCAGCCAGGCTATGCAGCACCACCAGGCGAGACCCTGGATCTTATAATTCAAATCCGATACAAAGGCCTCAAAAAAATGAGTTTCCAAGTCTCTTGCGTCTTTACCTAGTACATGAGGTAGTATCTTTTTTTGTAATATAGGATAAAAGATTTCAGCATTTGACGAACAAGGCGCAATGCCTTCTTCCCCACCTTTTCCCCGGAGGCGTAAAAATGAGTTTTTTTCGCAGAGTATTAAAGCGGCAGACTCTATGATAACAGGGTTTTTAATAAGGCTGGTATCTACTACCTTTTTTTCCATTATTTTCTTTAATTCCCCGGTATTGATAGGTTTATGGGGACTAAAATCTTCATGAATTTTATACATGGGTTAAATAATTTAACAGCCAATTTATTATACTGTCAATATAATTTTTACTTTTCTGCTCTACCCTTGATAGTTTCTTTTTGATTGTATAGAATGTATATAAAGAACTTATGACCAATGAAGATGATCCTATCTCAAATAATCCCAGGTCATGCTAGTCCGTAATGGATGGAGGCCATTTTGAGCAGCAAATTTTCTGAGCTGCTGTCAAAACAAGAATCAATCTCCAGGCCCCAGGAATTAGCGTTTATAGCCGCGGCATTCAGACTGGAAATGTTTGATATATTATACCAACGGCAGACCGGCCATTGGGGAGGGGCATCTTCCGCGTCGGAACTTATTAGCAGTCTTTATTTTAACCGGCTCAATATAAATCCCAAATTTCCCCAATGGGAAGACCGTGATCGCTTCATCCTGTCTAAGGGACATGCTTCCATCAATTTGTATACTGTACTGGCTCATAAGGGATTTTTTTCCCCAAAGGAACTACCCTCTTTTAGAACATTAGGCTCTATGCTTCAGGGACATCCCAATATGAACACTGTTCCAGGGGTGGATTTTTCTACTGGTGCCCTGGGTCACGGGGTCTCTGCAGCGGCAGGTATTGCCCTGGCAGCAAGGATTCAAGAAAAAAATTACTGGACCTATGTAATGGTTGGAGAAGGCTGCCTTAATGAGGGACAAACTTGGGAAGCCCTTCTTTTCGCGGCAAAATACAAACTAAAACGCCTTGTTTTAATGATAGATTATAATAAAGTACAACTGGATGGGCCTTCCCAGGAGATTCTTCCCCTGGAACCTTTAGCTGAGAAACTCGCGTCATTTGGCTGGCGTCTTGCTCCTAAGGCTTATAATGGTCACGACCCAGTAAATATACTTGATTCTTTTAATTGGCTGGACAATGACGCAGCCTGGCCTAAAGTAATAATTTACAAAACAATTAAAGCTAAAGGCGTTTCCTTCATGGAAGGGAAGAGCATCTGGCATGGGGCGCCTATTGACGAGGAAAGTTATACTAAAGGCCGCATGGAATTATTAGCCGATCTTGAAAAAAAGGAAGCTGCCCTATGAGCCAAAGTATGAGAGACGCTTATGGGCAAAAGCTATCTGAACTAGGAGAAACCAATAGCCGTCTGGTCGTACTGGATGCCGATGTCTCTTCGAGCAGTAAATCAAATTATTTTGCTAAGGCCTTCCCTGATAGGTTCTTCAATTGCGGCGTGGCAGAGGCCAATATGGCCGGTGTGGCCGCAGGCCTTGCCTCCGCGGGCCTCCGTCCTATTATCAATGCCTTCTCCATTTTCCTTGCCCTAAAGAGCACCGACCAGATCCGCAACGACATCTGTTACAATAAACTGCCCGTGATCCTTGCGGGCGCCTACGGCGGCCTTTCCGATTCCTTTGACGGCGCCAGCCACCAGGCAATTACCGATATAGCCATCATGAGGGCCATGCCGAATATGGAGGTCA
>Ga0099364_10013051_pt1 | contig 11171 bp, 16 predicted proteins | sample TergutTh196P3_FD_73070 | JGI IMG/M metagenome (GOLD analysis project Ga0099364, IMG submission 73070) | Microcerotermes parvus P3 segment gut microbial communities from Pointe-Noire, Republic of the Congo - Th196 P3 | ecosystem: Host-associated > Arthropoda: Insects > Digestive system > Gut ... | reverse complement strand
CACGGCATTTAACCCGCCTGGGCGAGCGAGATCGAGCCTCCGTGCGTCAGCGTAACGAAACGGCATTTTCCAAGCATGAAGCACTTGGGCGATATAACGAAAATCAGCGGGGCTGAAACCGGGCCTGCTGGCATTATCACCTTCGGCTCCCCCTGCCAGGATTTGTCAATTGCAGGCAAAAGGGCGGGGATTAAAGGGAAGCGGTCAAGCCTGTTTTTAGAAGCTGTCAGAATAATAAAAGAGATGAGGGGCAAATATGGAAAGCCAAGATTCATTGTTTGGGAAAACGTCCCCGGGGCGTTCAGCGCGAACAGGGGGAGGGACTTCAAAACGGTCATTGAAGAGATCGCTAAGATCGCCGAATCTGGAGTTTCAATTCCTAGACCTTCGGCAAAATGCGGGTGGCTGGCTTCTGGAGCCGTCATGGGAAACGGCTGGTCGCTTGCCTGGCGAGTCATGGACGCCCAATACTGGGGAGTCCCCCAACGCAGAAAAAGAATCTTCCTTGTCGCTGATTTTGGAGGGCAGTCCGCACCCGAAATACTTTTTAAGCCCGGCGGCCTGCAAGGGGATGCTGCGGAGGGCAAAGAGGCGGGGGAAGGAACTGCCACTAGTTCTGAAAGAAGCGTTAAAGCGGCAGGGTTCCGCGCAGGGGCTGGAGCGGGAAGCGACATAGCTTACCATGAAGAATTGGCAAGCACCTTAAAGGCAGGGAGTCCCGATCATGTTGTTATCGGTATTGATTCAGAAATGAACGCTCTTAGTGATGCGTATAAGGTGCGCAGGCTGACCCCGCTAGAGTGCGAACACCTGATGGGCTTCCCTGGCGGCTGGACTGAATACGGGCATGATAACAAACTGTCCGACACGGCAAGGTACAGGGCTTTGGGCAACAGCATTGCCGTTCCCTGCGCCGAGTTTATTATGGGAAGGATAGGGCATGGCGCTTATTGAAAACACATTGTTTGGGATAAACAATAAAATTGAGAAAGCAATAATGCGTGCGGTTAGCATTAACCAAGCGGGGTATTATGTCTGTATTTCGGGAGGCAAAGATAGTTCTGCCATTCAAGAGCTTTGCCTCATGGCAGGGGTAAAATGCGAATTCGCACATAACCATACAAGCGTTGATTATCCTGAAACGGTTTATTTTATCAGGCGCGAAAAAGAGCGTTTGGAAAAATCGGGGCATAAATTCCGAATTGAATACCCTCTTTACTCGGACGGCAGCCGGAAAACAATGTGGAACGGAATTTGTAAAAAGGGGCTGCCGACAAGGATAATGAGATGGTGTTGTTCGGAGCTGAAAGAATACGGAGGATTAGGACGTTATTGTATCACCGGCGTTAGATGGGCGGAATCAGTAAAAAGATTGAAACGGGGCGTTCACGAGACCTTTACTAAAAATAAAACCGACAAGGTTGTTTTGAATAACGATAACGACATGATCCGTAAACAGACAGAAATTTGCGTGTTAAAAGGGAAATACATTTTAAACCCTATTATTGACTGGAGCGATAATGATGTATGGGACTTTATAAAATTACGAGATGTTCCGGTTAACCCGCTATATTCTCAGGGGTATAAGCGGGTCGGCTGTATCGGCTGCCCGATGACAGGGAAAAATAAAATTAAGGAGTTAGACAAATTTCCAAAATATAAAAACGCGTATTACGAGGCGGCGGAAAAATATATTGAATACAAAAAAGAAAGAGGGTTAAAAATATACGGCGTCCATGAAACCCCAAAGAAATATTTTGAATGGTGGTTAAATGATAAAATGCCGGAGTTGGATTCATTATGGGAAGAATAGAACATGGCGGCCAATAACTGCCGTAAATGCGGCAGGGCGTTAAAGAACCCGGTGTCGGTAGAATTAGAAAAAGGCCCCGTTTGCAGGGCTAAGGATAAGCAAACAGATAATTTACAGAGGGAGTTTGATTTTATGATTGAAGATGCGCCAAAAGATAAAGAAACGCTTTTTTGCGGCGGCTGCAAACACATTAGCGGCGGGGGCGATCTGCTCCATTGCGGCAAGCATACAGGTATGGAAGCTGATTTAAAGGAAGGGCCTGGAGGCGAAATATGCCGCTGCGATGCCTGCTTGAAGGCGGGGCATGAGGGGGTTGAGTTGTGAAAACCGCCAGGGTGTTCCCGCGCAGAACTAACGCAACACCTGTTGACGATATGGCTTTTATAGGCAGCCCTGATTTGTTTTCCCGCTGCATAAATGCGGACAGGGTTCATATTTCTGCCGCCTTTACTTGGGACTTGCCGATAGCTGAAAAACTGTTAATAGAATGGTCGCGGATTGCACAGACAGAAATAGGCGGTCCGGCGACAGGGGAGCGCGGGGAAGAATTTACCCCCGGTATGTACTTAAAAAAAGGGTATGTGATAACAAGCCGCGGGTGCGATAACCAATGCTGGTTTTGCTCCGTCTGGAAAAGGGAGGGCAATATCCGGGAACTGCCCGTTACCGAAGGCTGGAACGTGTTAGACGACAATCTGCTTGCCTGTTCTGAAGGGCATATCAGGGCGGTTTTTGCGATGCTTGCCCGGCAGGGGCGGCGGCCTTTTTTTACAGGCGGGTTGGAAGCGGCAAAGCTGAAATCTTGGCATATTGAGGAACTGGTTAAACTCAACCCCGCCGAGATGTTTTTTGCTTATGATACGCCTAGCGACCGCGAGCCGCTTTACGAAGCGGGAAAAATGTTAAAAAAGGCGGGGTTTAAATACTGCCACCCGCTGCGCGCTTATGTCCTTATCGGGTACAAAGGCGACACTTTCGAGAAAGCGGAAAACAGGCTAGTTGACTGCATCAAAGCGGGGTTTACGCCTATGGCCATGTTATACCGTGATGAAACAGGCTTGCGCGACCCGGCATGGATAAAGTTCGCTTGGCCATGGATGCGCCCTGCGGCGATATATCAAAAATATAAAGAGTTGAGCGGAGGGAAGGATAAAGAATGAAACAGGGCTTTTTTGAGAAAGGTGATTAATCCAATTGATTGGATTTGAATACTTTACAAGTATTTGGTATAATAAATTTGATTTGGGAGAAGGAAAATGAACGAATTAGTCACAAATAAAACAGGGCTTCCTGCAAATATTCAGGAAGTAGCCAAAGAAGTGTTAATAGGCAGGGAACGCCTGGACGCGATAAGGGCTGCGATTAAAGCTGCAAAAAAAGTAAACAAGCCGACTTATGACGCAATGAGAACAGAGGGCAGGGAATACGGCGAAAGGATACTGGATTATGAATTGATACTGAAAGAATATTTTGCATCTTTGGAAAAAGGAAGCGGCAGACCATCAAAAATTTTCGACACCGCTGTCGAAAATAAAAAACCCTCAAAAATGCAAGCTGTAAATGAGCTTGGATTTTCTCAAAAGGAAGTTGAGCGGATACAACAGCTAACACCCGAAGCGGTAGAAAAAGCAATAGCAATAGCAAGAGAAAATAACGATATACCGACCCGATCCCTCGCTTTGCAAATTGTTAAACAAGAGAAAAAAGAGGAAAAGGAAGCTGTACGGCAAGCAGAAATAAAAGCGCAATCAAAACAAAAAGCCAAAATACCAACAGATAATTATTCATGTATTGTAATTGACCCGCCGTGGAATTACGGAACACAATATGATACCAACGGCAGGCGTGCCGCTAACCCTTACCCCGAAATGTCTTTTGATCAAATAGCTGAATTGAAAATAAAAGCAAAGCCCGACTGTATAATGTTTTTATGGACTACTCATAAATTTATATGGGACGCAAAAAAACTACTTGAAAAATGGGGTTTTGAATACCGTTCTATAATCGTATGGGATAAAGAAAAAATGGGCATGGGTGATTTATTCCGTATGCAATGTGAATTTTGTTTGGTAGGGATAAAAGGAAAACCGTTATTAAATAATCCGCATAATATAAGGGATATTATCAAAGAGCCGAGACGGGAACACAGCAGAAAACCGGAGGCTTTTTATAAAATAGTTGACACCTTATACAAGGGGGAAAAATTAGAATATTTTGCAAGAGAACAAAGGGATGGCTATGCCGTATACGGAAACGACACAAACAAGTTCTAAATGGCATGATAAACCAACCGTAATAAAAGGCGATTATGGCGAAGAAATAGTCCGCAAGATTTTAGAAAAAAAAGGCTGGATACCGTATACGCCGCATTATTTTGTTGAAAAAGGTCATGCGATAGACATTATAGCGGTTAAAGATAAAATAAAGTTTCGCATGGTTGAATGTAAATCAAAAGCGAAAAGGACATTTTATCCAGACACAGGCTTTGGGTTAAAAAATTATTATGAATATAAAGAGCTAAAAGAAAAGTATAAAGATTTAATGGAGCTATGGATTTTATTTATAGATGAAGGGAGCGGGGATATTTACGGTAATACTCTTGAGAAACTTGAATCAGAAACGACTATTGCACATAAGGGCAATGCTTATACTTACCCGCGTGTAGAAAATAATATAATTTATTTTCCGCTTGCAAATATGGAAACAATAGCACTTATTGATAATAGCGATAAGGACTATTTGATACAGCATAGTAATAGAAACTATGAATATACAAATTAAAGAGAGGCAGTGGGAGTTTGATATGAAATTAAAATATTTACATGACGCAGTTTTATTAAAACTAGAGAATAACACCATATATTTATTCGACAAGAATAATAATTGGTATACAGGCAAGCAGGTTAAAATAAGCGATATACCCAAAAAGGTTAAAAAAGAAATAACCGAACTAATTAAAATAAAAAACCAGATAAGAGAAATAAATATAAAAAATGGTGTAAAGCAGCCTACGGCAGCGGAGGGTTAGAATAATGACAACGGTAAACCGACAAAACCATTTACATTTGGCGACAACAAAAAACAGAAAAGGAATATAAATTGCTTGACCTAAGAAAAAACAAAAGGCTAGACGTATTTAATGCGGATATGGTTAAAGGGGCTAAATTCAGCGGAGTACACGAGTTCCCTTTGCTGCATAGGACAAATTACATTCCTGTAATGGCGCTGCCTTTTAACGCTGCAAAAAGAACCATGCGTTTAAAACAATGGCTGCACTTTTACATTTATGATTATTTTTTTGAAAGTGTATGGAATATGCCCGATCGTTATTTGCCTTTATTTAAGAAATTCAAAGGTGTAATAACGCCGGATTTCAGCCTTTACATAAATTTACCCTTAGCCATGCAGATATGGAACACATACCGCAACAGGGCTTTAGGGTACTGGCTGCAAAGCAACGGGATACCGATTATTGCCAATGTAAGTTGGGGCGATGAACGGACATACGATTTTGCTTTTGAAGGTTTGGAAAAAGGCGGGACTTACGCAATATGTTCAAACGGCGCATTGCAAAATAAAATAAGCCGTTATTATTTCGTAAAAGGGCTTGAAAAAATGGTAGAGGCACTGGAACCCGACACCATAGTAAATTATTCGTATTATTCAAAAGATATATTTGACAAATACGAAAAAAAGGGTATAATAATTATAACCCTTAAACATTGGTCGGATGCGATAAGGGAGTGAATGTTAAATGGGAGGGGTAGGGAGAAAGATTGAAGGCGGGTTTGAAGGAACATACGGCGCAACGAGAGCTGAATACGAAGCCGCTCTGGAACTTGAAAAGGCTTACCAGCACAAGGTCAAGGTTCCGCCGAAAGGCGGCAAGTATAAAGATGACGCGCCTGATTGGGCTAAAGCATGGGAACCGCGCATTGGAGAAGACGGAAAAACTTTTGCAAAAAGGATAATGGACTTGAAGTATGGAAAAGGTAATTACGATCCCAGAACCCATGAGGCTAGTAAAATAAAAAAATGGGCGGACACGCATTTTGCAAAACCAAAGAAAGCAAGGAGAAAGAAATGATAGAATATGTATATTTACTTCAACATTCTTACCAGCAGCAGTATTATTATAGCGACCGTTATTATACCGAAACAAAAAACCTCGGCGATTACTCTAGCAAAGAAGAAGCGGAATCCGCTATTGAGTTTTATAAGACCCTGCAAGGCTTTAAGGATCATCCCGATGGTTTTCATATTACTGAGTATAAAGTAGACGAACACCATTGCAAAGACGGCATAGTTATCCCCGAAGGCGCTAAAAACATTAAGGGCTACGACATGGAAGATTATGAAAGGGAGGATGCGGAAAACGCTCATAAATATTCTCTTTTTGGTTTACAGCATTACTTTGAATACGAAGACAAAGACGGCTGTTGCCCTGAAGAAACAAGGGATTTAGGTTATTACTCATCATGGGAAAAAGGCATGGAGGCAAAGGCTCACTATAAGGCAATGAAGGGTTTTAAAGATTTGCCCGATGACTGTTTTTATTTAGGCGGCTGCGTGCTTAACAGAAAAGGTTGGATTGAAGGCTTTGTAACCATTGAAGCTGACGAAGGAGAACAGGCAGAATGAACAAAATTACAGAACTGCTTTTACAGCAGCAGGAGTACGACCGGAAAATAAAGGAAGCAGAGGAAACGCGCCCCGATAAACTAGAAATTGAAATAAAGGGCAGGGACAACATGCCCGCCGCCGTTTTAGCTTTCGATCCGGTTTTGGGACTTGTATCGATAAGAGAAGCTGGCGGTAGCAAAATATCACTTTGCCCAAGCGTTCTACCCGCCCTTTACAAGGCAATCGGAGAGCTTTTGTCAGAACAGGAAGAACAAGGAGAATAAAATGGGCAGAAACGATCTTTTAAGGCAGAGAAAAGAAAGGGACGAAGCGCAAAAGGAACTGGATCAAAAGTACAAAAACCCTTCAAGCGTTAAATACGATCTGTGCGATGAATACGGCAATAACCACGGCAATGCTGAATATTTTCCGCAAACCGATCAATTGCAGATATTTACAAAAAGCAGGGTAAGCATTGAAGGGGCTTTATTAAAATCGCTCAGGGATGTGCTGAATAAATTACTGGATGAATAAGTATTTGCAAAATAGCTTGAAAAAGTTATAATAAAACCAGAAATGGAAAATATCAGGCTTGGGAGGGCTTGGATTATGAAAAAAGCAAAATCACACGGCAAGCGTAAAACAAACGCTACAGCGGGCTTCCTTGTGCTTCTGGGGGCTTTTTAAAAGCAGGGCAAAGGTATGGAAACTGAAACCAAAGCCAAAACAGGCAGGCCGACTAAATACAGTTCTAAATTATGCAAAAGGCTTCCGGCAATGTTCGAAAACGGCGAATCGGTAGCCGAAGTATGCGCCGAGCTTGGCATCTGGAAAGACACTTTTTACAATTGGGTAAAAGAACACCCCGAGTTTTCGGACTCCTATAAAAAAGGGTTAGAACTGTCAGAAGCATGGTGGACTAACCTAGGCAGGGCAGGCAGTGCAGGGGAAGCAAAAATCCAGCCCGCCACATGGATTTTCAACATGAAAAACAGGTTTAAGTGGACGGACAGGCAGGAAACAAACCTAAGCGGCGGCCTGCAACTAATTAAAATAACCGAAGACGAGGCCAATGTCCTATGACACTGAACGGCAAGCAAAAAGAACTTTACGGCCTCATCAAGGATTATGACGCGGTTATGGCGGAAGGCGGGGGGAGATCCGGCAAGACAATTGCTTTGATATGGGCTGTTTTTATGAGGGCTATAAAATACCCCAATACCGACCACCTTATAGGAAGGCTGAGGTTTACCCATGCCAAACAGGCGGTATGCTACCAGACAATACCCAAATTGCAGGAATTGAAAGGCGTTAATTTAAGCAAACGGCTCAACCATACAGACTGGTTTTATCTGCTAGACAACGGCTCTAGGGTCTGGGTGACGGGCTTTGACGACCGCGAGAGGGTCGACAAGATTTTGGGCAACGAGTACACTACAATCTTTTTCAACGAATGCTCGCAGATAAGCTACGAGACAATAGAGACGGTTTCGACAAGGCTCAACCCTCCGGCAGGAGTAAAAGGCAAAAGGTTCTTCGACCAGAACCCGCCAAGCATATCGCACTGGACATACAGGCTTTTTCACAAAAGGCAGTTCCCCGACGGGAGGCCCGTGCCTGATAACGATTATAAAAGCGTAAAGATGAACCCTGTTGACAACCCTCATGTTTCGCCTCAGTATTTTGAAGTGTTAAACCAGATGTCGTCCGCAAAAAAAATAAGGTTTTTAGACGGCGAATACGGGACGGACACCGGCTCTTTGTGGAAGAGGGCATGGATTGAATATGACAATTCATGGAAAAGTTTCAAAAGGATAGTTGTAGGTGTTGACCCTTCAGGCACCGCCTCAGGCGATGAAATAGGGATAGTGGTTGCGGGCGAGCATGATGACGGTTACAGGGTATTAGATGATTTATCCTGCCACGGCACTCCTTCCGAATGGGCGAATAAAGTCGCCACAGCTTATAATAAATGTGAAGCCGATGTGATGGTTGCCGAATCAAACTTCGGCGGCGAGATGGTGGCGCACACTATCAGGACAGCCGATCCCGCCATAAATGTTAAGCTGACCCATGCAAGCAGGGGGAAGATAGTAAGGGCGGAACCCGTATCGGCGCTTTACGAGCAGGGGAAGGTAAAGCACAGGGAAACATTTGAAGAACTGGAGTTGGAATTATGCACCTACTCCGAAGAAGTGAAACAGTCGCCTAACAGGCTTGACGCTTTAGTATTCGCCATACTTGAATTGTCAGGCAGCAACACGCTAAAACTGGACGACGAAGACAAGAGGTATTTATTCGGGATATAACCGGGAGGGATATATGGGAAAATTAAGAAACGCCGCATTGGCGGCAAAGACGGCTTTTTCAGACGTTTGGAAAAGAACCACGGACAGGGATTTGTCGAAACAGCAGATAGCAGTAATACCCGCGCCAAGAAAGCTAAAGGAGGTAGCGGCAAACGAACCCTTGCTAAGGGGCATCTACAAAGGCTCCGCCCAGGAGTTCGCTTTAGCTTCCTACCTTGTAACAGGCATGGTAGATGTTCCCAGAAACATGACTGGAATACCCGGTGTTATTCCGGATCAAGGGCAAAGCGACAGGCTGGTAAAAGAACTGTCGTCTTTAATAGTTGACGAGTTCCCTGTAATGGTTGCGGAGTATTTAGTAACAGGCACCGCATGGAGGTGGGCAAGGTGGAGCGACAAACTCCATTGCTTGGTGTGGGAAGCGATTCCCGACTCAAGTATTACATCGATGATCATTGACCTAGACTCCGGGGAAATAACGGAACTTTGGATTGACGAACAGCTAGAGTACAGCGAGGGCGAGATAAACACCGTTTACTCCAACAGGAAACGGCACATAACCAAAACCCAGATCACCGAAACATGGAAGGGCAAGGCAAATAAAACAACCCAGTACAAGAACCCCTTCGGCTTTATGCCCGTACCTTTCGGTCATAATTGCTTTGCAGGTGAATGGAGAGGGAACAGCGTTTTTGCCAGGGTGCTCAGGCTGCTTAAGGAAATGCACGACATATCCTACACGAGGGGCGAGATACTGTCCGAGTTCGTGCCTAAAATTATTCAGACCGTAAATGATGTAAAGAAATGGAAAGAGAATAACACCAAACACTTAGGCATTAAAGAAGAAGTTATTGACGTGTTCGGACGCAAGCTGTTTGCCAACCAAATCGGGGAGACAACCGCTTTTATAACATTGCCAGCCGAGGCTACATCCTCACACACCCAGGCGGTACAAGACCTTGAAAGAAAAATAATGAAAGGCTCGGGCATACCGGAGCTGTTTTTCGGCTCGCTCGCGACAGGCAACCACGCCTCAACAGAAACCGACAGGCTTTTAGCCCTTGAACATATCAAAGGCCTACGCAGGGAACTCACAAAGGGAACGCAGGAACTTGTCAGGCAGTCGCTTAAAATCCTGTCCTTCATGCGCTTCACCCAGCCGCCCGAGGTGTCCATACAATGGGGCAACCTGTCGCTGTTATCGGAGATGCAGAAAGCGCAGGTAATGGGCGCTTACGCTTCGGCTGTCGTGCCATTGCTCAGGGACGGGGCGGTATCGCCGGAAGGTGCTTTTTGGTTCACAAAGGAACTGTACCCGGAGTTTCCGGCAGAGGACGCGGCGCATTTCATGTCGGGGCTTGACGAAATGCTAGTGCAGCACTCAAGCAAGGTGGGACAGCCCGCTTTTGACGCGGGAGGTATGTATTGACAACCTTGAATATAATAAGGCTTGAATGTAAAATATAAACAATTGGGAGAAAATTATGGGTATTTATGTAAAGAATGTAAAAGAAGGGCGCGATGAAAACCTGCGCCTGACTTCAATGCCAGATGCGGACTACTTTGTTGATGATCCACATGAAATTGATGACTTGCCAAAAATTGGTGAAATATCGGGCGGGGCAGTAGCGTTTGTCATAAACACAGGGCAGGTGTTTATACTTGGAAAAGACGGGTGGAGGGAAATATTATGAGCATTGATGTTGTAACCCTTGCGTTGGCAAAAAAACACGCGGAAAAATTAGCGCTTGGCGGCGCGGTTCCCATACCGGGGCCGCCGGGGCAAAACGGCATTGACGGCAAAGACGGAGAGCCGGGAAGAGACGGTAAAGACGGCAGGGACGGAGTTGACGGGCAACAGGGCGCAAACGGCAAGGACGGTGCAGACGGAAAGGACGGCAAAGACGGGGAGCCGGGCAAAGACGGCGCAGGCACAACCCCCGCCGATTTAATATCACCCGATGCGGATAACGCACTTGAATTGTGTACCGAAGGAAAACTGAAAGTGCCTAAGTCAAGTACCGGCACTTTTGACGACACTGCTATACAAACTAAATTGGCAATATTGGAAACATACAAAGCGGATAAAACAGAGCTTAACGGCTTAGCTACAGAAAAGTATGTAGATGACGCTATTGACGCGATTGATATAGAGGGCGGGTTTATACCCAATGCCTCCCAGCAGGCTGCAATGAACAGCGGAGTCACCGCTGATTGGAAAGATATTGTTGAGAATAACCTTGAAGACATTGAAATCGGCAAAGCAGACAAAATTGAGCTGCCTGATTTAACGCCGATAAATCAAGAATTGGCAAGGCTGGAAAACGAGAAGGCGGATAAAGCCGCACTTGACGATTATGCAAGCAAAACCTATGTGGATGATGCTATAGAAGCGATTGATGTATCAGGCGGGCAAGGTAATTTTT
>Ga0099364_10013050_pt1 | contig 11172 bp, 8 predicted proteins | sample TergutTh196P3_FD_73070 | JGI IMG/M metagenome (GOLD analysis project Ga0099364, IMG submission 73070) | Microcerotermes parvus P3 segment gut microbial communities from Pointe-Noire, Republic of the Congo - Th196 P3 | ecosystem: Host-associated > Arthropoda: Insects > Digestive system > Gut ... | reverse complement strand
ACTCACTAAAAATGTAACTGTTTCTACTAGTTGTTTTTTTGACAAAGGGAGTTTTCAGAATTGCAAGTTTCCTTTTACTCATTTTTATGTTTGCTGGAATGGATTTGTACCGCCTTGTTGTGCAAAACCGTTCCCAAAAGAGAAAAATTTTGGAAATGTTTTTGATAGTTCTGTTATGCAAATTTTAAACGGAGAAAGTTTTCAACAATGGCGTAAATTGTGGTATAAGAACATAACCCCCGATTTTTGTAATAATTGTCACATGGTTGTTTGAAACGGAATGAAATGAAATTTCTCAAAATAGAAAAGACTTTATTCATACCTTATTTTTTTTATAGAGCAACCTTGGAATTATGTTATTTTTCCACCAAACAATTCTTTAATTTCAATAAATTCAATGCATCGACTAACGGGATTACATTAAGGTTATAAACTAAATACTAATATCTAATAACCACTCATTCACTCAATATAGCTGATAATTGATAACTGAAAACTATAAAATGTCCTTTGCAGATGCCTAAAATAAAAAAACCTCGCAGTTTTTTTAATCTGCGAGGTTTAATCAGTTAGTCAAAGATACTACTGTTTTATTAATTTACCTTTATAAACATTACCTTTATTATATATTCCATAGAAATAAACTCCTTCTTTTACATAAGAGCCATTCCACGTGAAATTCCTTATTTGGTCGTCAACAATTTTTTGTTGTTCAATAATTCTGCCCGTAATATCGTAAACCTCAAAATAGATTTCGCCCGATAAGTAAGTATCTAATTCAATGGTTACTATATCATTAAATGGATTTGGATATGAGATGCTTTTGTTGTTATCAAATGATGGTTTTTGGGTAATTCCTACTCCCAAATCGCCATAGAAGAAAAGCGGCTCCAAAACCTGTACTTGACTATTACCAGCATCGTCTGATAAAACTATTTTAACAGTAATCCATTCATCACTCAAATTAGTTTCCGCTAAGGGAGACAAACTAACTTCAAAAAAGTTTCCGTATCCTAAATTGAATTTTGTTTCATCTTCAATAGCAGATAAAGGATAGAAGGTTTCGTTATCGGACGACCAAAATATTTCAATATTTGGTATCTTTTCATAAATAAAACTTCGAGCCCCATACTGATTAAAAAGATTTGTATAGTCGCCAGCAGTAATTTCGAGTCGTGCTGTATTTGCATCTGTTACCGACATTGAAATTTTTTCGTTGTCAATAACACGTAGTACAGTCATTGTAGGTGCATCAATGTCTGATTTCGACAAATCAAAATTTATATTTGTACGATTAATCATGCTTCTTCCATATGCAAAAACTTCATCATTAGTAATTTCGATGTTGTATTCTGAATAACTGTTATTTACTGATAGTCTATTTAATACGCATAGTTGGTCATCAAAAACCACATTTCCGTCTCCCGTCATTTTTACATTTATTTTATCATGGCTGGTTTTTTGTTCACCAAACTCGCCCAAATATATTAATTTATTAACTACTTGCCTAACATTTTGAGGATTAGGAAGGATTAAATTTATATTTCCATGAAATAATATGGGAGTTCTGTATCCCTCGAAGTAAAATTCTTCTTCATTCCAAATTTTCGTTAAAGGGTTCATTCCCAAACTTCCTGGACTATATTCTAATTGAAGTAGACTTAGAAATGGGTCGTGAATCACAGTAAAAAAATCCGAAATAAGTTCGTCGTTATCGTTCATGGACATTGTAGGACCCGCTATACAAGTATGATATCCAAACAGCCAGTTATTAAAATCAAAAAAATCATAAGTAACAGGTAAAACAAAGAGGTTTTTATCGCCAGTTTGAGGCGATTCATTATATCTTATATTGGTATAGAGAGAATAAGGCATATCTTTGTCCCGAATATGAGTTAAGTTCACTGATCCACGATAACTATAATAATGAATATTTTCAAAATCATAATTAACTTCGAGAACACCAACCCCCGAATAGAGTACGTCATTAAATTTTTCACGAACATTTATCATTTGGCTGAAATGATACATATCTTCTCCATTATTTTCAAAAAGAATATCTTCCGAAATACCGTCATTATGGTCGGGCAAAAGAATCTTATATAAATCAACCGTTTCATTAATAAATGCCTCGAATTGTGTTTTACAGGTGAATCTGCTACTAACATCATTTACGTACAAACAAGCCTCAGAGAATGGCACGGAAAAAAGCGATAATGTTAAACCAAATCCATACGGTGTGAACATTGTAAAATCAATTCCGTAATAATCTCCTATTGTATCATCGCTTATTGGAACATTATTTGCATCAAAAATAGCAAAACTAACTTTATTAACTACGTCAGCGATATCGGCAGTCAATTCAGTATCTTCAAAAACGGGTATCTGCCCCAAACAATAAAACCCTGCATCAAAAGTAACCGGCATTGACCCCATAATCATAATATCATAATTTCCATCGGGAACGTCTATTTCAAGAGGTGACGAGAAAATAAAATCCTCATAAAAGAAATCAATTCCATCTGAAATTAAAATATAATCCAAACCCACAAAATTTATTGTAAGTTTATTAGTGTTTCTCGTTTCAGGGGGTTGGTTTTTAATCTCCTTACTTACCACATAACCATCGAATGGTTTTGAGTTAGGTCTTTTTGCATCCAAATCTAACTTTTTGATTTGTAGCCCTTCAGAAACTTGATGCAAACGATATGTTTGACCGTCAAATGTTTCTATTCTACGATTGTTTTGTTGTAAATTCAATCGTTTACTGTCATTAAATGACCGTTCTTCGTTAAGAGGCTGTTCCTCAAAACTTTCTCTTTTTTCGCTTTCCTGCCGAACAACTATTTGATGTTTGTGTGTGTTCGCTGAATTCGAATTAAAAACGTGCATTTGAGAATTATTAATTTCTGTTTGCACGTACTCACTTCCGTTCCTATTTTCTATTTGCGGAACGAAGTTTTGGGCTATCATTGTGCTTCCTGCTATGATTGCCGCTGCTAAAATTGTTACTACTTTTTGCATAGTTCAAAAAAAATTATTATTTATTAAATTAAAAAAATGTTTCTAAAAAACGCCGCAAAAATATAGTTATGTTTTATTAGCACCAAAAAAATAGTACGGACAAAATATGGACAGGGAGAAAGTTATCAGTTATCAGTTGTTAGTCGTTAGTCTTTTCATCCCGTTAGTGATGTAATATTGGTAGAAAATCAGTTTTCAGTTTTCAGTGAACGAGAATTGTAGCGACAAGGTAAGGTTACTGAGCAAAGTCGAAGTATGCCTTGTCTAAATTCAAAATAACTGAAAACTAAAAATTAATTGATAACCGAAAAATCATATATTTATATTGTTGCACAAAAAAAAACATTTTATCTTTGCAAAAATTTTTGAAACTGATTTTTATATGATGCGTAGGTTATATATGGAATTTTGCGTAATAATTAGTGAAAATTCGTGCAATTTGGACTAAAAAAACTGATAACTGAAAACTGAAAACTGTTTACTCATTTCTACTAAGGGAACTAATAAAAATAAGGGATAATATGACTTATTCCGGATTTTACTTTTACAAAATTCTGTTATTCAACCATTTACCGTTTTTTTCAAAACATTACTTGCTACATTTTGTAACTTGCTCATTTTCAGACATATAATAAAAACGTGTTATATTATTGAATATCAGCATTATAAGACATTTAGAGGCAATTTTTGGTGGCTACATTTTCCAAGAAATAATCACATATCGTGCTTATTTATAATACTTTAACCGAAAAAATGGGGGGTAAAATCCGTTATTCACTCATTCACTCATTCGCTGATAACTGAAAACTACCCATTCACTCATTCCTTACAGAAGCCATCACACTCTTATATTTCTCCCACATCTCAATATTTCCAATGGGAGAGCCAATAAGTAGCACTTTGTTGTCTTTATCTAACAAAAAAGTGCGAAAAGGTGCGGGTGGAAAGTTGTTGAGTTTATCGAAATAGTTGTTGTAGTCGTAAATAATGGGGTAGTCGAAATCAAGAATAAGAACATCGGTATCTAAACGATTGAAATTTGACGAATGGACAACAAATATAAAGCCTAAATCAATTTTACGGCTATGATTTTGAACGATTCCTTTCCATGCTTGCAATCCTAATTGGCAACTTGAACAGCCAACAGAATCAACATAAACAAAAATTTTGTATGGTTTGTCCCATAAATAGTTACATAAGGTATCTTTTCCAAAATGCTTGAATGTTACAGCAGGGGGGATAATTATTTCTTTTCCTTGCCATTCGTTAAGAATTCTTTCAGTTTGTTTTTTCTGTGATTCTTTACAAGAACACAATATAAAAAAAGTGACAATCAACAAAAATCCTTTTTTATTCATATAGTTTTTATTTTTTGCAGTATATCTTTAATATCAAATTGATAAAATTCATCATATTGCAAATCAAAGGTATATAGTAACCCATTGATAAAATCAATATCAAAAGAAGTAATAAAACGGTCCATTTTAAGTTCTGCCAATGGGTTCCCATTCCAATCAAACAAAAAAATTGAAGGAAGTGTTTTTCTATCAGTCTGATATGTTTTATAACTTTCATTTAAGTGTACCACTCCCCAAAAATTGTTGAACAAAGTTAAACCTGAAAATCTGTAGAGTCTATTGTAACTCTTAACAGATTGTATTTGCTCAATATCAACTAATTTTTTACCCAAACAAATTGTTTTCCCAAAAGAACCATCTAAAGAGTATAAATTAACATAGTTTAAGCCAACAGGCATTTCAACTATAAGTTGATGTTCATCGCTATATTTTGTGCCCGTAGTCAAAATATTAATATCTTCACCTTGAATAATAGAAACCTGATTTAATTTTTGCATAAAATCAGGCGTTGTCCTTTCATTATTGTTTAAGATATATCTAACTTGCTGTGTATGATTGTAGTTTACTTCTTTGCAAAAGAACTTCACAGTGTCTATCATAACAATATTAAACAGAAATGGAGGCAAGGAATCTTTATATAAGGATATTGCTAATTCGTTGGTTAGCAAAGAATTGCTAATATTCATTCGAAAAAAGCGTCCAATATGAAAATCATAGATATATGCAAAAAGATGATTATCTTCTTTGATTAATTGTACTTTATTATTTGCAAAAGGTGGTTGAATAAATTCAAAGGGTCCCTTTCCTAATGTTAAAAATTTCCCCAAAAAATTATAATTGGGAAGGGAAACAAAGTACCAAAGTCCTTCCTTATCTGTTGTTGAAAAAATCAATAAAGTGTCCAAAACTGCAAAACCAGTTATTCCTATAATATTAATATTTGGTTCAACCCCGTTTTCTACATTAAATGTTTGAGGAAAAGAGTTTACATAAATTACCTCATCAAACGCCATAAAATTGGAGGGAGATTTTGAACAGTTCGTAAAAAAAACAACTGCATATGTAAGAATTGTTAAAAAATTATTTCTTTTCATTTTTTTTTCTTTTGATTTTGTACTATTTATACTTTTAAAAGTAGGGAGTTGCCAATACAACAACTCCCTAAATTAATTATTGTGTACTACTAGCACTTTCCTTTTCCTGAATTCCAAGCTTTAGATCCAGAAATAAAAGAACACGTTCCGCAATAATAAACTTGGTGAAGGGGATCGCTTGTTATTGAATGCCAACACTCTTTACCACCTGCACCGCCACCTCCTGGGGTTTTGTCCTCCTTTTCGTTATGAGATCCTGGAGGTCCAGTCGGTTCTGCTAATACTGCAGCCAATGCAAATAGCATTATCGCTGCAGCAATCATAAAAATTTTGTTTCTTTTCATATCACAAAATTATTAAAAAAGTTATTAAATAAAAATTATCGGTGCAAAAATATAGTATTAAAAATTGACATGCAAATAAAAAGTGTCGATTTTTCAGACAAAAGTGTCGAAAAAATAGACATTAACTTTTTTTTACTAGATATAAAACATCTTTCGACAAATTCAATTTATCTAACTCACATTCTTCGATTTCAAAAGCAATAAAAACTTTAGAGGACTGTGGATTGGGGTTCTCAGGGAAATACACCTTATTAACAAAGTCGTAATCTAACGCCTTTGAAATTTCTCTTAAAAGTTCAATATCAATTCTTTTTCGTTCAAAAATATTATAAATGGTTGATCTTGACAGTTTTATCTTTTCTGCAAAATCAACGATGGTCATTGACCTTTCATTGAATACTTTTTTTATTATAGAACCAATGTGAATAATTTTTTTATCTTCCATAAAAAACGTGAATCTGTCCACAATTAATAACTTACTTAACATCTTCAGGCTCTCGTAAACCTTTTCACCCAAATAAGTACAGACAGTTCACGTCCGTAGACGTGAACTTTCGCACTTATTCCCAGTGAAATTTACGAGATTTCGAAGATGTGGGAATAAGAGCAATAAGCTCAAATATTTTAATATAAATGTTTTATATCTGTTCTTTGTATAATTTTTGGTTAAATAACAAGTACAAAAATAATGATATTTTTTAAAAAAGTTATTAAATTAAAAATTATTGACGCAAAAATAATATAAGGAATTTGAAATTTTATTTCGTTATCAAGATAATTTTTACAAATATTTTTGTTAAAATGAGCATCAGGTCAAAAGTAAGAAAATATAGAAATCTAAAATCTCTTTGATATAAACCTTTTTCACCCCATATTTTTTCTACAGAACAAAAGTTGTGCAAAGTCTCACTATTCACCTTAATAATGGATAAGTAAATGAGTTATTAAGTTTTTTTTAGTCGTGTTCATAATTCAAATTTACATTTATTTTATTCATAAGTGTTTTATTTCTCATTTTTTTCATTACCTTTGTATTTTAAAATAGATAAGAGAAAAATAAAGTATGAACTAAATACTAAATTCTAAATACTGAAAACTGAAAACTGACAACTGAAAACTATAGTTAATATTCATTATAAATTTTCTCTATTCCATATTCTAAATCAATAGATGCACTCCATCCTAATTGTTTCAATAGCGTTACGTCCATCAGTTTTCTGTTAGTTCCGTCGGGTTTTGTTTTATCCCAACATATTGTTCCTTCAAAATGAACTACTTTTTTCACTATTTCAGCAAGTTCCGATATTGAAATATCAACACCTGAGCCGATGTTAATATGTGTATTTCTAATTTCAGTAGGATTTATATCTTTTATTATATCTTTAAAACCAATATTTTGCATAATATACACTACTGCATCTGCCAAGTCGTCTGAATGAAGAAACTCTCGCATAGGAGTTCCTGTTCCCCATAATTGTATTTCTACATTATTATATTTTTTGAAAATACCGAATGTTTGCAATAATTTCACCAATTCATCATTACTGCATTTTGCAGAAATATTACCGATGGGACGTTTATTAAAATCGTCTCTAATATCGTCATACTGACCTTTTTCTAATAATTTAGCAAGATGCATTTTTCGCAATAAAGCGGGCAAAACATGTGAATTAAAAAGATTGTAATTGTCGTTTGGTCCATATAAATTGGTGGGCATCACCGAAATAAAATCTGTTCCGTATTGTAAATTATATGCCTCGCACATTTTTATGCCAGCAATTTTTGCGATAGCATAAGGCTCATTAGTATATTCTAACGGTGATGTTAACAGATACTCCTCTTTCATTGGTTGTGGGCAATCTTTTGGATAAATGCACGAACTTCCCAAAAATAGCAATTTTTTTACTCCGAATTTCCATGCAAAATGAATTATATTGTTCTGAATTTGAATATTTTCGTAAATAAATTGCGCACGATAGGTATTGTTAGCCATTATTCCTCCAACTTTTGCTGCTGCAAGAAACAGATATTCGGGCTTTTCTTTTTTGAAAAATTTTTCTGTTGCCTCCTGACTTGTTAAATCCAACTCATTAATATCATAAAGTATCAGATTTTCATACCTTAATTCTCGTAATTTACGTGTAATAGCCGAACCAACTAACCCCGTATGACCTGCTACATAAATTCTACTATTTTTTTCCATTATTCGAAATAATTTAGGGTTTGATAGCCCGATTCTTTTAAAAACTTCTCTTTTTTCATCAATTTTAGGTCAGATGTCATCATATCATTTACTAACATTTTTAAATCATACTTTGGCTCCCAGCCAAGTTTGGTTTTTGCTTTTGTGGGGTCGCCTACTAAGATATCAACTTCTGAGGGTCTAAAATAATGCGGGTCTACTTCAACTACGCATTTTCCTGCTAAATGTTTATAATCATCATTATAGCATTTTGTTATGATTCCTTTTTCGTCTATTCCTGTGTCATAAAATTTTATTTCGCAGTTAATAAATTCGAATGCCATACGAACAAATTCTCTAACTTCGGTAGTTATTCCTGTAGCAATAACGTAGTCGTCCGGGGCATCTTGTTGTAAAATAAGATACATTGCTTTAATATAATCTTTTGCGTGTCCCCAATCACGTTTTGCGGATAGATTTCCAAGAAATAGTTTTTCTTGTAAGCCAAGTGCAATTCTTGATACTGCTCTTGTAATTTTTCGTGTAACGAATGTTTCGCCTCTGATAGGCGATTCGTGGTTAAACAATATACCGTTACAGGCAAACAAATTATATGCTTCACGATAGTTTACTGTAATCCAATATCCGTAAATTTTTGCGGCTGCATAAGGAGAGCGCGGATAAAAAGGTGTTTTTTCAGATTGTGGTATTTCTTGCACTAAACCATACAATTCAGATGTAGATGCCTGATAAAATTTTGTTTTTTCAGTTAAGCCGAGTAATCTTATTGCTTCAAGAAACCTCAGTGTTCCTATTCCATCTGCATTGGCTGTATATTCGGGTGTATCGAAACTGACACTAACATGCGATTGAGCCGCTAAATTGTAAATTTCGTCGGGCTGAGTTTCTTTAATTATACGGATTAGGTTAGTTGAATCGGTTAAATCGCCATAATGTAAAATAAAATTACGATTTTCGATGTGAGGGTCTTGATAAATATGGTCTATGCGTCCTGTATTGAAAAGAGAACTACGCCGTTTTATACCATGTACCACATATCCTTTTTTCAAAAGAAACTCCGATAGATATGCACCGTCTTGTCCAGTTACTCCTGAAATTAATGCGATTTTGGACATTATTATAAGATTTAAAGTTAATTTATTTTAAATTGCACCAATACCAATCAATTGCTTCGCTTAATCCTTCTTTTATATTATGTGTAGGATTATATCCCAAAAGTATTTTTGCTTTTTCTATTGACGCCAAAGAATGAGGAACATCTCCCAAACGTTCGGGACCATATTCGGGGTTAATATCAGCAATTTTTGAGTCATACTTCAAAAGAAGTTCCTTTAGGTATGAAAAGAGTTCGTTTAGCGTTGTTCTTTCGCCATAAGCCACGTTATAAACTGTGTTCAACGCAGAATCAAGTTCAACAGTTGCAGCAAGTTCGTTAGCCTGAACTACATTAGCAATATATGTAAAATCTCTTGAAAAACTACCATCGCCATTTATTTTTGGAGGTGTGTTTTTTATAAGGTTTTTTACAAAAAGAGGGATAACGGCTGCATAAGCACCATGCGGGTCTTGTCGAGGTCCGAAAACGTTAAAATAACGTAAACCAATTAGTTCCATTTGGTAAGTTTTGGCAAAAACCGCCGCATAAAGTTCATTTACATATTTTGTAACGGCATAAGGCGAGAGAGGATTCCCTATTCTTTCCTCATATTTAGGTAAATCTTTACTATCGCCGTAAGTAGAACTGCTGGCGGCATAAACCATCCTTTTGATGCCTGCATCGCGCACCGCAACTAACATATTTATAAAACCGCTAACATTAACTTCATTAGATGTGATTGGGTCGGCAATAGAACGTGGCACTGACCCCAAGGCAGCCTGATGTAGCACAACATCCATACCTGAAACAGCCTTACGACATGTTTCCAAATCACGAATATCGCCTTCAATTAGTGTAAATTCTTGTTTTTTTAAGTATTCGGATACGTTCTCACGTTTACCCGTAGAAAAATTGTCTAAACATACTACCTTATTGTTTTGTTTCAACAACTTTTCGATAATGTTAGAACCTATAAAACCCGCTCCACCTGTAACAAGAACACTTTTATTTTCAATTTTTTTTATATTCATGTTCATAATAAAATACAAAAGTAAGAAAAATTTTTAAATAACCACTCATTAGCCTACATTATTCATAAAAATTTTTTAAACGCAATGGCGCAAAGTTGATAACACAAAGAATAAAACGTTTAAGAAAAAATAAAAGAAAAACCTTTTTTTTAATTTTTTAATATAATTTTATATTTTTGCAAAAATTTTTAATCAAAAATTATGAGAGAATTTAACGTAACAGGAATATGTGTTCCAAATATGCACTACATGGTTGATATAAGTGAGAAAATTGATCAAATATTCCAATTGGTAGAAGGTACTAAATATTTCACCATCAATCGCGGTCGGCAATACGGCAAAACTACCACCATCGGAAGATTAAAAAAACGATTAATTGATGAGGGCAGTTATATTTGTGCGAGTATCAGTTTTCAGGATTCTTCCGGTAAGATGTTTGCCGATGATGAAGGGTTTTGTCAAGGGTTATTAAAGCGAATATATGATACATTGTTGTTTTATGACGAAGAAGAAGCCAACTTATGGCTTGATAATAGTATTATAGATTTTTACGCATTAGGTGCTTTTATTACCAAAAGGAGTAAGGGCAAAAAAATAGTTCTCATTATTGATGAGTCCGACAAAGCCTCAAACAACAACCTTTTTGTTGAGTTTCTCAGTGTCTTGAGAGAGAAGTATTTGAAAAGAAATGCAGGTGAAGATTATACTTTTCATAGCGTTATTCTTGCAGGTGTTTACGACATCAGAAACCTGAAACAAAAGATGATTTTGCAGGGCAACTATGTGCCAAGTTCCGGCGAAAGCCTTATGAACTCGCCTTGGAATATTGCCGTAGATTTTGATATTGATATGTCTTTTTCTGCAAAAGAAATTGAAACAATGCTTGTAGAATATGAAAATGACCATAAAACGGGAATGAATATCAGCAAATTAGCACAAGAAATACGTTTATACACAAGCGGTTATCCTTATTTGGTTTCAAAAATTTGTCAACTTATTGAAAATAAATTAAATAGAAATTG
>Ga0099364_10013049_pt1 | contig 11172 bp, 8 predicted proteins | sample TergutTh196P3_FD_73070 | JGI IMG/M metagenome (GOLD analysis project Ga0099364, IMG submission 73070) | Microcerotermes parvus P3 segment gut microbial communities from Pointe-Noire, Republic of the Congo - Th196 P3 | ecosystem: Host-associated > Arthropoda: Insects > Digestive system > Gut ... | reverse complement strand
TGCCCCCATAAATCGCAAATTATCCGTAAATTATCGCAAATTCACAAAAAATTCATATTGAAATTGCCGTCCGTTGTGTAGTATAATGAAACGGCATGATACCGGTAAGGATTTACTGGGAAAGAATAATTCGTTTTTCATGTGAGGATGTGAGAGGATGATAGAGAAAACTCCTGAAATAGATTCCGGCGACGAACGTCAGGCGGAGACTGCTGAAATCAGCGGCGGCAGCTTCAAAGCAAAAGACGACGACCCGGAATATCTCTTGATGAAATACGAGCTTGCGGGCCGCGCGCTTGGCATTGGCCTTTGGGATACGTGCATCAATAGCGCGGATTACTTGAATCCACAAAATGAGTTCATTTGGTCGGAGGAATTCCGCAAGCTGCTCGGATTTTCAGATGAGCGGGATTTTCCGAACGTGTTTCAAAGCTGGTGCGACCTTCTCCACCCCGACGACAAAGAACGGGCGCTTAAAGCTTTCGCGGCCCATTTGGGCGATCTTACTGGCGAAACGCCATTTAACACCGAATACCGCATTGCCAACAAAAACGGGGAGTACCGTTTTTTTCACGCTTTCGGAAACACGCTGCGAGGGGACTCCGGCGAACCGCTCAGGGTCGCGGGAGCGGTGCGGGACATCACCGAAAGAAAGTTGATGGAGAATGCGTTTCTTGAGTCACTCCGCACTGCCGAAAGAATGATGGATTCGATCAAGCGGCGCGCGGAATTGCTAAGAGCGATAAACGAAACCGTCATTTTGTTCTCGGACAACTACGGTACGTTTGAAGAAATGATGAACACGGGAATCGCGCTCATCACCGACACTCTGGGCCTTGGCAGGATAACCATCTGGAAAAACTCCCAGATGCCTGAGGGACTGGCCGCGTCGCAGATATATCGTTGGGACAAAGAAGCGGGCGGAACGACCGCTCCGACTATAGGCCTTTCCAATCTCCTTTACTCAAAAGTGGTACCAAGCTGGGAAGATGCCTTGTCATCCGGGCAATCGTTCAACGGGCCTGCGCGCTTATTGGCTGACCCGCAGATGCTTTTGACATACGAAGTGGTTTCGGTCTATATCACCCCCGTGGAAATAAACAATTCTTTCTGGGGATTCGTATTATATGAAGATCGCCGCGAAGAGCGTACTTTCGACGAGGACAGCGCCGAGCTTATGCGATCATCCGCGTTTTTATTCGCTAATGCCATCAGGCGTGAAGAAATCGAGCAAAACTTGAGGGAAGTGAGGGAATTCAACAAGGTTTTGTTTGAAGCCGCGCCCATTGGCCTGGCCGTTTTCGACGACTCCCTGGCTAATATCGACTGTAACGAATATATCCTGAACATGCTCAAAACAAACAAAGACGATTTCATAACTTCTTTTTCGAGCTTTCTGCCCCAAAACCAACCCGACGGATTCCTGTCCCATGAAACCTCGAAAGGCGTCAGGAGAAGAGTCCTCAGCGGTGAGACGACTTCGCTGGAATGGGTGTATTTGGACAGCGACGGCGAAAGAATCCCCTGTGAAATCACCATGACGCACATAGAGATGGGCGACAAACGCCTCGGCCTTTCATTCGTATACGACCTGCGAAACATAAAATCGATTGAAATGGAAGCCGAAGACGCGAACAGGCGCGCCCAGATAATGCTGGACGGCTGCCCTCTGGCATGCATGCTCAGAGACGCGGACAACAGCATAATCGACTGCAATTACAGCGCCGTGCAGATGTTCGGGGCAAAATCGAAAAAAGAAATTCTCGGCGACTTTTCCAGATTTTATCCGGAATACCAACCCGACGGATCCAGAAGCTATGAAAAATACATTGAAAGCCGCGAAATAAACGACAAGGAAGAAACCGTCACCTTTGAATGGATGTACACCACGGCCACAGGAGAACTGCTGCCCGTGGAAACGACGCTTCTGCATATCCCGTGGAAAGACGGCACGCAAAGGGCTTTGTCATATTCCAGGGACTTGCGCGAAATAAAGCAAAAAGAGTTTGAACTCAAGGAAACGGAGGCTAGGGAACGCAAGGCCCTGCTTCAAAAAGAAGCCGCGCAGGCGGCAAATGACGCAAAAAGCCAGTTTTTGGCGAAAATGTCGCATGAGATCCGCACGCCGATGAATGCCATCATTGGCATGTCGGAGCTTCTGCTCTCCGAAAGGCTAAACTCCCGGCAACTCCGTTTTGCGGAGGATATCAGAATCTCATCCCAGGCGCTGCTTGAAATCATCAACGATATTTTGGATTTGTCAAGAATCCGCGCCGCGAAGCTAAGATTGTCCCCGGTGCATTATAACATAAGGACGCTTATCGACAATATCAGTTCAATGATCTCGATGCCGATCCGCGCAAAGAATCTAGCCTTTAACGTCAATATAGATGAAAACCTTCCTGATTGTTTATTCGGCGACGACGTCCGCATAAGGCAGGTGCTCCTGAACCTATTGAGCAACGCGATCAAATATACGGAAAAGGGCAGCATCACGCTGTCGTTCGACGTGGAAGGGACGGACATGCTGATAACTGTGTCCGACACCGGCTCAGGCATACTGGAATCGAGCATTCCATATTTGTTTAACGATTTCGAGCGCGCGGATGTGGATGTCAACAGAACCATTCAGGGAACCGGCTTGGGCTTGTCCATTACAAAAGCCCTGGTGGAGCTTATGGGGGGAAGCATCTCAATTGAGAGCGTCTATGGCTATTGTACGACCGTCAAAACGGTTGTGCCTCTGGTCCTCGGAGAAGAAAGCCTGATAGCGCGCGTTTTCGAGCCTCTTGAAATAGTATGCGCGCCCGGCGCGCGCATTTTGGCGGTTGACGACAGAGGCTCAAACCTCAACGTGATATGCGGGTTGCTGCGTCAGTGTCAGATAGATACCGAAATGGCGACCTCCGGCGAACAGGCGATTGAGCTCGCCGCGAAAAACGAATACGATTTGATATTTATGGATCAAATGATGCCGGGGATGGATGGCATAGAGGCAATGAAAGCCCTGCGGGAGAATGGCGTCAACATCCCGATCGTCGCGCTTACGGCAAATGCCGGGGCAGGCGCGAAAGAATTGCTCATTGGCGCGGGCATGGACGACTATCTATCCAAACCAATCGACAAAAAAGAGCTTTACGCCATACTGGAAAAATGGCTGCCTCCATCATTGCTCTCCAGAAAAGAATTCACGCATCAAATCCAAGAAGAGGAAGGGGATGATCACGACAAGCTGTTCTGGGACAAAGTGGGGGGCATCGAGGGCCTCTCGATAGAGATAGGATTGGACGCCTCTTCCAATCGGCGCAATTCATACAGAAACACCTTGGAAATATTCATGAACGAGACCGATAAAAGCGCATCGCTGATGAGGGAATGCCTGGCCAAGAAGGACTCAAGTAATTTCCGCATTGAGGCGCACGGCCTCAAGGGTACATTGGCGCTCATCGGCGCGATGGAACTGTCCGCAAAAGCGCTCAAGCTCGAAAACGCCTCGCAAAATGAAGATTTTGATTTCTGCGAGTCGCATCTGCCTGAATTCATTGACGGTTTGACATATTTCCGCGATGAACTGCACGACGCGTTCGAGCAGCTCCGAAACGCGCGGTCCGCTATAACCATCCCTTCTGAGCTGCGGTCTGTCCTGAGCAGAATAACGGAAGCCATCGATTCAGAGGATTTCATGGCGGTGTTTGACGAAATCGAATTGCTGGACGAAATGGAGTTCGACGACGAACTTTCAGACGAGCTCGAAAAACTAAAAACCGCCGCGTCGCTGATGAATTATACATACGTTTCTGATATAATCGACAGATTATTGCAAGAGTGATATACGTAAAAAATATTTTTGGGGGGGAAATATATATGAAATGGTTTAGGAATCTCAAAGTCAAAGCAAAAATGATCTTCGCGTTCGCATTGGTAATCGTCCTGATGGCGGTAATGGCGGTCATTTCCGTCTCCGACCTGAACATTGTTTCGGACGGATACTCGTACGTGATCGAAATCCCGATAGAATCAGAAATTCAAATGCGTATCTTCGAAGTGAGCCTTAGCGAACTGCGCCGCCAGACCACGACAATGGCATTGCTTGCGGCAAGCGCCACCCCTGCAACTATCGATTCATACAATAACGAATCGATACAAGCATTCAACGAGGGCATGGGCGCCTTAGACGAATTTGAGAACATTATTAGAGACAGCGCGAAAATGGCGCAATCGACGAAAGACAGCGCTTTGAGACAATCCGGGGAGCTTCGCAGCCTGTTCGTGCTATACAAAGAATCCGTCAACGACCAGGTGGCCGCGGAAGCGCGCGCGGGGAATCAGCCCGGAGCAATGACATTCATGTCCACGGGCGCGGTATACGCAAGCGACCTATTGGATAAAAGCGTCGCGCTCACCGACTTTGCCAGGGACTATGCCGACTCCAGCGTGAAGGAGGTAAAAAGCGAAGTGACACAGACCGTTTTGACGCTTGCGATAATTGCCGTTGTCGCGGCTGCCTTGTCGGTCTTGATTTCTCTTGTTCTTGCCGGGATGATAAGCAAGCCTTTGAGTGTTTTGTCTGCTTTCATGAGAAGGGCCGGGGACACGGGGGACATCAACCATAACGAAGAAGAGTCCATCGCCATCAAAAAATACAGTCAGATAAGAGACGAAATAGGCGCGACCATTTTGAACGTCGACCACTTCATGGAGCATATAGCCGGCATTTCCGACGATTTGGAAACGTTGGCAAGCGGCGACCTGACTTCGGAAATACAAATAGTTTCTGAAGCGGATATCATGGGGCGGTCACTGAAGCATCTTGCGGACAGCCTCAACAGCATATTCCTTGAACTCAACAACGCATCGGCACAAGTGGCGGTCGGCTCGAAGCAAATCGCCGACGGCGCGCAGTCAATAGCGCAAGGTTCGACCCAGCAGGCGGCCACGGTCCAAGAACTGTCCAGCTCGGTCACGGAAATAGCGGGCAAAACAAAAGACAACGCCGGCATAGCCAAGGAAGCCTCCAGCCTTGCCGATACCATCAAAGAAAATGCCGAAAAGGGCAGCACCCAAATGGACGACATGATGGCAGCGGTAAGCGACATCAATGACGCAAGCCAATCCATCAGCAAGGTCATCAAGGTCATCGACGACATAGCCTTCCAGACCAACATACTTGCGTTAAACGCCGCAGTCGAAGCCGCCCGCGCCGGCCAGCACGGCAAAGGTTTCGCGGTGGTTGCGGAAGAGGTCCGGAATCTGGCCGCGAAGAGCGCGGCGGCGGCAAAAGACACAGGAGCTTTGATTCAGAACTCGATTGACAAGGCCGTTTTAGGAAACCGCATTGCCAGCGAAACTGCCGAAAGCCTGAATGGCATTGTATCCGGAATCAACAGATCAAGCCAGCTTATCCAGGACATCGCACAATTGTCGGAATCGCAGTCGTTGGAAATATCGCAGATCCATGTAGGCATCGACCAACTTGCGGAAGTGGTGCAATCCAACAGCGCCGTCTCGGAGGAAAGCGCCGCCGCTTCTCAGGAAATGAGCGCCCAAGCCGTGACCTTAGAAGAAATGATAGCGCAATACAAGCTGAGAGGCGGCAGAACTCATGTGCGCAGCGAATTGCCGCCGGCAAGATATTAATACCCGAAAGATAGGAGAGTGATATCTATGGCAACCTCGGGACAAAAAAACATTAGCGATGCTTATTGCTACAGGGTCAAGGGAATGTTCGTCCCTTATGAAACGCCGAAAACAATCGAAAGCGACATAAATTATTACATCAACCATATACAGCATCAAACCGAACGTTTGGACGATTGCTACAACCGATTGGACACGGACGGATTTGTGAACACGCTCATGACTATTGCCGATATGCTCCGGTCAGTTTACGCGAAACAGTGCCTATCCTATACCGTCACGCTTATAGATTCGGCGAAAAACCGCAAAATGGAATACTGCGGAAACCTGCTGCGGCAAGCAATCGCCGACTTTTTGCTGCTCTCCATCGAAATGCAGAAGGCGCAAAAACTCAATGTCGCGCACGCGACGAAATATAGAAATGTCGAGAAAAATGAAGAAAACGTGAGAAACCTTGCCGCGATCGGCAGAATGATTTCCGCAGGCGACTATATGAACGCCGAGAATATGGCCTCAGAACTGGGAGCGCAGGAAAGCACATACTCAAAGCTCAGCACGATGCTGAAAGCCCACGAATATGACAGGGCAAAGGACCTCGCGCAAACCATCGAAAAGGAAAACATCGGCTTTATTCAAGAAGGCGGCATAAGCAAGGCAACTAAGACGGTTTTGGCCGTGGACGACAGGCCGGAAATCCTGAACAATGTGAGCGCGGCCTTAAAGAGCCATTATAAAGTGCTGGGCGCGCCAAGCGGCAATATGGCGCTGCAAATAATGGACAAATATAAAATAGACCTCTTTTATCTGGACATCGATATGCCCGGGATGGACGGATTTGAGCTTGCGTCGCGGATTCGCTCCATCGGCAAGTATTCCAAAACGCCCATAATCTTCCTGACTTCTAAATCGTCAAGGGAAAACATTGAAAAAGCCATTTCGCTCGGCAGCGACGATTTCATCGTCAAGCCCTCAAACCATGTAAACCTGCTCGTCAAAGCAAGAAAACACATGGACGACTGAGTTCAATTCTGCCTACTGGAGGAAATTTAGTGCGAAAAATTATGATGTCAACGCCTATCGTTGAGATGGACGGAGACGAAATGACCCGCGTCCTGTGGAACATCATCAAGGACCAACTTATATTGCCGTATGTGGATTTGAAGGCTGAATACTACGATCTCAGCCTTCAAAATCGCAACAAAACGCAAGACCGTGTAACTTTTGACTCCGCTAACGCGACAAAAAAATACGGCGTAGCGGTGAAATGCGCCACCATTACCCCAAACCTCGGGCGAATGGAGGAATACCCGGAGCTGACGGAAATGTGGCCGTCGCCGAACGCGACCATTCGTTCCATACTGGACGGAACCGTGTTCAGGGCGCCAATCACCATCGACTGCATCAAACCCGCGGTCAGGACATGGGAAAAACCCATCACCATCGCGCGCCATGCTTACGGCGACGTGTACAAGGCCGTTGAACTGATAACCGACGAACCCGGCGAATGCACCCTGAGCTTCAAAAGCGATTCAGGAGCGGAGAAAACGGTTTCCGTGCAAAAAGCAGACGGCCCCGCCATTTGGCTTGGACAGCACAACAAATCCTCCAGCATCCGCAGTTTTGCCCGCTCATGCTTTGAGTACGCGCTCGGCACGAACCAGGACATATGGTTTTCCGCCAAAGACACCATATCAAAAATATATGACGGGCATTTTAAATCCGTTTTTGAAGAAGAATTTGAAAGCTACAAGGAACGCTTCGAGGCGCTTGGGCTTGAATACTTCTACACATTGATCGACGACGCAGTAGCCCGCGTCATGCGTTCAAAAGGCGGTTTTATCTGGGCCTGCAAGAACTACGACGGCGACGTCATGAGCGATATGATAAGCTCCGCCTTCGGATCACTGGCGATGATGACGAGCATTCTCGTCTCCCCCGACGGCAAATACGAGTTTGAGGCCGCGCACGGCACGGTCACGAAGCACTACTACAGGTACCTTAAAGGCGAAAGGACTTCCACTAACCCCATAGCCACGATTTTCGCGTGGACGGGCGCACTGAAAAAACGCGGTGAGCTGGACGGCCTGCCGGAACTCGAAAACTATGCCGCCGCGCTTGAGCGCGCATCCATTGACGTCCTGCAATCAGGCGTGATGACAACGGACCTCGCCTCCCTGGCCGACCCCGCCCTTGACGTGACGGTAGTCGATTCATGGGATTTCATCGCCGCCATAGCAAACAAGCTTGCGATGTCCCTGTAAACTCATATAGCAAAAGCAATAACTGTTCAGAGGATGCCCCCTGAACAGTTATTGCATTCTCAATTCTCAATTCTCAATTGCGAAGCCCCGCTCCGCTCAAGCTCCTATCGCCGCTTTCGCCGTTCCGCAAAGCTGCGAGAATGCTTCAGGCTCATGTATTGCCATTTCCGACAGCATTTTGCGATTCAAATTGACGCCCGAAAGCTTCAACCCGTGCATGAAACGGGAATAATTCATGCCGTTAGCCTTGCATGCGGCGTTTATTCTCATGATCCAAAGCCTGCGAAAATCCCTCTTTTTACGCTTACGGCCGACGTAAGCGTACGTCAGTGATTTCATGACCGCCTGATTCGCCATCTTGAAATGCTTCGACTTTGAACCCCAGTAACCCTTGGCGAGTTTTAATACTCTCTTTCTCCTTTTGCGCGTTGTTACAGCTCCTTTAATTCTGGCCATTACACTGTTCCTCCTATTTATACGGGATCATTGACTTAATCGCGGCTTCATTGGTGACGTCTGCATAACCGCCTTTTCGCAGCCCTCTTTTGCGCTTTGTCGACTTTTTGTTGAGGATATGGTTTTTATACGCGTGCGCGCGTTTGACCTTCCCCGATTTCGTGAGGTTGAACCGCTTTTTAGCCCCACTGTGCGTCTTGATTTTTGGCATAAATTTGTTCCCCTTCCAATTAGCTACTTTGGGATAATCAGGGCGAATCAAGAACAAAAAACTCAGACAAATAACGGCCTTCGTCCTGTGTTCCCTGCTCCCTGTTCCCTATTCCATTGGGCGCAAGCGCCCATTAGTGCTTGGCGTTTTTTGAGGTCAGGAACATGGACATATGTCTACCCTCAAGTTTTGGGTTTTTGTCCACGGTTCCGAATTCACCGCATTCAGCGGCAAATCTCTTCAACAGCTCTTCCCCTATATTCGTATGAGCCATTTCCCTGCCCCTGAAACGTACTGTGACCTTGAGCCGATCGCCCTCTTTGAGGAATTTTTGTCCGTTTTTCAGCTTAACGTTGAAATCGTTTGACCCAATGCTCGGCGACATCCGTATTTCTTTGACCTCGACGGTGTGCTGATTGCGGCGCGCTTCTTTTTCCCGTTTTGCCTGTTCAAAGCGGTATTTGCCGTAATCCATGATTTTGCAAACCGGCGGATTCGAGCCTGGCGCGATTTTCACGAGATCGAGCTCTTTATCGATCGCTATTTGCATAGCTTCCGACGACGGCACGATCCCAAGCTGAGTGCCATCCTCGTCAATAAGGCGGATCTCCTTATCATTGATTTCCTCATTTATCTGATAGGTCACACTGCTGATACTGAAACACCTCCATTAATTTAACAAAACGCGGACGCATCAGCATCCGCGCAAACCTTACGCCGCCCGTCGTACGGGACGGAGATTTTTTGCTCATTGACCGCGCCGCGCCCGGGATTACCGGCGGACGGGTGAGGACGGGGATGCCGCACTACTTACTGGTTCGGCGATTCTATCACCACATGGAGCCCTTTGTCAATACTTTTTTTACACATTTGGCTTACAATCGTTTTCATTGCTTTTCCACGGCTGTTTGTGATAAGATGATAAATGAAATTACGGACGAAGGAACAGGAGGACGCTTGATGGAATACGTTATTCTTGCCGCTATCGTCATAACCATTGTGCTCGTTGCAGCGATGCTGATAAGAAAACCAAAAGAGCTTGACGTCCGGCTGATTGAGGACGCCGTGCGGAAAGCGCTTGCCGACATCCTTTTGCAGGCATCGCAGGAGAACCGTGCCCTTCGCGAAGAAATGGACCAAAAGCTCGACCGACTGCGCGACTCGCTGAACGCGATGCTCAACAACGTCAGGGACGCGCAGCAAAAAGCCATCGGCGATCTTTCCCTCCGAACCGGCGAAAATCTGGAAAAGTTTCGGACGAGCACCGACGAGAGGCTCAATCAGACAAGCGAAAGCCAGAGCAGACGTCTTTCGGAATTGATGGCGTCAAGCTCCGGCAGCATGGACAGCATACGCAACAAGGTAGACGAGCGCCTCGACAAGGTGCAAACCGAACTTGAAAAAGCGCTCACCGCCCTGCAAACGTCCAATGAGAAAAAACTTGAGGAAATGCGCCTGACCGTCAACGAAAAACTTGAAAAAACGCTTGAAACGCGGCTGCAGAAATCGTTTGAAACCGTCAGCACCCAGCTCGAAAGCGTAAACAAGGGCCTCGGCGAGATGAAGACCGTCGCGGAATCTGTCGGATCGCTGAACAAGATCCTCTCCGGGGCAAAAACGCGCGGCATCCTCGGCGAACTCCAACTCGGCCAAATCATTGAGGATATGCTGCCATCGCAGCTTTATGACATCGAAGTCCCAACGGTCGCCGGTTCGCGCAACCGTGTCGAATACGCGATAAAACTGCCGGGCGCCGAGGACGGCAAACACGTTTATCTGCCGATTGACTCAAAATTCCCGCTTGAAGACTACTACAACCTGATAGACGGCTACGAGGCGGGAGACTCCGCGCTGATCGAAACTTCGCGCAAGGCGCTGCTTGCGCGCATCAAACAGTTCGCTAAAGATGTAAAAGAGAAATACGTCTCGCCGCCCGACACGACAAACTTCGCTGTGATATTCCTTCCGGCGGAAGGTCTGTTTTCCGAAGTGGTCAGGGATTCCGCGTTTCTTGACGATCTCAGGCGCGGCGGAGTCATAATCACCGGGCCGACGACCCTTTCCGCAATGCTCAATTCGCTTCAAATCGGATTCAAGACCCTGCAAATACAAAAAGGCGCCGCGGACATAGAACGGACGCTCGGCGTCGTCAAAAAAGAATTTGAAACGTTCGAGGGCGTCCTTACAAAGGCGCACGATAAGATAACGCAGGCCGGCAACGAAATCGAGACGCTCGTCGGCCGCAGGACAAGGGCCATCAACAGGAGCCTGCGCGGCGTCCAGACCTACACCGGCGAAGACGCGCAGGCATTGCTCGGCATCAGCGATATCGAGGAATAGCGCTCCTCCTCCATCGCGACCTCGCAATTCTTCTGATGGAACGCGATGCCGTATTTTATGATCCGCCCGTACCCTTCGCTTTTCAAGCCGTGGGCATAGCCCTTTTCCTCTATCTGCCGCAGCCCCTCTTCCGCCTCACGCGCCAAGCCGTCGGGCGGAAGCTTTTTGACGTGCTTGAACTCGACTATCACGGTGCCCTTGCTTTTGTCCAAAGGCTTGATCACGCAGTCGGAGCGCCCTTTGCCCGACTCCCGGTTTGACAGCACG
>Ga0099364_10013048_pt1 | contig 11172 bp, 10 predicted proteins | sample TergutTh196P3_FD_73070 | JGI IMG/M metagenome (GOLD analysis project Ga0099364, IMG submission 73070) | Microcerotermes parvus P3 segment gut microbial communities from Pointe-Noire, Republic of the Congo - Th196 P3 | ecosystem: Host-associated > Arthropoda: Insects > Digestive system > Gut ... | reverse complement strand
ATGTTCATCACCGGCATCGCCAATATCCGCGACGTTATTCCGTTCCCAAGAACGCCGGGCAATTGCGATTTTTAGTTTTTTCCTATGCAAGTTCTCAAACATCCTCATCCGATTCTGAAGTACAAGTCGAAACCGATTGCGAAGATCAATCAGAAACTTCGTGATCTGATCGCGGAAATGTTCACGGTGATGTACGACACCGACGGCGTCGGACTGGCGGCGAACCAGGTCGGCTTGCCGTTACGGTTCTTCGTTATGAATCCGACCGGCAACCGCGAAAAGAAAGACGAGGAATACGTCTTCATCAATCCGGTGATCCTGAAACGCCACGGTACAGCCGAAGAGGAAGAAGGCTGTCTGAGTTATCCGGGAATCAATGTTCCGGTGGTCCGCTCGGAAAGTATCAAATTCGAAGGCATTGCCGCCGACGGTTCGCTGCAACAATTCCAATGGAAAGGCCATCCGGCAAGGGTCGTGCAACACGAACTGGACCATCTGAACGGCGTCGGTTTCGTAGAGCGGCTGTCGTCGACGGTTCTTCTAAACGTTCAGCAGGATTTGGATGATTTGCGCACGGAATTCGAAGGCAACCAGCGCCTCGGCTTTGTACCGTCCGACGCGGAGATTGGCCGAACCATTGCGGAACTCGAATCCGAATACGTTTAGCCGGTACGCCGGCGCAGTCTCCGATTGCTTAGTATGAATCACCATCTCCTCTCCGCCTTGTTGACACTTTTATTGATCCTGTCGGCAGCGGGTCTGCGATTCCACGAACTCGGAACCTGGTCGTTCGCCGGCGACGAACTTTTCACCTATTACGAAACAAGAATTTGGACGGGCGAAATCCAGGCCGAAGAACTGAATAAACCGAGCGTCGGAAATTACTATGATTCCGACACAATGCGACTCGAAGATTCGCAATTGGCTCGCCTTCCTCGCTTGATTCCTGTAGCCTATGCCGTCCATTGGCTTAATTACCGGCTTTTCGGAACGGATGAATTCGGCGCCCGTGTCCTGATGGCCATTATTGGATCGCTCAACGTCGGCTTGGTGTTTTTACTTGCCCGGCCACTCTTCGGAATCTTGGGAGCGTCGGTGCTGGCAGTGTTCGTCCTTTTTTGTCCCGAACACCTTTTCAACAGTCAGAACGTCCGAATGTATGCCCTGACGTATCTGTTGATTTCCGTTGTTTGGCTTTTGGGGGGGCATATTACTCAAAATCGATCCGTGAGAGCGGCGTTTTGGATCGGTCCCTGCGCCATTCTCCTGGTCTTGTGCCACTCGCTCGGCGGATTGATTTGGGGCGGTCTCCTCCTTGGTTTGGCGGTTGACTATGTCATTTCCCGAAGGACGAACGAGGAAAAAAAACATCCGAAATTACTTTTCTCACTGATTTTCCTCTGGTCGCTCATTTTGCTCGGCATCGCCTTTTGGCACATTTTGCCATTGGGCGCGGGTTGGAACACCGACCGTACTTGGGGATACTCGCCGATTCACACCCTGATGGCTGTGGTTGCCCGGATCGGTTGGCCCATTTTCCTCATGAGCCTGGTGGGTGGCGCGTACGCCCTTTTCCGAATACGTGAACTCTCCAACGCCTATTGGTCGAGCGTCCTCCTCGGATCAATAGGCGCTTGTCTGATATTGCCGCTCGTGGTGACCTTTTATCCGTGGTACAGTTTTCTCCTCACGTTTCCGTTTTTCGTTTTGGCCGCCCGGCTTGTTGGCCAAATTCGTCTCCTTCCGGGTGAGCGGGAATCCTTTGTTACCGTCGGTTTCAACGGTTTCGTCTTGATTATCGCCGCCGCTCTTCTTAACATGCCGGGAACGCTCAGTTACTATAGGGATGGCAATCGACTCGATTTTCGTTCCGCTTATCAATACATCGCGGAGCACACGCAGGACGGAGACGGTGTGATTTGTCCCTTCATCGGATTGGCCGAATACTATCTTCCGGACCGATATCCGATTTTTCCGCTCCGCAGTCAGCGAAAGGGGCAATACATTCAAGAAACCATCGAGCAGGCCAGCGAAAAGCGGCTTTGGATCGTTTGCCACAGTCACCGCGGCGGTTTGGAGAACGAAATGCTTTGTTGGTTGACCGATCATGCCGTGTTGGAGGCCAAGTTCGGCAGGAAACGCCTCGACCACATCGATAACGATGTTTACGTTTTTCTTTTCGACCCTGAAAAAACGACGGGGAGGCCAAGGGAACCGTGAATGAGCCAACCGGTTTCTCTCCGTTTTGAAAACTTGACGACGGACCGCCTCACGCCCCTTACTTCTCCAGCACAATGGTTTTAACCACGAAGTCACGAAGGACACGAAGAAATGCGAAGAAGCCGAAAAAGAGGCGATCTCCGTGGAATTGTGAAACGTCGACAACTCCATTTTTATCACATCTTCTTGATCCTTCGTGATCTTCGTGGCTTCGTGGTTCATTTTGATTGCGCTGTCGTATTACGATACCACTCACCGGTTGACTTGGACGATGTTTGTTCGTAGAATGCCCGGCGCGTGTGGTTTCCTTCCTCTCTTCGTTCCCCGGAGTACCGGTAAAATCATTTTCCAACTCGAATCAATCATGCTAAGACGATTACCCTTCCTTTGCCTTGGGCTTTTTCTCTGCTCGATCGGTGTTGCGATGGTAGCCAACGCAGAGCGACCGAATGTCGTGGTTATTCTGGTCGACGACCTCGGATGGGGCGACTTGAGTTGTTACGGTGGTCCAAACGTCAAGACGCCGCACATTGACACGTTGGCAAGAGATGGAATGCGGTTCACCAAGTTCCGAGCCAACAGTTCGGTTTGCTCGCCGTCTCGGGCGGCGCTTTTGAGTGGGATGTATCCTGATCGGGCCGGCGTATCCGGTGTAATTCGGACGATGGAACCGGAGTCCTGCGGCTTCCTTGCCCAACAGAAAGACCTTCTCACGTTGCCGGAAGCGTTACGGAAAGTCGGTTATCAAAGCGCGATCGTCGGAAAGTGGCATCTCGGCCTCGAATCGCCGAATTTGCCGAACGAACGCGGATTCGACTTCTTCCACGGATTTCTCGGCGATATGATGGACGATTATTGGACCCATCTTCGTCACGGAATCAATTATATGCGGCGAAACGGCGAAACAATCAATCCCGAAGGCCACGCCACGGACATTTTCACGAACTGGGCCTGCGATTATCTCAAGGAGCGAGCGGCCAAGAAAGACAAACCGTTTTTCCTCTATCTATCGTACAACGCTCCGCACGGTCCGATCCAGCCGCCGCCGGAATGGCTGGAACGAGTCCAAAAACGCGAACCGGATGTTCCGGAAAAGCGGGCCAAACTCATTGCGCTGATTGAGCATCTGGACGACGGCGTCGGTAAGGTGCTCCAAACGATGGAAGAGACCGGTCTGGACAAAAACACGTTGGTTTTCTTCCTGAGCGACAACGGCGGTGATTTGCCGGCGGGAGCGTTCAACGGTTCGCATCGGGACGGCAAGGGAACTATGTACGAAGGCGGCCTTGTCATTTCGTGCCTTGCTCGCTGGCCGGGGAAAATCAAGCCCGGAACCGTTTCCGAAGCGGAAGGCGTTCAGATGGACCTCTTTCCGACCGTTCTTGAGGTCGCCGGTGTCGATCTGAAAACCGCGAGGGGAACGATCTATCCGCAACGCCTTGATGCCGCCAGCCTGATCGACGTGCTGACCGGCAAGGAAGCACTGCTTCCTCCACGACAGTTGTACTTCGTTCGCCGTGAGGCGTCGTGGTACTTCGGCATGAAGACCAGTGAGGCTCTCATCGATGGCGGCTGGAAAATCCTGCAAAACACGCCTTTTTCGGAACGAGAGGTCTACAACCTCAATGACGACCCGTTGGAAACGACGGAATTGAGCAAAAAATCGAGAGAGCAATTTCGTGGACTTGAGGCGAAACTCCGGCGTCATATTCAGGAAGGCGGGCGCGTCCCCTGGATGCCCCCGGCGAAAGATTAGCGAACGGCAACCTCTGATCACACAAGGAAGAGGCGGACCTCGGCAAGGTGACGTTTTGAATTCAGAACCGTAAGTGCAACGAAGCGGAACTGGTACGGGAACCGGCTCGATTGATTCGGTTGCCGAACCGTTTCCGCTTTTCTTGATCCCCTATTTCAGGGTTGCACGGTTTCTAGCGGTTATGCGTCGCAAGGAAATTTCTTTTGACTGACGGAGCATTTCGTGCCGACTAAGTGCCAGTAGGACTCTGTTTTGTTGTGTACAGTTACCCCCCAAAAAAATGAAAAAGTTACATTTTTTCGCCGTTGTTTTTATCACTTCTTTCGTTTTCGTCGCTTCCGGAGCGGCGAACGATTGCGATCCTTGCATTGCGACTTCCTGTGAAAGCGGTAAATCGGACACTCTTGCAACTTATCTGTGCGAAAAGAGTATTTTCGAGTCCCGACTTTTCGAGAATCAACTCATCGGAAAGAAATCGAAGTCGAGAATCCAACTCTACGGCTGGATGCTAACCGGTATTACCGTCAATAATCACGGAGCGACCAACACCTACGATGGCAGCCAGTATCAATTCAACAATCGCTATTACGACGACGGAACGATGAAGCGTCCCGGAATGTCCGACGAATCGGGCAATACTTACGTATTGCAACTCGAACAACCATCGGATTGGAAGGTCAACCAACTTTGGTTCGGAGCCAAAAGGGACCTCGACAACCGCTTCGGATGGGGCTTTCAATCCGACTTCGTTTATGGAACCGATCTTCGCTACGCCCGGAACTGGGGCGACCAGTCCTTCGATTACAAATGGGGCAGCGGCGATTACTTTGCCTCGTTCGCGCAACTCTTCGCAACAATCGGCAAGAAAGATTTATTCGTCAAAGTCGGCAAGTTCGCCGGCAGTTTTTCTTATGAAGGTTTAGCGGCACCGAGAGAATACTTCTACACTCACGCCAATATCTGTTACGGTCGTCCGCTGACCACGCAGGGAGTGATGGTCGAATGGCATCCCAACAAGAAATGGATGCTCACCGGCGGTTGGACGGCGGGAGTTTTCAATAGTTTCGAAAATCCCTTCAGTGACAGCGGCTTTTTAGGCAAGGCGACTTACAACATTACGAAGAACGCCTCGTTGACGTACAAAATTTATTACAACGACCGGGGCGCACGGAACGCAACGACCAACATCGGACAGATCGATTGTTTCAACACGTTGATTTTCACATGGAAAATCAACAAGAATTGGTTTTATATGGGCGAGGTTGCTTTTACGGACGGTAAGCATTACAGCGTTGATGGAAAAACCGGCAGCGATGCCTGGGGAATCAATAACCATCTGATTCGGACGTTCACCGAGAAATTTTCGATGGGTCTCCGCGGCGAATTTCATCATTCGCGCAGTTCGACCTTTGACCGTCCTCTCGTTTCCGGCGGACAGGGGGGCGATTTGTGGAATATTACCTTGGCGGCTCATTATAAACCGAATCCGAAGACGACGATTCGGCCTGAAATTCGTTACGACTATGCCGATTACAAGAATGGTTATCGTCCCTTCGGCGGCGACGCAAGCAAGAGCGATCAGATTTCCGGCGGCGTGTCGCTCCTCGTAATGTTTTAAGGCTACCGTCGGAAATGAACCGCCAAAGAAACAAAAAGAATCAAATTGTCTTGTTGGGGCGTATGAAAAAGGAGGGGCGGTATTTTCATACGTTTCAATTTAAGGTCGCAGCAGTGATTTTAGCGAAGAAAGGCACGGAGAATACCGAAAGACAACGTTGAGCCAACAAGAAACAACCTCAATGTTGTCTTTGGGAAGTTCTTTATGCTCCTTTGATCGGGAACGCTGACGGATTAGGGTTTAAGTTGAAACGTATGGGGGACGACTCACAATTTTAGTGTTGATGAGGTACTACCCTTCCCCCTCGCCCTTTGATCCTCGTCCTTCCCCTTTTCTCATTCGCCCCTTTTTCTTCAAGGCAATCTCGGCGACTTTGTCTTCCATAACCTTGCCGGGCTTGAACGTAACGACGTACTTCTCCTCGACGGCGACAGGCTCACCGGTTCTTGGATTACGCGCCTTCCGGGGAGCGCGACGCTTGACTTCAAAAACACCGAAATTACGTAGTTCAACCCGACGCTCCGCAACCAGAGTCGCAATAATGGTGTCGAACGTCTTCTGGACAATCTCCTTGGTACATTGTTGCGTCAGTTCGAGATTTTCGGAGATGGAACGAACGATCTCTTTTTTAGTCATAATTTACTCCGGGGAGGATAGAAAGCATCGGAAGAAGCGCTCCGAACAGCGTCCGGTGCCGCTTTGCCGAAATCGAAAGAAGGGAAAGGCGCCGCCCGGATTCGAACCGGGATATAACGGATTTGCAATCCGCTGCCTTAGCCGTTTGGCTACGGCGCCATCAGGGAAACCGCAACACGCCGAAACCAATCTCTCTCGACGAAGTGGTCCGGAGGGGGCCTCGGCAATCGATATCCAAGGATTCACTTCATCTGAAAACGATTTGACGACCGGTTGCCGATGTTTGGAACTTTTCGAATTTTGGCAAAACGGAACGGGATCATCAACGCTCCGTACGTGTGGATTGAATCTAGCAAAGAATCCGACTCCTTTCAAGGGACCCGCCGAAAAACTTTGCGGAATTTTATCGATTTGGTCGATAGATACTAGAGAGCAAGAGGAGCATTATTCCCCTGTTTCCCGTTCCCTCCATGTTTTCCCGACGTTTTATTTTTCAATCCGTTCTTTTCGGACTTCTGTCCGTTTACGGAGGCTCTTCTTTTGCGCAGAGTACCGATTTTACGCAAAATGCCAGTGAAGCCCTGACTGCCGAGGTTCTGATAAACACGCTTTATGCGAGAACGGCTGCGGAAAAAAAATACTGCGAGAACGTTATTGCGGCGAGAAACGCCAAAATTTTGCCGGATCGTATTCTCTACTCTGCGTACCGGTACGCAATGCAAAAGGACAAAAGCCGTCGGTTCACGTATTTTCAGATCACCCTTACCAATCTCTGCAAAGAGGCCGGCATTACGTTACCGACAGCGACGACATCGACGAAGACCTCTTTCAATCCGTTCTCGTTCTTCCTGAGTCCGTTCAAGTAGGTCCCGTGGCCCTGTTGCAACGTCGCAACCGGGGTATAATGACCTCATCTGTCGCGGAAGGACATTGTGGTTCGTCATGAAAAATCACGAGCCACGAATCACGAACCACGAATCGCGTTCTATGAATCTGGTCGTCTGTTTCAAGGAGGGGCCGGTCGAGGAGTATTTGATCGACCGTATCCATACGGCTTGGCCGGAAGTTGGAATTACCAATGTCGGTCAAAAAGATGTTGCGGCAGCGCTGCTGGACGCTGATTTTTTCTGCGGACACGCCAAGGTTCCTGTCGATTGGGACGCCGTGGTTCGACAAGGGCGACTCCAATGGATTCAGTCCTCCGCCGCCGGAATGGATTGGTGCCTCGTTCCCTCCGTCGTCGAATCAGACATTGTGATTTCGACCGCTTCCGGGGTCCTTGCCGATCAGGTTGCCGAACACACGATGGCGTTGATCCTCGGATGGATGCGTAATTTGGAAACGTTTTTGAGGGAACAACACGATGAGCGAACACCGGATTATCGTAAATTTTTCCGGCGCCCGACTCGTGATCTGACGGGCCGGACGGTCGGAATTGTCGGATTCGGCGGTGTGGGGCGGCGGCTTTCGCAAGTTTTGACTCCGTTTCGGACCGAAATTTTGGCAATCGACCTGTTCCCGGTCGACAAGCCGCCGCACGTTTCCGAACTCTGGCCGCCGGAGCGACTTGACGATCTGCTCGGCAAGTCCGATGTCGTGATTCTCTGCTTGCCGTTGAACCTTCAGACACGGGGAATGTTCAATGGCGACCGACTGAAAAAAATGCGACCGGAAACCCTGTTCGTGAATGTCGCACGGGGACCGCTCGTCGATACCGACGCCTTGGCTGCTGCGTTGAAAAACAGGGAACTCGCCGGAGCGGTCGTCGATGTAACATCGCCGGAACCGTTGCCGAAGGAACATCCGCTGTGGAATTTTCCGAACGTGATCGTTACACCACACGTCGGCGGCCAATTTCGGTTCCGTTTCGATGACGTCGTCGACATTTTTTCAGCAAATATCCGCCGTTGGCAAGAAGGCCGACCGTTGATTAACCATCTGACGCCGGAAGGCAAACGCCTCGGCTTTCCGCTGCGCTCACCGGACTATCCGCTGTGGATTGATATTCGAGACTCGGAGATTGCATCAACATGAAAAAAAAAAGATTCCGTCACCCTCTACCGCAAGTCCGACGATGAGTAACCTTACCTCTCCGTTGTCTCCCTCATTCAGTTCGACGACGGCGTATTTTGAAAAATCCCTCACCCGAACGCACGGTGGGGGGACCGCTAACTGTTCGGTCGAGTTGCGCAACGAATACGGTGTCGTCTTGTGCCAACAGAAGGTGCATTGGGAGGATGAACTTCATTTCATTCGTCCGCTCGGCAGTGGGGGACAGGGCGTCGTTTTTCTCAGTGAGCGGCGCGGCAGCGACGGATTCGTGTTGCCCGTGGCGATCAAGGTCTTTTCGCCGGAGCGTTTCGACAGCGACATTCGTTATGCGCAGGAGATGGAATATCTCGCCCACATTACGGCGAGGGTTGCGAGAATTCAGCACGACCACCTGCTCGCCGTGCAAAACTGGCGGTCGGTCAACAATATCCGTATGATGGAAATGGAATGGGTCGACGGCGTCGACCTGGCTCGACTGCTACGGCAGGAGGTGCTTGACACCATCCGCAAACGGGTTACGACAAAGCGCTGGGAGCATGTCGAAGAGGTCGTTATGACGAATGGGCCGATGCATCCGCGTCTGCAACCGGGTGTTGCGATTCCGATCATCCGCGACTGTCTCGGTGCCTTGGCTGCACTGCATCGGGAAGGCATTGTTCATGGCGACGTCAAGCCGTCGAACATTATGCTGAAGCGGGCCGGCAATGCGAAGGTCGTTGACATCGGATCGGCATTTGAGATCGAAAATCGTCCGCCGATACGACCGTTTACGCTGTCCTACGCCGCCCCGGAGGTTCTCGAAGGTAAGGAAATCACGCCTCGCAGCGACATTGCGAGTCTCGGATACGTGCTGATCGAGATGCTTTCCGGCCAAAAACTGTTCGGCGGACATTCCAATATGAACGGTTTGGACGGTCGCCTGTTCCTGGCGAGTCGATTGCAACATATTTTGCCGCCGAACGTGGCGTCGAGCGAACTCCTGATGAAATTCTGCAAAAGCCTTGTCGCTCCGGACCCGAACAAGCGTTTTGAAAATGCGGAGGCCGCTGATTTGTTCAAGGACGGCGCCGCCGCTTTTCAGCGTCAACTTGTCAAAGGCGACCTGTCCTGTGAGTACGAACCGGAGATACGCAATCTGCTCGATGATTTCGACGAAGAACTCACCAGATAAAACGCAAAAGCCGGGAGCCTTCGGAATCTTTCGGATTGTTGGTTAGAGTTCCCTTTGAGGGCGGAGCAATTTGGAGTCGGTGTCCTTGTCTGAATCGTCGTAAATTCCGATACCGATTTTTTCGGCCCACGGCGAATCCCCGACGTTTCGATAAATCCCACAGAGTCGATTGGGCCAGTTGCCGAAGAATCGTTTCGGAAACACCATGCACGCCGTTCCGAGCAGGAGCCGCATGTCGAAGCAGAACGAGGCTCGTTCGATATATTCGAGGTCAAGCACTAATTTTTTTCGCACATCGCCGAGTCCGGTGTCCGACGGCAGATTCAATTGGGCGTATCCTGTCAGACCGGGCGGAACCAACGTTCGGTAGGAATAACCGGGAATCTCCAGGCTGAGTTTTTCGACGAATTCCGGTCGCTCCGGCCTCGGACCGACAACGGTCATTTCGCCGCGCAGGACATTGAGAATCTGCGGCAGTTCGTCGATGTGTAACGGACGCATGATTTTTCCGACAAGCGTAACACGAGAGTCTTGTCGGGCGGTCCACTTTGCCCGATTGACCGATTCAGCATCAACGGTCATGGAGCGAATCTTGTGCATCTTGAACGGCTTATCGTCTTTGCCGAGCCGCGTCTGAGAGTAGAAAGCCGGTCCCTTCGACGTCAACTTGACGAGAAGCACAAATAAGAAAATCGTCGGAACAACGACCAGCGCCGTGAGGAGAACCACTGCGGCATCGAAGTACCATTTGACGCGAAAATATCCGGAAACCTTTGGTGGAGAAAAACTGTCGTGCATCGGGACTCATTTCGAATAGTGGAGACCAACGATTTTCCCCGGTATTCTACTCTCGGAAGATCGCGTGTCAAGGATTCCGGCAATCTTCCTTCCTGCGTTCTACTTCTCCAGCGCACTGATTTTAACCACGAAGGCACGAAGATCACGAAGAATCAAGAAGAAGTGATACAAACTTTTTCCCGTTCCCTTCCTTCAATTGATATTCGGATCGTCGGGCAAGGCTTCAACGTGGATGACTTCACGGAGGACCTGACGTCCGATCAGGTCGACGAGTCCCGGCCAGATTTCGGTTTCGTCCATAAAAACGATTTCCGCAGACGCTTCGGCAAGGTACCAGGCTCCTTCGTGAATTTCTCTGGCCAGTTGACCGCTTCCCCAGCCGGCGTTGCCGACGAAAAAGCGAAACGGTGCCGACTTGTCGTCGGCCAACGCCTCCAGAGATTCACGGGAAGTGGAGCAATAGACGCCGGACATGACCGCAAAATCTCCGAGTTCGGCGTTTGTGTGCAGCGACATAAGCGGTCCCGGCACGGGACCGCCGACGTGCAGGTTCGCCGTCGTTCGACACGATTCTTCGAAGATCGTCGACCAGAGTTCATTGATCTTTTTGTTCGACTCGCGGTTCAAAACCAGTCCGAGAACGCCGTCGTCGTCGCTTCCCCGAAGAAGAAGGACGACGCTCTGACGAAAATTCTCGTCGAGTAGCGTCGGCGTCGCAATCAACAGTTTTCCGGAGTAATCCATAGACGGGGCGGCGTTCGGGGTGATGGGGGAGGATCCTTTCCGTGTCCGCTCACGGAATCATTGTAATTGGTTCGTCGTCCTGAAAAAGTCAGGTAAAATTGCCGGAAGTCCCGTCAACTCCGCTCGCTAGAGCGTATTAAAAATTGCTCTGGAATCCCTCTCCCTAGGGCTTACGCC
>Ga0099364_10013046_pt1 | contig 11172 bp, 7 predicted proteins | sample TergutTh196P3_FD_73070 | JGI IMG/M metagenome (GOLD analysis project Ga0099364, IMG submission 73070) | Microcerotermes parvus P3 segment gut microbial communities from Pointe-Noire, Republic of the Congo - Th196 P3 | ecosystem: Host-associated > Arthropoda: Insects > Digestive system > Gut ... | reverse complement strand
AAGAGAGTCTTTGACAGAAAAAAATAATACAAATAAATGCGGTATTGATAGTGCGCCGGGATGTTTATATAATACTTTTTATCAAGTTAAGAATGGACATAAACTAATGGGATTGGGCGCTAATGTTTTGTTAGATAAAGAAAAACACTGTTTTATGCCTACAACCAGCGTATTGGATATCAGTGGGGATATGAATTACTGTACAGATATTTCAAATCGAAATTTGGTGGCAGAAGGACTAACGCCGTTTCAGAGTTATTGTGGTCCCGGTAGTGCGATAAACATGGATCATGTTGCTTTTAATGAGCATATTGTAAATTACCTCATCAACGAAATCGAAACCTACATTGAGCCCGGCTCCCGGGAAATTCCTTTATGCGGAACGGCAACTTACAGTGTTCATTTACCTGCGGGAGCAACGAGTCAGGCTGTAACCTGGACATGCAGCCCCAATTTACAGATACTGTCGGGGCAGGGTACAAAAACCATTACCGTACGGGCAAACAGTATGGGAGCCGGCTGGGTGCATGCCGCGCCTAACCATCTCACTTATAATAAGGAACTCAAAAAATACACGCTCAGTGTTACCAACAGCGTATCCCACCCGGTTGCTCCTCAATACATCACCGGTAGCCAAACATGGACTACGCCCCGTTTAATAGATAAAACAATCTATATACAATCCGGCGCCACTTTAACCATTACCGGCAGCGTGTATTATACAAGCGATGCCGGCATTGTCGTTCAAAACGGAAGCCTTGTATTAAACAGCGGCGGCATTTTAACCAGCGTCTGCGGCAACAACACTTGGCAAGGCATTCAACTGCAAGGCAATAACAGTTCGTTAGTAATGTCCGGCGGTTCAACGCTTATCATTCCCGAATCGGCGCAAATCACAGTAGACCCGGGCGCTTCATTTACGGTAAAATCAGGCGCTAACTTAACGCTGCAAAGCAGTGGGAAAGTAGCGGTGAAGTCCGGCGGTTATCTTTGCGTAGAATCGGGCGCTACTATCAATCTTCAGAGTTACAACAGCGTAATTTCGATGCTCCCCGGAGCCATTTATGGCGCAAATCCTGCAAATCCCGCCTGTAGTTCGTCCATTGCATTTACAGGAAGCGGCTGCGTGCCTAATTACAGTCAGGATGTGTATATTCAGAATGAGATTATTTATTATAACCGGTATATCGCCGGCAAAAACATTTACGTCGGTCATCACGTAACCAACTCAAAACCATACGGCAATGTGATGATAGTCAATAACTCACATGTAATATTCGACGCAACCGAAAAAATACGCCTTGATGCAGGCTTTAAATGTTATTTGGGCTCAACATTTAAAGTAATAAAATGATTTTTGCAACTTGCAAAAATCACGGTTCAGAAAACGGTACTTTCCGTATCGCGCCAAAACTGCACTCATCAATACACAACCCGCATTTGATACATTTTTCGGTATCAATATGATGAATTTCGTAAGGCGTGTATGGAATGGCGTCGACGGGGCAAACTTTGGCACATTTGGTACAGCCATTGCAAGCATCGCTTATCTCTAACTGTATCATTTCGAGGCAAGTGCCTGTTTTGCAAATGCCGTTAATGTGTTCCTCGTATTCGTGGCGGAAATAGTTTAGCGTGGTCAAAACAGGATTGGGCGCGGTTTTGCCAAGTCCGCATAACGATGCGCGTTTTACGCTGTTTGCCAAATTTTCCAGCGTATCAATATCCTTCATTTCGCCTTTTCCGCTGCAAATTTTTTCCAAAATATCCAACATGCGGCGAATGCCCACACGACAAAAAGTACATTTTCCACAGGATTGTTCGCAGGTGAAAGTCAGAAAATAACGCGCCACGTCCACCATGCAATCCGTTTCGTCCAACACCACTAATCCGCCGGAGCCCATCATTGCGCCAAGTTGATTGAAGGCGTCGAAATCGACCGGCGTATCGCACAATCCGGCAGGAATGCAGCCCCCCGAAGGTCCGCCAACCTGCACGGCTTTCAGTTTTTTATCGTTCTCAACGCCGCCGCCTATTTCTTCCACAATCTGGCGTAAAGTGATGCCCATCGGGACTTCTATCAAACCGCCGAATTTTACTTTTCCCGCCAAGGCAAACACCTTTGTGCCTTTGCTGCCTGCGGTTCCGATTGAAGCGTAATTTTGTTGTCCCTGTGTAACGATGTACGGTATTTGGCTCAATGTTTCGACATTATTTACCAAAGTGGGCTTGTCGAAAAGCCCCTTTTGGGCGGGAAACGGCGGTCGCTGACGCGGAAATCCACGCTCGCCTTCAATCGAAGCAATTAACGCGGTTTCTTCGCCGCACACAAAAGCGCCGGCGCCTTCGAATACATTTATTTCAAACGAAAAATCGCTTTCCAAAATATTTTTTCCAATCAAATTTTGCTCTTCGCAAAGTTGCAAAGCCTTGCGAATGCGCGACACTGCCAAGGGATATTCCGCGCGGATATAAAAAATTCCCTTGTTTGCGCCTACTGCGTAAGCGGCAATCAACATACCTTCGATTACGCGGAAAGGATAACTTTCGAGCAGCATTCTGTCCATGAACGCACCCGGGTCGCCTTCATCGCCGTTGCAAATCACGTATTTTTCTTTTTCGGGAGATTGCTGTACAATTTTCCATTTTTTCCCTGTCGGGAAACCGCCGCCGCCGCGACCGCGTATGCCGACCTCGCTCCCGCCGGTGCATTGTGAAATGGAAAGGGCTTGTTTCAATACTTTCCGTAAAGCATCGAAACCGCCGTGCGCACGGTATTCTTCCAAATTTAACGGCGACAAAAAACCATATCCTTCGGTAGAAATATGTTTTTGATATTGTAAAAAACGGTTTATTTTATCGGTGCGTTCCTGTTCCGATTTCCAAACCACATTATCCCATGTTAAATCGGTGTGAAATGCGTCTATTTGCCATAAAACTCTGTTTTTCAATTGTTTTAACCGGTTTGAAGGTTTGAAATTTTGCAACAGGATTTCTTTAATTTCATCGGGCTTCACATTCGGATAGCGCAAAATTGTTCCGTCTTTTTGCACCACGTCCACAAGCGGCACTTTATTGCATACGCCCACGCAACCGACCGGTTTTATCTCAACTTCGATGCCCAACTGGGCGGCGGCGGTTTGCAGTTCGGTGTAAATACCTGCCGAGCCGCTCGCCATGCAACAAGAACCCATGCCGAGACGGATTTCGCCTGCGTTTGACCTTTTGACTTTTTGATTTCTTGACTTTTCTTCCTCGTTGAGCGAAAGCAAAAAATCGTCTATCACTTCGTCCACCTTTCCGGGCGCGACATGTCCGTAGGTTTTTTCGTTGATTTGCACGACAGGCGCCAATGTACAACAGCCCAAACAGGCTATTTTTTCTACCGAAAACAGTTTGTCGGGCGATGTGATTTCGCCTTCGGGAATACCTAAATGGCGCACAAAAGCATCGTACACATTGCTTGCGCCTTTTACGTGGCAAGCCGTGCCGGTGCATACTTTTATTAAATGTTCGCCCATGGGAGCGTGGCGAAACTGCGAATAAAACGTAGAAACGCTGATTAATTGCGCCCGGTCGATTTCCGTTTTTTCGTACAAACGTTCAATTGCCTCATGCGGCAAATAGCCAAATTCATTTTGTATGGCTTGGAGCAAAGGAATAACATCGCTTCGCTTCGTGCCGGTGCGTTGTATGATGGCGTCCGTTTTTGCGATAAAATCGGTGTTATCGTGAGGGTTATTGCAAGTGCAGTTCATATTTATTTTTTAGCACGCGGATATTTGTGCCATTCCAATTATTTTCTTGTTTTTTCAGTACAAAAAGCCGAATAGCCAAAGTGGAATTTTGTTACCAAAACCATTTTCTATATTATCGGCGGCAATGTATGCATTTGCAATGCCTTTTATTTGCGAATTACCTTTGTTTTTTCCTTCAACTTCAAAAATAAATTTTTCGTCAATGGTAAAATCGCCGTGTTTCGCCGTGTTTACTTTGTGTTTCGCCCGCAACTGATTGGCAAAAAATGTTTCTCTTTCGTTGCCTGTATTTTTATTCTCAAACGAGAGTGAATTGATAAGATTTGTATTGTCAAGATAAATTTTTTGTGGTTTCGACAATGTTTCCAACGAGGGCGCGGGTTCATTTATACACATCAAAATGCCTGCCCTGTCTAATAAATATAGATATTTTACCAACGCATTTCGGCTGATTTCTATTGAACTGCTTAATTGAGAAATATTGGGCGTAAATGGCACTAATTCGCCAATAATACCTAACATTTTTTTTATTTTCAAAATAGTGGCATACTCAATATCTTCAATTGTTGGAATATCTTCTTTGAGTGTTTTGTTAATTGCCTGCTCTATTTTGAAAGGATAAGTTGACAAACTATCCTTGTAATAAGGATAATAGCCGTGCTCTAAATACTCCTTAAAAGTTGGAATAATTTTGATTTTATCAATAATCTCAAATACTATATTTCTGTGATTATCAACGATTTCCTGCAATGAATAAGAGTTGAAAGACAGATTATATTCGTATTGCAAAAACTCGCGGAATGACAAGCCACGAAGTTCATAAACAATTGCCCGCCTCGAAAAATCGACAGACGCCTCGAAAATTTCCAACATCGAAGAGCCTGTAAATACAATATTCAAAGAGCGATAGGCATCGTAGATATTTTTTATTTCGACGTTCCAATTTTTATATTTATGTACCTCGTCTAAAAATAAATGTGTGCCACCGAGCAAATAAAATTGTTCGGCAAGTTCAGACAAAGTATGGGTTGAAAACCAAATATCGTCTAAACTGACATAGAGGTTTTTTGATTTTTTATCAAAAGTTTGTTTTATATGTTGCAACAAAAGTGTTGTTTTTCCTGTTCCTTTTGCGCCAACAATGCCAATTAAACGGTTGTTCCATTCAATATTTTGGTACAAATATCGAACAAAACTGATATTTGTATCTTGCACTAATCGGTCTGATTTGATAATTAGATTTTCCATTTTTGTACAAAAATTGATGTTTTAAAATATCAACAAAGGTAATGCTTTTTTTTTAAGATACAGCATTTTTTTGAAAAAATGCAAAAATAAACAGAAAAAACTTTACTTTCTCTCGTTCTCACAAAATCTTTTGTTTGGTATGGTTTCGCTCCGCTCTGTTCCACTCTTGCAGCCAACAACAACGTGGGGGCGGCTTCACGCAGGCGGGTGGTTCACAAAGGTTTGGGCGGGCGATACACTTGCAAATTTCCACAAATGTTTTTGCGGCGCTACGCCCGCCATTGTGCCAAACCCGTTAACTGCTGGCGTTTTCATCATCTATTCTTGGTATTCTGATTTTTGTAGGGCTATTAATTAAATAATTTGTCTTTTTTCCGCTGTCATCTGCTATTAACATTGCCTTTTCCACCAAATCTTTCAAATCTCGCAAAGCGGTGTCTGTCGAACATTTTTGAAGTTTTGCGTAAGACGAACTGCGTAAAAATCCAATTTCTTTATCGTAACTGTCATACAAATAATTGATTATAAAACGCTGACGGTCATTAATTCCTTTGTCTTTGTGCAATTCCCAAAATTTCGCTTTGTCTAACACTATTTCAAGATTTTTTCCGCTTGCGAACAACGCCTTTTCAAAACAATCAAGAAACCAAACCAAATAATCAGTAATATCGCTGTCGCCTTTTTGCGTTTTTTCAATAAGGTTATTGTAGTGTTTGTGTTCCTTAAAAAGTTGATTTGACATACTGTAAAAACGGATTTTGCTATTGTCGCTGCGAGCAAGTTGCATATCCATAATAGCTCTTGCGATACGACCGTTTCCGTCATCAAAAGGGTGGATTGTTACAAACCAAAAATGTGCAATAAACGCTTTTAATAATGGGTCAAGTTGCTTATTTTCTGTATTAAACCATTGCAAAAAGTTACACATTTCTTGTTTAATTCTTTCGGGTTCGGGTGCAACGAAATGTATTTTTTCTTTTCCAAACAAGCCTGAAACAACTTTCATTCCTGCGGAACGATATTGTGCTACATCAATTTTGTAAAGTCCCGAAAAACCTTTGGAAAACAGCGAGTTGTGCCAACCAAAAAGTCGTTCTTCCGTCAATGGATTTGCATAATTTTGAGTTGCGTCTAAAAGTACATTCACAATACCCTCAACATCTCTCGGCACACTAACAAATTCTGAATTTTCAATACCAAGTTTGTTCGCAATAGACGACCGAACTTGTTCGGGATTAAGAAATTCGCCCTCAATTTTTGAAGAATCCACAACATCTAATGTAAGCGAAATCAAAGTAGATTCTGTTGTTAAATCAAAACCAAGATTTTGCATTCTGCCGAGCAAATTTCCCTGCAAATAGCGAGTGTTGACAAGCAATGGATAAATCACATCGTTATTCCAAACGAAGTCCGTCCAATTATTTTTTTCGTGTATATACATAATGCACCGCAAATCTTGCGGCAAAAATACAACTTTTCCACCGCAAAGTCAAATTTTATTCTTTTTTTTTAAATTTTTGCTACTTCAAGAAACTGTTTTTGAAATAGAAATAGAAACAAAAAAAACAACCAAAGACAATATAGATATTATTATTGCCCACATTGAACTTAACATTCCGCAGAGTGTCGCACAACTGCCCGCTTGCCGCAAGACACGAAAATTCCCCAATTTACAACCTCATGTTACGCAAGTCGCAAGTCGACAATTTTTTTAAATCATCCTTTTTTATCTGCTATTCTGTCGATACACAATAAACACTATTTTCTGTCCTAATCACAACCTTTTTATCCGTAAATGCCGGTGTGGCAAAGGTTTTTTCTCCTGTTTCAAAGGAATTAATCAGGCTGAAATCGCCTTTTGCAGAGAGAATAAAAACTTTTCCGTTCGTACAGATTAAGTAAATTTTTCCGTCCGCAATAATCGGCGATGCATGAAAATCGGTATTAAATTCCATTGAGTTTATCATCTCGCCGGTTTGGGAATGAAAAGTAGCTACAACGCCGTAACTTGTGGCTACAAGTACAAAATCTTTTGTTGCCGCCGGGCTGGCTATTTCGGGCAAAAACTCGTCGTTTTTCCATAGTATCGAACCGTCTGCCGCATTGATGGCAACCATCGTGGCATATTCGGTTGCGGCAAAAACGATGCCGTTGGCGTAGGCGGGACTTGGCGCCGGTTCGCCTGACATCGCTTCTACGCGCCAGTTTTGCTCTCCGTTGTTCGGGTTGTAGGAGGTGATGCCCGGATTACCAACTAATATCAATTGCGGTTTGTTGTTGACGGTTGCAAGTATGGGACTACTCCATGATGGGTGCCTTTCTGCACGGTCTTTAGCCCAGCGTTGATTGCCGGTTGCCACATCCAATGCGATAATTTTTTTCGCATTAAGATTGTCGTATTGTATAATCAATGAATTTCCGAAAATGAGCAACGAAGAGGCATATCCGTAAGAATTGTCGGGTATGCCGATATTTTTTGCCCAAAGCTGCTTCCCGTCCATATCGGCACAAATAATATCGCCTGTGGCAAAAATTGCGCATACTTGCTTGCCGTTGGTTGCTACGGTCGAAGCTGCCAATCCGGTATCGTCGGTTGTTTCGGGTATTCGACTGCCCGGAATATTTTTGGCTTCCAGCTTCCATAATTGCTTCCCTGTGCTTAATTCATAGCAAAACAATTCTCTGGCATTTTCGTCTGCGCCCGAAAAGAAAACTTTGTTTCCGTTGATTACCGGCGAGTTGAAGCCTTTTCGCGGCGTTTTTACTTTCCACAGAATATTTTTCCCCGATGATAAATTCCATGACGTCGGAATATTTTTTGCACTGCTTGCGCCGAGCGAATTATTTCCCCTAAAACCATTGTGCGTAACTTTCGATATTTCAATGCTGTCTGTTGTATTTTCTACAGTTGCTTCCTGTTCTAAGTCCACAATCAAATTTTCGGCGGCGCACTCATCTACAGCTTCATCGTTTTCGGCTGTCAGATTTTCTTTTGAAGAGATAGAAACAGGTCGCAAATTCCAATAATTAAATCCGCCGAATACCAGCAAAACAAGCGTCAAAACCAATGCCGCCCAACGGATATATTTGCGAGTAAGGGTTTTAAGCATCCAATCGTCAATCGGGTTGATTTCCTTTTCGGGCAAGGTTTTTACATCTTTATAATAAATACGCAACGATACCGTAAACACTATCGCCACAAACAACAAAATATACAAACCGGTTTCCAAATGACTTTGTGAAATAAAATACGCTTTGCGAGCCATTAAATCCAGCTGTCGGATTTGCTCATGCAACTCGGTATTGGCGGCATCGTTGTCGCTCAATTTTTTCAGATTTTCCAATACTTCGACTTGCAAACTTTGACCGTTTTTCACTTGTACATAATTGGTAATAAGCATTATGGAAAATACAAACATAAAAATTGCCGAAGCCAAAGCGATGTTTCTACTTATTTTAGACAATAAAATGTTAGGCATAAAATTTGAGATTTTTTTAATGTGTAAACTTTTTATTTTTTGTTTTTCGCCCACAAAAATAGTAATTTAAAATCAATGTCGTTTTATGAATTAAAAATTGACAGCAAATTGGTCTGATAAATTTTTCAAAAAAAAATAAAAAAAAAACGCCAAAAAATTTTTTTATTTCAAAATAACCTTTAACTTTGCGCCTCAAAGTACTTTTGAAATATGTAAAAATACATGATTATGACACAACAAATCGAAGATATTAAAGTCATCAGAGAAATGATGGAGCGCTCGTCTAAATTTCAATCAATCAATGGATTATCGCTTATCATTGCAGGGTTTATTGCTGTGGCGGGAGCAGGGTTTGCCTATTTTTATTTACTGCGCGACCCTTCGCTAACTCATTTTAACAGAATGCAGGAAACGCTGATTTTGCTTGCAACGGCGCTTGTGGTTTTGGCGTTGGCAGTAGGTATTATCTCGCTTTTCAGTTGGAAGAAGGCGAAGAAAAACAAACAAAGTTTGTGCAACAAAGTAACAATGCGTGCAGCCTACAATTTGATGATTCCGTTAGTGGTTGGTGGTGTTTTTTCGCTTGTGTTGCTCTACAATGGTCTTGTCGGGTATGTGGCATCTACTACGCTGATTTTCTACGGATTGGCATTGATAAACGCCTCAAAATATACCGTTCGTGAAATTCACATTCTTGGCATTTGCGAAATAATCGTCGGATTTCTTGCTGCCATTTATCTCTATCATGGCATTTATTGGTGGACATTTGGTTTTGGCATTTTGCATATTATTTTTGGCGCTATTATGTATTTTAAATATGATAAAGTCTGAATGGAAAACATCATTGCAAACTTAAATAAAATGTTCGACAGCCGAATACGATTAGGCATTATGTCTATCCTTTCGGTGAATGACGCGGCAGATTTCAACACCATAAAAGAATTGTTGGAACTAACCGACGGCAATCTTGCAAGCCATTTGAAAGCCTTGGAAAACGCGGATTATATTCAAACGACCAAACAATTTATCGGCAGAAAACCCAATACCAAATATCAAATTACAAAATTAGGAAAACACGATTTTAAAGAGCATTTAGATGCTTTGGAAAAACTTATCAAATAATTTTTTTTACAATATAACTTTGAAAATCAAAGTACTTTTAATTTCTAATTTAATAACATTTTAAACAAAAATTTTTATGGAAACACAAGAAAAAAAACAAAAGTTCACACAGTCAATCACATTTAAAGCATTGACTGTTGCTGCATTAACCCTTTTATTGCTTATTCCGAAAGCAATGATAACCGGTTTGATAGATGAACGGCAAAAACGAAGTAAAGAAACCATTCAAAAAATCAACGAAAAATGGAGCGACTCGCAAAGCATTTGCGGACCGGTTTTGACACTTCCTTACGACACAAAAATCACGGAATGGGAAACCGTCAATGGTCAACAAAAGCAAAAAGTAAGTTATCGAGAAGACAAGGTCAATATTGCGCCGAGCCGTGTAAATATTGATGTTAAACTTTTTCCGGAAGAAAAATATTACGGAATTTATAAAACCACGCTATACAGAAGCGAGGTGAATATTTCGGGAAGTTTCGACAATCTTGATGAATTTGATAATTATGACGGCGCGTGGCAACAAGCCTACATCACAATCGGTATTTCCGACTTAAAAGGTTTGGTGAGCGACGCCGCATTCACAGTAAACGGCAACACATATACTGCCGAAGCCGAAGGAAACACAAACTGGTTTAGCGGAAATACGTTGAAAATTCCGCTGAAAAATTTTGAAAAAACTCCGAACGCAAAAAACGAATTCAGTTGTAAATTAACGCTCAATGGAAGTGAAAGTATCAATTTTATTCCTGTGGGCAAAACAACCGAGGTAAAAATATCGGGCAAATGGGCATCGCCAAGTTTTGTGGGCAATTTCAGTCCGCAATCTACTATCGAAAACGGCAATTTCTCGGCAAAATGGCATATTATGCACTTTAACCGCAATATTCCCGAAGTCTGGGACAACAGCGCATCGAAATATTTCGAAAACTCGTCGTTTGGCGTGCGGCTTATCGAAACCGTTGACCACTACCAGCAAAACGAGCGTTCTGCCAAATACGCGCTGATGTTTATTGCGCTCACTTTCGTTGTGTTTTTCTTTGTGGAAGCGCTCACGAAAAAGAAAATACACATTGTGCAATACCTGTTGGTGGGCATCGCTTTGATATTGTTTTACAGCCTGTTACTATCTATTTCCGAACAAATCGGTTTTGCATTGGCATACCTCATTGCCAGCCTTGCCACCATCGGACTGATTAGTGCGTATGCTCAAAGTATTTTCAAAAACAAATTGCACACAGGCATTTTGGCTTTGATAATCAGTGTTTTATACATTTTCCTGTACGTAATATTGCAACTCGAAGATTTGGCTTTGCTTATCGGAAGCATCGGATTGTTCACAATACTTGGCGTAATTATGTATTTGTCGAGGAAAATGAATTTTTCAAAATAATTTTCGCATCAAACCTAAAAGTCAATTCATTGTCAGAGGAAGTTATAAATTGATAGTTCGGGTGCGTAGCGCCCTAATATTTGTAGCCCGAAAGATAGAATAGAAGTAAAAGATGCGTAGCATCGCAATATTAATAATTTATTGATTATATGGATATTACGGCGCTACGCAC
>Ga0099364_10013045_pt1 | contig 11173 bp, 14 predicted proteins | sample TergutTh196P3_FD_73070 | JGI IMG/M metagenome (GOLD analysis project Ga0099364, IMG submission 73070) | Microcerotermes parvus P3 segment gut microbial communities from Pointe-Noire, Republic of the Congo - Th196 P3 | ecosystem: Host-associated > Arthropoda: Insects > Digestive system > Gut ... | reverse complement strand
ACACAATCGCAGATAGACGAAAACCAAAGGTTGCTTCTTTCTACAAAGGAAGCATACGAGGGAATCATGAACTCCGGCGCAGAATTATCCGAAGCACAAAGGCAATATTTCGAGGATATGATTAGGCGAATAGATGAATTGATAACGTATTACAATATGCTGCGCGGTGCGGTTATTGATGTGATAAACGCACAAGGCGAGATTGAACAAAGAACTCACGCCCCATATGTCTATTCTACAACGCCCGGCCTAAAAGTAAGTACAGGACATACCGGCGCTCTCATTACCGCCGATGGATATGCAAATTTACAGGCAGGCGAATTGGTTATCCGCAAGGACATATCCGATAACCTTATCCGCGCAGCGCAAATGATGGCACAGGCTCCGCAGTTTCTCGCTGAATTACAGGCAAATGCAAACAGCTCAATTTACAATAATACCTCTAACAGCCGGACAGCAAATATAGACTTGCGCGGCGCTCAATTCGGTTCAGGCATAAGCGGGCAACGAACAGGCCGCGACTTCGGCGATGAAATGATGAAGAAAATCAATAATTTCCCGAAATGATGAAAGAGGCGAATGATAATGTGGATTAAATACGGCAATAGGCTACTTTTAGCAACATCTATTCGAGCAGCGCGGGAAACAAGCAAATGCGCCGATATTCAGGTATGCGGCGATTCTCACAGCCTTACCGTGCAATCAATACCCCTTGAAGGAGTAAGCAAAGTATTTAACCAAATCGCAGAAACAATTAATCAGGGCGGCATTTATTTTGAGTTTCCCGACAAGTTTTATATCCATCAAGATAATTGCTACCTTTCCATTGAAGAAGCAGAGGCCGATGTGGGAAAAAGAAATTGGCGACTGCTAAAACAAAAAAAGCGCGTCACAGTATCGCAAGTTTGGTAAAGGGGCTTTAGGGGGAGTAAAATTTTTGCGAGGCAACAGATGGGCGCTTGGGCGACACTCCCCCCCACCCCCTGCAAGCGCGAGATTACATAGACTGAGGGAAAGGCAACCCGCTAAAACTAAAACAAAGGGGCTTACCATGCTGAAAAGAACCGCCAGGGCTATAACTGCCGCAATACTCGCCAGATTCAGAATGACCGGCAAAGAGTTTGTAGTCTATTTGAACCAGCGCTATCCATCTTTCGACACACCGGCAGGAACGGTATCTCTCAAGCACGAAGTCGATGTAAACGACGGCCCGCTATCTGTAATATCGCCGGAAATATGTATATATACCAGTTGGGAACCGCTTGAACTTCCTTATGATGTCGCATACGGCCTGCAATATACGGAAGCGCAAAAGAAAGGCATAATAAAAGCGTTTCAAGCAACACAAGAACAGATATGTAAAGACGCTATAAAGCTCTTAGGTAAGCGCCGGATTGAGGGTTTTTATATATACTGGCATTATCACGCAAAGCCCGTGTGGGATTGTACCCGGTTTTTAACGTGGCGTAATTTCACCATCGTGGGCGATTGGCAAAAGCCGGAGAAGGCAAAAGCAAAGATAGGCGGGTTTAAGTGGGACTTTTTTATTGATGATTATGACTTTACCCAGTTTATGCAGCCAAAACCCTGATTTAATCAAGTAACTTGCGACCGGCTGACCGCTCTAATCGGGGCGGTCTTTTCTCATGTGCAACAATATATTGTGGGGCCATGCGTGTACAGGCGGCTACAAGACGCATGGAGCGTTTTACCCGCTAAGAGTATACGAATTGCTGCAAATCAATTAAAAGCTCCACATGGATTGACGAAGACCCCTTGCAGGCGATTCTATCATAAAAGACAAGCGGGTTACTCAAACGAGCAGCCCGCTAAACCTATTCTGCTTTAAGCGCATATTCTATGGCTAATATCCTGTCGCCGTAATTCTCTGCTTTGCCCTCTAAAACGGTCAGGCGCTTGTCTTGTTCATCGTTTTTCTCTCTTGCGTTAGAGAAACCATCAAAAGCAGCTTTGATTTTTGGCGTCAAATCATTTTCAACATTTATCTGAGAGCGATTAACCGTATCTATTCTTTCCTCAAACGAATCAAGGCGGTCACTAAATACCTTTAAATTATCCGTAATGTCGGACTGTCCTTGCTGTAGACTTGCCTGTCCGGCTTCTAAACTATCAAGTCGTGAATCCATCTTCTCAAGCATTGCCAGTATTTTTTCTTCGTTGTTCATGCCCCAACCTCCGTATTACAAATAACAGGCGAGCCACACTCGCCACAAAAATTAAATGGATATGGCGAACTCCATTTTCTTATATTCATTTTGCAATTTGAATTACCACAATAGTATTCATCTTGGGGTTTAGATGCTATCGGACTCCCGCAATCAATACAAAACTTATCGCCCATTATTCCCGAAGTTTCACGATTACAAACAGAACATTTTTTCATACGCTCAACCCCCGGAAGTTTATTATACACCCCGACCACTAAGATGGCAAGGGTTAAATATATACAATTTGTATAATATATCAGCTTTAATATACCAAATGTATACTTGAGTTCGCGAAAGCAAATAATACATTGCATTTGCATGAACGAGAGAAGTATAACACCGAGATGTTTTACACAATCAGATAAATAAAGCAATTTGAATTTGCAAATCACAGGCGGGCATTACTCCTTATTAGAGTTGTCGCGCTCCATCGTTTCATCAATAGCACGGTTGATAAAGCCGCTCAAACTCTCGTCGCGCCCTTGTGCATGAGCCTGAATAATTTCCTTTCGGCCTTTAGGTGCAATAATATTTATTTGGTCATATGTTTTATTGCGGTATTTATTTTTTGATTCTGCGCTTGTCTTTCCCAATCGTATCACCTCAACAATATTATACCACAATAGGCATACATATAGAAGTATGCAAACTTAACAAATATACTTCTAGAAGTTTAGGCAATATTCCATCTTTACATACTTCTAGACGTATGCTATAATATAATCACAGGGTAAGGGAACGGTGGCGGTCGAAAACCCCGCACAAAGAGCAGACAATATACTTGTGAAGCGGCGATTACGCCCAGCCATAGTCAAGAAGATTCCTGCTCCGTTCCCGCCAAAATAAGAAAGGGGAAAGCATATGAACATCTACCAAGCAGTTACAGACCGGATTATTGCGCAGCTTGAAAACGGCGTGATACCGTGGCGCAAAACATGGAGAGGGTCGGAGCCTATCAATTATGTCAGCCGGAAAGCCTATCGTGGCATAAACCTTTTGCTTTTACCTTATGGCGGCGAATGGCTAACATTCAAACAGGCGAAAGACGCGGGCGGCAATGTCAAAAAAGGCGAAAAGTCCAGCATAATTGTTTTCTACAAACAAATCGAGAAAGAAAACGCCGAAACCGGCAAAACTGAAAGATTTCCGATTTTACAATATTCAAACGTGTTTCACATCAGCCAATGCGAGGGCATAGAAAGCAAACTTGAACCCATTGTATCAGACGACATACAAACCATAGACGCAGCGCAAAGCATTTTTGACGGTTATATTTCTCGCTCCGGCGTCGCCCTTAAAAGCGTCGAGGGAAATAACGAAGCATTTTACAGGCCGTCCACCGATTCAATCACGCTACCCATAATCGGACAATTTGAAACCGCAAACGAGTATTACAACACCGCATTTCACGAAGCCGCACACAGCACCGGACATAAAAGCAGGTTGAACAGACTGACAGAAACCGCCGCTTTCGGCTCCGGCGACTATAGCCGCGAAGAACTCACCGCCGAAATATCCGCGTCAATGGTTATGAGCATTGCAGGAATTGAGCAGCCGAACACCTTTGAAAACAGCGTGGCATATATCAATAGCTGGATAAAGAAATTACGCGAAGATACAAAGGCCATCGTTACAGCTTCCGGCAAAGCCCAAAAAGCAACTGATTTAATTTTAGGTATACCCGAAACCGTATAATCAACCATCAGCCGAGCCGGGCGGCGAACCCCGGCGCAATATGAAAGGGGATTATCAAAATGACAGACCGCACATTGAAAGGCAAAGTTTCCAAACTGCAAGAACTCCAAGCAGAGATTGACGCCATGACCGCACAGGCCGAAGCCCTCAAGGATTCTATCAAAGCAGAAATGACAACCCGCGAGGTAGACGAATTAAAGGCCGGTAACGCCCTCATTCGGTGGAAACTGATACAGTCCACAAGGTTTGATGCAAAAGGCTTCAAAGCGGCACATAGCGGCTTGTACGCGAAGTTTTCACAGCCTACGGAATCCCGCCGCTTCACCCTTGTTCCGGCATAAGAAAAGCCCCTTACATCACAGCCCGACTAAAAGCATGATGTAAAGAGCCAAACCACAGGCAGAAAGCCCGCTACCAATATAATACACGGCGGCGGGCTTCCTGTCAAATTAGATGGGAGTGTGCAGATGGACAATTTATTAAAGAAACAAGGATATTCGGCATTATGTAGCGGTATATACCTTTCAGACTACTACAATGCTAAAAAAGTGCTTGCCCCGCTTTTAGACGATGAAAAAGGCGAGAGTGTGCAATATGTTACCGCGATGGCCTATCTTATTGGAATTAAGCAGGGGGTGCATGATGAACGCGCCAAGCGCAGGAAAGGAGATCTGCAATGATATTATTCAAAAGCGCGGATAAGATTGACAAGCAGATAATCCGCATTGAGGAATCCCGCGCCATATTTGCAGAAGCCATAAATTACTTTGAAAATCCCGATTATTACGCCTTGCTACCGCTTAGAGCCGCGCATATCAACAAGCTCCTATGCGTAGCTGACAGAATGCTCTTTGATGTGTTACCGAAATTAAAAAAGATTTCAAAATCGCTTGACAAAGCAATGTACTCACACGCGAATGAGCAGCTTATATCGGATATGCTCAAACTTGAACAAGCCGAGCGATTTGAAGAATAGCACCTGATAACCCGTTGGTCAGCAGTCAATTTTTGGCGCACATTTAGCGCACAAAGATATTAAAAAGCGCACAAATCTATAAAAAGATATGAAAGGTTGATATGCTTAAAAGTGTATGATATAAGCATTTATTGAAAGATGCCAAAAGATATAAATAGAAAATTCTGCAACTCATAACCCGAAGGTCGGTGGTTCAAATCCATCCTCCGCAACCAAAAAAATCGGCTTAACTAAAGGGAAGTTAAGCCGATTTAATTTTTGCCATCTTATAGAAAAATGATGTCTAGGGGGAAACTAGGGGGAAGTTTGGAGCTTATATGGTACAAGAACATATTGCGTTATCCTATTATTTCACATTGGATTGCGAATTTTTTTTATTACCTAAAATTCGTTTTTCCAAACTATCTGCTGCAATCTGGTCAGACTTATGGAACATATGACTGTACAGATTCAGGGTTGTTGTCGGATTCACATGACCAACACGGGAGGCTATTGTTTTCACATCTACGCCGTCGGCAATCAAAAGGCTCACATTGGTATGACGCAGACCGTGGAGAGTTATATGAGGCAGACCATTTCTCTTTATAAATTTTCCGAACCAGTCTGTTACAGTATCGGGGTGCATGGCTTCCCCATCCCATGTGGTAAATAAGCGATTGCTATGCTTCCACAGGTTGGCTAAATGCTGACTTTGTCCGAGCTGGAATTGCTGATAATCTATGAGTAACGATACAATAGTGTCGGGAATGGTTATAGTACGATTTGACAACTCCGTTTTCGGCGCTTTTGTAAAAACACCTTTGTCCGATAAATATTGGCTGCTTCTGCAAATATTGATGGTTTTCTTTTCGTAATCAATATCTTGCCACTCAAGCCCCAAAAGCTCTCCACGCCGCATCCCTGTGAACAGCGCCAGCATAGTAAGCACCTTGTATTTGTATTCACTGTTGTCAAGTTTGTGCAAACTATTTATCAATGTCAGCACCTGTTCGTCGTCATAAAATGAAGCTATTTTCCTTACGACCTTTGGGGGTTTAACCATTTTCATCGGTGATGCTGCGATCAATTCCCATAACACAGCCGTATTAAAGATTTTTGATAATAGCCGGTGATGATGCAAAATTGTTTTGCTAGATAAACCGCCGTCCCTACCGTCTAACCGTGCTCCATTTACCATCATTGATTCGTAGATATTCACGATGTGGTTGCGGTTAATGGCAGCTAATTTGATGTGTCCGATTTCTGGAAGTATGCGCCGTTCAAGCATATCTTTGTACCGAGAGAAAGTTTTGGGCGCGAGGTTCTTTACTTCAATATCATACAACCACTGCGTTTCAATAAACTCCCGAAAAGTCAGATTGCTATTATTCATAAATAAACCGGTACGCACATCGGTTTTGAATTTGGCGTACATATCTTCTAATTTTTTCTTTGACATCGCGGTTACAGTTTTAGAGCGCCTATCACGCTTCCCTTTAGCATTAAAACCGGAACAAACAACCATTTTGTAGCGGTTGTTTCCCCTGTATTCGCAGCCTTCAACGTGAAATATCCGCTCTTTTTTGCTATCTCTTTCGCTTTGCTTCACGCAATTAACCTCCTTAATATTATGAAATTATATTAAAATAATGGCAATGGGGCAGGGTTTGTACCTGCCCCATCTTACCGTTATTAGGCGTGTTTAATGGATGCTTCCTCAGCCGCGCTCATCCAGTCATCAAGGTTTTGTCGGCGAAATAGAAGCCGGTTTCCGCCGCGGAAGTGCTTGATTTGACCTTGGCGGGCTAGGTCTAACAGAGTCCAGTAGCTTACGCCGATGTATTGGGCGGCTTGTTTTGCGTTTAGTACGGGATTTGGTATGTTTAACATGATTTTGCACCTCTTTTTTTCTCCTGAAAGAAGAATATATGTTTATTATTGGGGAGTTTCTGATTCCGGTTTTAACGCAATTTGTTGAACCAGATGGCGTGAAAACGCAAACCCTTAACCAAAAATTTGATTGGTAAACCTTTTCTCACTTGGTTTTACCTTTAACGTGATTCGCTTCCGATAACCGACGCCCTAAGTGTTACCGTAAACTAGAGAGCTTGACGGCGTAGAACCGCAGCCTGCTGCCTCCTATCTTACGGGAGTTGCTGCTGCTTCCCGTCTTTATGGCCTGCTGTTCTTTTAGACACATTAACACAGCATCGAATTCGGCTGACGGCTCGCAGGTTCGGATTCTCATCATAAGCCTGTCGCGGCGCAGATAAAGGTAATCGCCGCGGATTATGCCGTCGTGTTCTTTCGCTTCAAAGTCTTTGACGCTTTCGACCAAGCGGAAACGGCAGTCACGGTACAATGAGCGGATTAGCGCCAGATAGTCTACACGACGGGGTTTACCACCCACACCCTGATTAACACGGGCGTTCTGCTCTTTGACGATGCTCCTAATCTGGTGATAAAAGGAGTGGTACTGGTCCAGCATCGTGTCCTTGCTGATGAACCCTTTCTCCAAACGATACGTCAGATACAGCTTGTATGCGGCCTCGAGACAGAATTGTGATTCCTGTAGCCGCGGGTGTATCTCTGACCTCGTGCTACGGTACACCGCCAACCACTCTTTCAATAGAGCACAGATGTTGGCGAAGTTTGATATGTACCATTCGAGGTAGTTATTGTAGAAGGTTGACAATATCAGGGGTTCTTGCTGGCAGGCTGTCATCCTGTCGTTGCTGATAGGAGTTGCCATCTTGACTGGAAATAAACGGGCAGCGTCCGACCCTGAGCCGATGTAATATTCGCCGGTGAATAGGACGCTAGATCTGGGCGGTGCTTTTGCCAACTCTTTTCCCCGCATCCGCGCTGGTTCAATACCATCAGCAACTATCCGTGTTATCTCCAGCAGGGTTTTTTCCTGCTGCCGGTGAATCTCGCTGTCTTGAGCCGGGAAGAGGTCGTCTAAAACAACGACGCAATCATCCTTCTCATACAAGAGTTTCACCGCCGCCGGGATACTGGCATTTAATCGTACAAGGGATACTAAAGGTTCGTCGCGGTTGTAAATCTGTGACTGAAAGGCGGCATATGTCGTCTTTTTATTACCTGTCGGGCCATGAATGAACAGACAGCACCGAGGCTTTATTCCGGCGAAAATGAACGCTCCACGCTGGATACTCAGCAGGTTCAGGGCGAAAATGATTCGCCCCGTCTCGGCGTTGAGGTCAATTATCCGCATCATTCCGGCATCAACCTCCTGCTCGGTGCAGTTAGGGTCAACCGCCAATCTGACATTTGGTAGCGCATTCCATTTGACGGCGGGTTTGTGCTCAATGCCTTTGGGCCAAATCAGCCTATCACCCGTACAGAATACTGGTATCCCGTCAATGATATGCGTACCAAGGCGGTTGATAACTGTCATTTTCTCCACTGGGGCATTGTAAACGGCGGTACGAATGATATTCGCAATATGCTCGGTAGCCTTAGGGACTTCGGGGGCTAGGACACACCGTAAATCTATGTCGTCGGGCCAGCTAATTTTCCCCAACCCTTTAAGCTCCACAACCACAGGTTTGCTTTCGGTATCATCCGTATCATCGGGAAAATGAAGGACTAATTTGACAAACAGAGTAGTGACGCCGTTATTATCCACTTCAACACAAGCAAGTACCTCTGGCCAAAAATTTGCGATGTACTTGTATGTGTATGTGGTTAAAAAATTGCCTTTATCATCTTGTGACATGTATTCTGTAACTATCTGGAGTCCAGAATCAATAGGGAATTCATACCACTGCCCGTCCTTAATGACTGATGTAAAGACTTTATGTGAATGAACCATCGTAATTCCTCAATTTCATTTAGGATTTGTTCGGAGGGCAGTGTTATCTGCCCCCGGACAATAACGATATTTACGCTTTTGCAGCTTGAGCGGCTCGGTCCGCTTGAGCTGCTTTTATAGCTTCAGAAATTTTGATGTATAAGGCAACCGCATTTACAAGCATCGCCGTCGCGTTTAATAGACGCGGGATAAAGTCTAATATGGGCTTTATGCAATCGCCAAAAAACTTCCGCACCTTCTTCCACTTGATTTTCCCGGATTTATGATCTTTGGGCTGTTTTTTTTCTTCAGCTGCGGCAAACCGTTGCTCAAGGTGATTAACGCGTGCATGGAGTTCGTCGGTCGAACTGTTATAGTCGTCGCTGCCCACAGTTGGCGCGTTCTTGAATTCATTGCAAAGCATAAAAAAACTCCTCCTTAGAAAAGCTTGGAATATCTGGAATGCTCGGAATATCTGGTTCGCATTCCACGAAATCAAAAATTTCCGTACACCTCCTCTTTTGGGTTGAATTATGGCGGGACTTACACCTACCGGCTCCCTTCTGCATCTGCGTCATCCAGGTCGGATGGCGCTTCTGCGAAATGGTTCTTAGGAAATGTACACGACCGACGCCTCGTTCAAACTTAGTGCTTTTGCACTTCTGATGCATTAGCCACGAGCGCTACTTTGACCAATGCACTTTTTGCATAGACTACCTCCTAATGTCATACAACGTATCCGCTGGAAACCCGTGTCCGGATTTTTCATCGGCTTGTTGTTGAAGCAGATGCAAAAATCTGGTAGAATTAAGAAACTGCTTCTTACAGATACTTTTTACCACAAAAATTTGTGTTGTTCAAGAGCTGATCAGATGATTTTAACAACTTTGCAACTAATTGATATTTTCCCAATTTTATCGCAATTTTTTAGGAGGTGAACCTATGCAACTTACCCTCGACAATCTATTCAAATTTTTAAAGAGAGAATATAAATCGACTAAAAAAAACATTGCAAAAAAAGTTTTTTATGCGCATGACTCAAAGCTCAGACCAGGTGCTATTTTAAATGATTATGATTTGGATTGTTTGTACAATGGGGTGTTTAATCTTAAAAATAAGAACTCGTTCTTGTATGGCAAGAAAGAGTCGGAACTTGTAAAGTCTTTAAAAAAGGAATTTAAAGATGATTTGGAAGACATATGGGACAAAGAATATGATGATTTGATAAAGATAGTTTTAGCGAGCGCAAATGTAAGGCCGCCCACAGAAGATTCATCGTCAAATGAATGCAAAGGTGCATCACACAAGGAAACGCCTTCTAACCAAATGCGCGACAGTTTCATTGAAATTGTTGAACGCTATGGCATCATGGATCTTGTTAACAGAAAACCTGCTGTTTTTAATAGAGCCGATTCAACAAAATTCAGTATTTTCATAGATAGAATTGATTTAATTTTAAATGACCCGACCAATCTGGTGTACACAAGCATCCAGCAATTTCAAAAGAAGCTGCATATGCAATACTTGTCTCTAGAAGCGACTATGAATAACAGATTCGGCTTTGACTGTGAGTCTGCTTCAGTTAATATGGAAGATGAAGATGATTTTCCCGAATCGAAAAAAGTACTGAGTCGCTATAAAATTCCTAATCTTTCTATGGAAATTATTGCAGATTCCGATGACCGATTTAATATAGTAAAATTAGCTGTCAAAGAATGGGGCAATTTCCGAAATGAAATGAATTTTCTGTATGAAGAGATTTGTTTATTACCATAATATGGCATAGCGCCAATCGACTGTTGCTAATGAGAGTGTATTCGCGTAATTTTAGGCTCACAGTTGATGGGTCGGTAGACCGTTTAAATTATAATAGTTTACGCCTACAACCAACATCATACCATTGCCTGTACTACCGGCACATGGCGACCCGTTATCAGCGTTATCATCAATGCAACGAACAGGGCGCCCTTATATAATATCTTCTTGACCGAGTACAATTATTTAACCCCGCCGTATCACGCTATTGTTAAGCCTGACAGGGTTGCGTTAAGCTCAATTAGCATGGTTGGCATAGCCGTAGGACTCCGCCTCCGAGGAGTCTTTCGGCTATGCTGACCTCAAACCATATTCCTATTAGGCTTTAAACTAATTATCTGATGCCACTATACAGGGTGCCATTCGGGGTTAGATTGACATAATCGCAATTAAAAGGAGGGGTATCACTTGCCGGTCGGATTCCCCTTTTTATCAGGCAACACTGGGGAGGATGAGCTCCCCCAACGGTATTAAGTTGGCTTGCCTGAGTGGGAACACAGCAAAGAGGTTTATAATACAATTACACCTCAACAGCCTTGCTCTGCCAACGGCCTGTTCAAGCTGGGATTCAATCATGTAAAACTGAATAGCCCTAAGCGCCTCATCGCCGTAAGTCATGAAGCGGAACCGCCAACCGTTGTGTTCGACTGTGGTTCCGGGTTT
>Ga0099364_10013044_pt1 | contig 11173 bp, 12 predicted proteins | sample TergutTh196P3_FD_73070 | JGI IMG/M metagenome (GOLD analysis project Ga0099364, IMG submission 73070) | Microcerotermes parvus P3 segment gut microbial communities from Pointe-Noire, Republic of the Congo - Th196 P3 | ecosystem: Host-associated > Arthropoda: Insects > Digestive system > Gut ... | reverse complement strand
TGCGGAGGGGGAACGGGGGACGTGGGAACGGGAGCGAAGGGCTGTTAAACGGGGTATGGGGATAGGAGTATCCGGGCGATATCCGCACGGTGGACGTCCATGTCCGCAGGCTACGTGAAAAGCTGGAGAAAAACCCCGCCGAGCCTGAACTGCTGCTAACGAAATGGGGTGTGGGGTATTACTGTAAATCCTAACCGCCGTATGCCGATCTTCAGGTATCAATATAAGATAGCGGTTTCATACATTGTCGTTATAATGCTTATGTTGATACTGCTCAATACCTATCCGATAGTGACGTCTCAGAATTTTGTTTACCGTTCAAAACATAACAGTATGCAGACGCGCGCGCTGCTCATAGCGTCCACCCTTGCGGGCATGGACAGGCTGTCGGCCGAGCAGGTGAGCAATATCATGTCCATGCTCGACGATTAGGGGCTTGCCCGGCTGATGGTGACGGACGCCGCCGGCTTTGTTCTTTACGACACGGCGCTGACCGATAATGCCGCCGGGCGTTATGTGCTTTACCGTGAAATCTACGCGGCGCTCAATGAAATGGACGGCTTCTGGTCAAAATTCAGCCAAGGCGTTTTTCAAAGCAAGGCGGCCGTGCCGGTCATGTCGCGCGGGCGCGTCATAGGCGCCGTGTACCTGTGTGAGTACGACACCGTTCAGGGGCCGCTGCTGCTGAGCTTCCAGTCGGTGGTCGCCAACCTGTCGGTCGGCGCGGCGACGGCCGTATTGCTCATAAGCCTGATAGTGTCGTCCGTACTTACCCGGCGCATGGCCGGGCTGCTCAGGGCCATACGTTTGGCGCGCGAGGGAGAGTACAGCCATCCAGCGCCTGTGCGCGGCAAGGACGAGCTGGCCGAGCTGGCCAAGGAATTTAACGAGCTTACGGTGCGTATTCAGCATACCGACGAGCTGCGGCGTCAGTTTGTGTCCGACGCTTCGCATGAGCTTAAAACGCCGCTGGCCTCAATGCGCCTGCTGGCCGACTCCATATTGCTCACCGAGGACATGCCGCTGTCCGAGGTGCGCGAATTTGTGGGCGATATAGGCGATGAGATCGACCGCCTGTCGCGTATGACCGAAAAGCTTATGCTCCTCACGCGGCTCGACGCGAGAGTGTCCGTCGAGCTGTGGCGCGTAGAGCTTGCGCCGCTGATAATGCGCGCGCGCAATATGCTGGAACCGCTGGCGAGGCAGGCGGACGTGGCCATACAATGCGAGCTGGACGACGGGTGCGCCATAACGGCCAACCGGGACGATATCTACCAAATCGTGTTTAACCTTATGGAGAACGCCATCAAGTATAACCACCCTCACGGCCGGGTGTCGGTTTACATGTACAGGCAGGAAAGCAATGTTGTCATACATGTGGACGATACGGGCGCGGGTATACCCGAATCCGACCTGCCGCGCCTGTTTGAGCGTTTTTACCGCGTGGACAAAGCCCGCGCGCGCCTTGCGGGCGGCGCGGGGCTGGGGCTGAGTATAGTAAGGGATATCGTTGAGCGCTATGACGGCAGTATAACCATAAAAAGCGAGATTGACAAGGGCAGCCGCTTTACGGTGATGTTTCCGCGGGCCGACCTAAAACATTCGGATTATACGCTCATGGCGCCTTAGCGGATTTAAGGGATACACAGAAATACGGATATGGCGGGTGAGTGGGTGAAACGTTTTTTAATTGCGGCGGTCGCTTCGGCGCTGGTGATGGGCGCGTGCGACATGCGGCCCGTGTCGGGCGTTGAGGTTTATTATATTGACGGAAGCGGCAAGGCGGGGCCGTTGCAAGCCGTTGTCTTGCAGATTGAGGAGAGCGACATAGCGGGCATCGCGTCCGCGATGTCCGCGCCGCCGCCCGGCTCGCATCTTGTTTCGGCTGTGGAGGATGTGTACTGCGAGGGCTTCGCGCTTGACGGCGCCGACCTTACGCTAAGCCTGTCGGCGGCGTACGCGGAGCTGAACGGTCTTGATCGCACATTGGCCGACGCCTGTATAGTAATGACCTTTACAGCCCTTCCGTGGGTGGACAGGGTGCGCGTTGAGGTTGACGGCGGCATGGAAACAGGCTATATGGACGCCGATTACTTTCTGCTCGACGATACCATAACGCCTGTAGTGGCCGAGTATGACATACAGTATATAAGCGAGCTGACATCGGAGTTAGTCAGCGAGCGCAGGCAGTTTATCATACGCGACGGCGTTAGTCTTGAGCGCTGCCTGTTCGACGAGATGCTCAAGGCCGCCGCCGGAAGCGGGATGATACCCGTTGTGCCGCCAAAAACGCGCTTGATATCGAGCAGTCTGAGCGGCGGTACGCTGACGCTGGTGCTGTCTCAGGATTTCGCCGACGGCGAGCCTTCCGACCCGCGTCTTGCCGCGATGTATATCCGGGGGCTTGCGGAATCGTTTTTCGCCATTGAGGGTATTGAGCGCATAAAGCTGCAAGCTCCCGAGCTGAGGTTCTACGGGGGCGTTGCGGTGCCGGAGTACCTCACGCCGGATAACCTTCCTTAAACATCTCCGTAACCGAACGAGCGCAGCCGGGCCGGGTCGTCGCGCCAGTTCTCTTTGACCTTTACCCACAGCTTGAGCAGTACCTTTTGCCCTAAAAGCCGCTCAAGCTCGACGCGCGCCAGTTTGCCGGCGCGTCCGAGCAAGGCCCCGTCCTTGCCTATGATTATACCCTTGTGGCTTGCCTTTTCGCAGTATACGGTCGCGTTTATTTCGATCAGCCCGCGCTTTTCCACGCTGTCGGCCACAACCGCTATGCCGTGGGGCACCTCCTGCTCAAGCGTCTCCAGAAGCTTTTCGCGTATGATTTCAGTGATGAACGCCGTTTCGGCTTGGTCGGATGTCATGCCGTCCGGGAATAATTGCGGCCCTTCAGGAATGAGCGGCCGCAGTTCGTTTATCAATATATCAAGCCCGTCTTTTGTTGCGGCGCATACAGGCACGATTGCCCTGAAATCATATGCCTTGCCGTATTCGCTGATGACCGGCAGAAGCTGTTCCTTGGGAACGGTGTCTATTTTGTTGACGACAAGGATACACGGTACGCCTGATTTTTTAACGCGTTCAAGCAGCAGGCTTTCCTGAGTGCCCACATGGGCTATAGGCTCAATAAGCAGCAGGGCGCAGTCGGCGTCGCCCGCGCTGACCGCCGCCGTGTCGGTCATATAACGCCCGAGCGCGGTGCGCGGCTTATGGAATCCGGGCGTATCCACAAATACAAGCTGCGCGCCGTCAAGGTTAAGCACACCGCATACGCGGCGGCGGGTGGTCTGCGGCTTATCGGTCACTATGGATACCTTTTCGCCGACAAGCGCGTTGAATAGAGTGGACTTGCCCACATTGGGCCGGCCCAGAATGGAGATCATGCCGGAACGCGTCATTTTTTCACACCTCTTGAATAGTAAAGCAAAAATGGGCAGACCAAGGCCAGCACAGCCAGCTCAAACGGGCGGCCCGCCAACTCCCTCAGGACGGACGGTCTCAGGAATATCACGCATCCCACCGCCACGGAGAGCGCGGCGCACAGCAGCACACAGCCCGCCGCTATATCCTTGCAGTCGCGTATATGCGGGTCGATGCTGGGCTGTACGCGGTCGCACAGCGTTTCGATGGCCGTATTGACGAATTCGGCGGCCAGCACCATTCCGCAGCAGAGTATCAAACACACCCACGCCCAAGCCTCGACGCGCCCGAGCAGAGCGCATATCATAACAATGCCCGCTATGGTCAGATGGACGCGGATATTCCGCTCGCGCCTGACGGCGACTATCAGGCCGCGCTTGGCGAATTTGAAGCTGCGTTTCAGCGGCGCCATGTGCCACACCCTCTCCTGTGCCCTCAGCCTTGTTTAATGGCCTCCATGACGGCCTTCTCGCGTCCGCGCATGAGCTTGGCGCCGGGGTCTCGCTCGTGATCATAGCCCAGCAGATGAAGCATCGAGTGTACGGTCAGAAACGACAGCTCGCGTTCGAGCGTATGGCCGTATTCCTTTGCCTGGCGCTGTGCCTGGGGCAGACAGAGAACTATGTCGCCCAGCATCAGGCGGCCTGTTTTAGGATTGATGTCGTCCGTGCCGAAAATAAGGGGGCTGCCCGGCGTCTGTTTTTGCAGAGGAAACGATAAAACGTCGGTCACGCGGTCGATTCCGCGTTTGTCGCGGTTAAGAAGCTGTGCCAGGATTTCGTCGGCCAGCGTCAGATGCACCTCGCACGGCCTGTCCACGCGCTCCGTGCGCAGCGCCGTGAGCATGGAGAAGCGGAGCATGGGCTTTAGGTTGCGCATAAGGACATGGAGCTGCGGCAGGATATCGACGCGCAAACGATGTATCATACGCGTGTCCTCCGCTGCTGCGCCATGCGGTTCCCATGATCCTCATACGCCTTTATGATGCGCTGCACCAAAACGTGGCGAACCACGTCGCGGGCCGTCAGCTCACATATCGCTATATCCTCGATGCCGCGCAAGACGCGCATCGCGTCTTTTAATCCGTTTATCTTTTCGCGCGGCAGGTCTATCTGGGTAATGTCGCCTGTGATAATAATTTTTGAGCCGAAGCCGAGGCGCGTCAGAAACATTTTCATCTGTTCGCGCGAGGTGTTTTGCGCCTCGTCAAGTATTATATACGAGTCGTCAAGCGTGCGGCCGCGCATATACGCGAGGGGCGCGACCTCTATGACGCCGCGCTCGACATTCCTGTGGAACGCCTCGCCGCCGAGTATGTCGTTAAGCGCGTCGTAGAGCGGTCTAAGGTATGGATCGACCTTGCTTTGCAGGTCGCCCGGCAGGAATCCCAGCTTCTCGCCCGCCTCGATGGCGGGCCGGGTCAGGATGATCCGCGATACGGCGTGTTCCCTGAACGCCTGCACGGCGGCGGCCACGGCCAGATACGTCTTGCCGGTGCCCGCCGGCCCTATGCCCAGTGTTATGGTATGTGATTTTATGGCCTCGGCATATTTGCGCTGTCCGATGGTCTTGGGGCGCACGGGCTTACCCTTGGCGGTGACGCACACCGCGCCGGCCTCAAGGGCCGCCGCCGACGGTATGTGGCCGTCCTCGGCCAGCCCGAGCAGATAAAGAATATTCTGCCCGTCCACATTCTGGCCGCGCGCCACCACGGTGAGCAGGCTCTCAAGCGTTGCCGAGGCGATGGCTACCTGCTCGTCCTTCCCGGAAATGCGTATATTGTCGCCGCGCGTCATAATGCTGACGCCCAAGTGGTTTTCGATCAGCTTAATGTTTTCGTCATACGCGCCGAACAACGCGCTGAGCTGTTCGGTATCGCGGATGGTCAGGTCGCGTATCAATGGCATACCTCGATTCTTTTGTATGTGTTTCTATGGCATTGGAGCGGCGACCGCGATAGGCTCGAGACATTCGGCCGTCAGTTCGCAGAACAGCACGCCGTTGCCGGATACCGTGGTGAATTCCGCTGAAATGATTTCTCCCTCACTGGCGTCGCCGCGCAGCCTTGAGTCCAATACGCCGTAGAGGTAGTCGCGTATGGCGTCCGCGTCAGGCTCATAGGCCGCGCGCTCGTACTCCGTAAAGGTCTCGGAGCTCCAAACAACGGGCAGCGCCAAACCGGGCGGGATGCGCAGCATGGTATGATTAGTCATTTTATCACAGTTTTGGTAGATCTGACTACTGTTTTTATAAAAATTAAAGCGGACGCCGCCCAGTGTAAGCGCGTAACGCGTGTGCGAGCGCCCGGTATACGACTTTTCCGACGCGCGCAGGCTTATGACCATCTTGTAATTATACCATGTGCGCGCCAAAATGTCGGCCATAGCGTGGACGCTCATCATGCCGACCATATTAGAGTTGATAACGCCGCTCACAAGCAGGTCGCCGGCTTCGACGGTCTGCCCGGCCCTGACCTGGGGCGCGCCGGCAAGCGTGTTTATGGAGTAAATCAGTCCCGGCTTGGCCGCCACGATATTACAGGGTATGTCTTGCCTTATGATATCGGGCTTTGGCGTGCGTTCGCGCACCTCGACCGTCGCGCGGCTGCCCGTCGTATTGATGGCCAGCCATTCCAGCTCGGGGAGCCGCAGTATCATGCGGTGCTGTATGTCGCGCATGTCGTATCCGTGCCTGTATGTGCCGACGGCCACGCCCGACGCGGCAAGCTCGCGCAGGATGGCTTCGGCGCTCAGCGCTTCGTTCCCGGTCACGTCAATCTCCCAGATAAACTGTGATAGCGCGTACAGCCCCGAAAAGGTGATCAGCAGCCCGGCGAGCAGCGCGTAGCGCTTCCTGAACCGGCGCAAAAAAAACGGCAGCCCGCCCTTTTCTATCAGTTTTATCCGCCCGACGCCGCGCGCGCCGAACGGCAGCAGCTTTTTGAAGTCGCCGCGCCGCATGGATGTCCGCAGGGTTACGGCGTCCACGCGTTCCACGCCCCATATCGCGATGCCGTTTTGAGCGCAAATATTTATAAACCGCTCAGGAAAGTCGGATACCAGCTCAACGCGCACATGTCCGCTGAAATAGTTTACAACGCCTGTCATAACGGCAGTCTCCCTCTAATATTCAAAATCCACACCGAACAGATGGCCCCGGATGAGCAGCTCGCGGGCGTTCATGGCCGTTATGGCCAAGCCGTCGCCTTTCAGCTTGATGACCGTACCGCTGCCGCCCACATGTATGCGGGATTGCTCATATAGCAATATGCCCCTGTGGTTCTCAATCAATATTTCAGAGCTTCCGATGATCTGTATACGCGGCAGTCCGGCTACTATGTCGCCGGGAAGCTCCAAAAACCGCGACGCGCGCTCCAGCGCGCCCGCGCTTCCGCGCGCCGGCGTGTTCCCGCGCGGCGCGGAGCCGTCTTTACGGGCCATCGAACGTTCACTCCCTTTTCTCTTAGGGTATGCGGCGAAAACATGCGCTATGAACAAGCCGCATATGAATATAAAGGCGGCTGTCTGAGAGCGCCGGCGAGGAGTGAACGCCAGTTGAAAAAATACCGTCCGGTTTTTATCGAAACGCTTTTGGGAGCGTCAGTGTTTATTTGTATTGTGGCGTTTGCGCTGCGTCCCTCGGAGGTCGCCGAAGCCGCGCGCGGAGGCATAGCATTATGTTTAGATATCATAATGCCGTCGCTTTTCCCGTTTTTTGTTTTATCGACGCTTATTGTTGAATTGGGGCTGGCGCGCTATCTGGGCAAGGCGCTTGAAGGCGTAATGCGCCCGCTGTTTAGCATCGGGGGGGCCTGCTCCGCCGCGGTAGTGCTGGGATTTGTAGGAGGGTATCCTGTAGGTGATATATCATTAGTACAACAATTGCCTATGATACCGCGGCGCCTTATCTCAGTGACCGATACAACGGCGACCTCCGCGCCGAACCGCTCTCCCGCGATTTTGGCGAGCGTGTCGAATAGCAGAGCTGTGTTAAGCCCGTTCATAAGCTGACCCCGCACAGGCGCTTTTGCCATCGCCATCACCTCGCGACAGCATATTCGGCGGGGCTTATACAATATCCCGAAGCGCCTTAATATGATTGTTGATAGGGATATAATTTTTCACTTGACAAAATAATGATCTTCTTCCCATCTCGCTGGGTTTTCGTCGATATACTGCCATATGCGCCTGTATTCTTCTTCGTTTCGGATGATGTGGTCGTGGAATCGTGGCTGCCACATTGAAAACCCTGCCCATTTAGTGACATACGATTTGATATTGCGCACTACCTGATGTAGGGACGACCGCCCCCGGTCGTCCGCATTTGAGGTTAAATCGTCCTCATCTTGCATTAAAATCACAATCATGTGGATATGATTGGGCATTATTATATATTTATCAATTTTTACATTGTTTTTATTCGCAGCTTGTATTGTTTCTTCAATACATTTACCTAACGGCGTTAATTCGACGAACGGACGACCGGGGGCGGTCGTCCCTACAATCCTACCCAACATTGCATGTCCATCTTTCACACATATCGTAATAAAATACGCCCCTGACTGCGAATAGTCATACCTTTCCAATCGTATCTTTTTTCTTATGGGCAATTCTTTCATGGCATATTTTCCTTTTTAACCTTCTCCCTGCAAAGGCAGGACACTATTTGTATGACAAATAGGACGTTTGCGCATGAAAGCCAAGCTATCTATGCTCTTGTATCCACGCTTCTCGTAAAAATCAAATGACGGCTTTCCTCTGCCTGTCAAAAGTGTTGTTTGTGTATAGCCAAGGTTTTCAATCGCATCCATAAGTATCGTGCCATAACCTTTTCGCTGATGGGCAGGGGAAACGAATAACTCATCAACATGTACTTCATCGCCTGTATAGAATGTGCGTATGTGAGCGAAAACTGCACCTGCTAATACATCATTATCCCATAAGGTGTAACCAATAAAACGCTTGCTTTCGATATAGTCTTGTAAATATATTTGCACTCTTTCCTTTGTCCATTGGTCATCCCATGGCGGCGCATTAAAGGATTGAATGAACAAATCGCAACATTGTTCAAAATCATCTGATATATATTTTCTTACCATTTTATCCGCCTCATAAAATATAAATTTTCTGCGCTCCCCTTATATCCCTATCGACAATCATATTAGAGGAGCTTTTCCATAAACAGCCGCGCGCGCTCCGCGGCGTTTTCAAAGTCACTGTGCAGGAAAAGCGCGTCGCGGATGGCCTCGAGCGCGGCTGAGGTCTCTTTCTTCCATTTCATATCCTTGAGTCGGTCAAGGGCGTCATAAGCCGCCGTGTCGTCGTAGTCGTCACAGGCCGCCCGGACGGCTTCAAGCTGTTCGGACAGATACGCCGTGTTCTCCAGAACGTTGTCGTCAGCCTCCGCTTCCGGGGGACTTAGGCTCTCTATAAGCGCTTCAAGCGCTTGGACAAAAGGCTCGGAGTTGGCCGCGATATACTCAGCGTCGCCTTTAAGACCGGCGCTCTCCAGCTCGGCCGCCAACCCGGACTTTTTACGCTCACCTATGTTAGCCAGCGCGGACTTCATTGCGTGTACCGTGGTTACGAACAGACTGAGGTCGCCGTCCCTTACCGTTTCGCGTAATACAGTAACCGCCTTCTCGGCGTCGCGCCGGAATATTTCAAGCAGCTTGGGGCTTACCTTAGGCGTTTGAGGGGCTGCCGCCGCTTGGGGCTTGTATTTAACGGCTTTATCGGGATTCCTGTCGCGTACATACTTAACTAAGACGGCGTTCAAGTGGCGTATATCTATGGGCTTTGATATAAAATCGTCAAAGCCGTTTTCCTTGAACATGACGTCATTTCCGGTCAGCGCGTTGGCCGTCAAAGCGACTATAACGCCCTTATAGCCCATAGCGCGCAGCTTTTGCGTGGCTTCAACGCCGTTCATAAGAGGCATCATGTGATCCATGAATATAATGTCGTAAATGTTTCCGCTTTGCACCTTCTCAATGGCCTTGAAGCCGCTGAGAGCCGTTTCGATTTTCAGCTTATAGGGAGCCATCAGGCCCTCGGCCACATACAGGTTTGTTTCCACGTCGTCCACTACCAGCACCTTACCGTATGGCATAGGCTCACGAAGTATTTGAGAGACCTGCTTGTCCATAGTGAACGAGAAAGTCCGTATCCGCTCTGAAAGCTCGGGGCCGATAGGCGGGCACTCCACCGCCGTCTGCTTGACCGTTACCGTGAACACGCTTCCTTTGCCGTATTCACTTTCGGCCTCGACAGTGCCGTCCATCAGATCCGTCAGTTGCTTAACAATGTTCAGGCCGATGCCCGTCCCCTCGACAGACCTGTTGGCTTCGGTGTTGAAGCGTGAGTATTCGGTAAAAAGCCGCGCCCTGTCCTCCGGCTTCATGCCCTGGCCGGTATCCTCAACCATAAAGCGCAGGTATATATCGCTGTCGCACGCCGAGTGGCTTACCGTCAGCTTAACATGCCCTTTTTCGGTATATTTAATGGCGTTTGAAAGCAGGTTGTTAAGAATTTGCTTTAAGCGCAGCTCGTCGCCGATCATTCTCGACGGCAGGTTTTCATCTATGTCGAGTATAAAATCGATTTCCTTTGAACCTATCCGAACGATATTAAGCTGCGCCGTGTCGTGGACGAGGCTGGGTACGTCATATTCGGCGGGAGTAATCTCCATTTTGCCGGTTTCGATTTTTGACATATCGAGAATATCGTTGATGATACCCAGCAGGCTGCTGCCGGAATTGTGGATTTTGTTAAATTCCGAAGCGTATTCTTCCGGCAGATCGTCTTTTTGCAGATTTATTTGCGCTATTCCCAGAATCGCGTTCATGGGTGTGCGGATCTCGTGCGACATGGTTGCCAGAAATTTTGATTTGGTTTCGTTTGCCATCTCCGCTTTTCTTGTAAGCTCGGTTTCCTCTTTTATAAGCAGTATCATTTTTTCATGGCAGTTTATAGGCACATTGATGCCCTTCGCGATTTTTACCGCCATCTCGTAACATGTATCACACCCGCACGCGCCGCAATCAAAAATCTTAGAAGCGTCGTCATATTTGCCAAGAGAAGAGAAAGCCTCGTCGATTTGCTCCTGTGTAACCATAATAGGGAAGGCCGGGACAGGTGAGTAATGCCTGATGAAATCATCTATATTCAGCGTGTCGTCAAACTTTTGGTAGAGTTCATCAAGATACTTTAGGTTATCCTCTTGGGCAGCCGACCGGCGCAAGCCGTTCATCACGGAGTTTACATCAAAGATATTTGTATTCTTTTTACAGCCTGTGCCCATGTTGCACCCTTCGGAGCAGCTAAGCACGTCGAATATAACCGGAAGCTCCGATTCGGGATGCTCGGCGTATGTGTCCAGCGCTTTGTAAACCGAAAGCCCCTCGGCCTTATCTATTCTCAATGATTTACCCAGATAATGCTCAAGGTTCTCTTTTAAGCCGCCCTGCGTCGGATACAGGGAGCCAAGACCCGGTTTGCAGTGGTCAAAACCGCTTGCCTGCCGGGGGAATTCGATATTATTACTCTCGATGTACTTGTGTAATCCGTTGAAAATTATGTTGTAATCCACATGCCCGGTATCTATGAATTCACAGGTTTTTGCGATACATGGCGAAAGCGCCGCTATTTTTGTGCCGATGCTCTCGTATTTGCGCATATATATCGCCGTACAAAGCATGGGAGAATGTATAGGCGACAATTTATTTATAAGCTCGCTGCGGTGCATTTTG
>Ga0099364_10013043_pt1 | contig 11173 bp, 7 predicted proteins | sample TergutTh196P3_FD_73070 | JGI IMG/M metagenome (GOLD analysis project Ga0099364, IMG submission 73070) | Microcerotermes parvus P3 segment gut microbial communities from Pointe-Noire, Republic of the Congo - Th196 P3 | ecosystem: Host-associated > Arthropoda: Insects > Digestive system > Gut ... | reverse complement strand
ACAACAGAAAGCACATAGAGTTCAGCTTAAAAGTAGATAAAAATCCGCCCGCCACGCTGATTGGAGACGAATTGCGCATAAAGCAAATTTTGAGCAATTTGCTCTCCAATGCCTACAAATATACAGAAGTTGGAAGTGTAGAGCTGTCTGTAGGCATTGAAGCGGAAAATGCTGAAAGCGGCAATGCAACGCTTGTTTTTGGCATAAAGGATACTGGGCAGGGAATGACGGAAGAGCAGCTGGGCACGCTTTTCACCACGGAATATTCCCGTTTTAATCTTGAAGCCAACCGCACGATTGAGGGCGTGGGGCTAGGCTTGAACATTACCTGGCGTTTGATAAAAATAATGGACGGCACGGTTTCTGTGGAAAGCAAACTGAATGAGGGAACGAATTTTACTGTACGCTTGCCGCAGAAAATGGTTGATTCCAAGGTTTTGGGCAAAGAGCTTGTTGAAAGCCTGCAAGATTTTCGCATTAGCTATTCATCTCAAATAAAAAGAACGCAAATAATACGCGAATATATGCCTTATGGCAAAGTTTTGATTGTTGATGATGTGAACTCAAATTTGCATGTAGCCAAAGGTTTGATGATTCCTTATGGCTTTTCTATTGATACGGCTAGCAGCGGTTTTGAAGCCATTGAAAAAATCAAATCGGGCAATGTTTACGATGTTGTGTTTATGGATCACATGATGCCTAGAATGGATGGCATGGAAGCTGTGAAAATTATCCGCGATATGGGATATAAAGAACCGATTGTTGCATTAACGGCAAATGCCGTGGTTGGGCAATCTAAAATTTTTCTTGATAACGGCTTTGATGATTTTATATCAAAGCCCATAGATATACGGCAGCTCAACGCTATTCTAAACAATTTTGTTCGCGATAAACAGCCGCCGGAAGTGATTAAGGAAGCGCGCAAGCAAAAACAAAATATGGCAAACATGCCGCAAAGCATCACGCCAGAAGCTGCAGCCTTGCTTAGCATTTCTTTGCTGGACTTCAAAAAAGCTTTGCCTGTTATAGAAAATATTTTCAATAACATAGAGAATGCGACCGCAAAGGATTTGCAAATGTTTACAATCAGCGTGCATTCCATGAAAAGCGTTTTGAGAAATATCGGCGAAACTGCGTCCTCGGAACTGGCATTTGCTTTGGAAAAAGCAGGCAGAGAGCAGGATAAAAACACAATCAAGGAGCTGACCCAAACGTTGATGGACGAACTGAACAGAATTATCGCTAAAATTGAAATTAAAGAGAAAGAGCCAGAAGGCAAAGTTGACGAAAACCAGAGCTGTTTGCGTGAACAATTGCTGATTATCTGCCAAGCTTGCGCAATTTTCGATGAAAGGCCTGTTAAGGCAGCGATTGAGACTTTGAAAAAAATATCTTGGAAAAAAGAAACTCAAGCCCTTATAGACAAAATAGACGAACAATTATTGTATGGCGATTTTGAAGAGGTGCGGAGGCTGGCTGTGGAAAATTTATGAAAAAAATAATAAATATATTTGCTGCTTTTATATTTTTAATAGTTATAGTACTGGGGGTATGGAGCACCTTTGCCATGCAAACAGTGAGCTTTGAATCTACCATCCTAATGGCAAAAAATAAACTCAAAGGCGATTTAGAGTCTTTTAAGTATATGCTGTCGCAAGAATATGGAGAATTGCAGCTTGTTGATGATAAGCTGACAGACCAGCATGGCAACTCAATTAAATATCAATACCAAATTATAGACAAGATTTCAAAAGAACTGGATATAGCCGCAACTATTTTTGTTAAAGAGAACGATGATTACCGCCGAATTGCCACCAGCATCATTGATAGTTCCGGAAAACGAGGAGTAGATACATTTTTGGGTTCGCAAAGCGCCGCATTTGCTTTTGTTCTGGCGGGCGAAGAATATATTGGAAATGCTGTTATTCTTGGCAATAATTATCTCACCGTATATCATCCGCTTTTTCAGCCGGGCACCGATGAAGTTATAGGTTCCCTGTTTCTTGGCATAAACATGAAAGCTATTGAAGAAATTATTGCCCATGGCGAACAAAGCCAGCTAATCAGAATAGCTATTGTTGCGTTAAGCATTTTATTGTTTTTATTTTATTTTTTGAACCATTTTACAAAATTGGATACACGCACCATGATTGCCGAAGAAAGCAATAAGGCAAAAAGCAAATTTCTGGCTACTGTAAGCCACGAAATACGCACGCCCATGAATGCAATTCTTGGTATCACGGAAATTCAGCTTCAAGACAAAACTATTTCGGCTGCGACAAGGGAGGCTTTTAACAAAATTTACAATTCTGGCAATATGCTGCTTGGCATTATTAACGATATACTTGACTTGTCTAGAATAGAAATGGACAAAATGGAGCTAAATCCCATTAAATATGAAATAGCAAGCCTTATTAATGATATTGTGCATTTGAACATAATACGCAACAGCAAGCCAATAGAGTTTAGCCTTAAAGTAGATGAAAATACGCCCGCCACGTTGCTTGGAGATGAATTGCGCATCAAGCAAATTTTGAATAATTTGCTTTCCAATGCTTACAAATATACGGAAAGGGGAAATGTAATTTTATATATTTATACCGAAGCTGCAACCGAAGATGATTCTGCTATGCTTGTTTTTTGCATAAGCGATACAGGGCAAGGAATGACAGCGGAGCAGGTGAAAAGATTGTTCACCACCGAATATACACGCTTTAATTTGGAGGCTAACCGAACGATTGAAGGCATTGGGCTTGGCTTGAACATTACCTGGCGTTTGATAAAGCTAATGAACGGCGCAATTTCTGTGGAAAGCGAGCCTAACATGGGAACGAGCTTTATTGTGCGTTTGCCGCAAAAGGTAATAGATTCAAAAGCAATAGGCAAAGAGGTTGCGGAAAATTTGCAGAATTTCCGCATAATCAGCTCGGCTAATATTAATTCAGCGCAAATAATGCGCGAATATATGCCCTACGGCAAAATTTTGATTGTTGACGATGTTGATTCTAATTTATATGTAGCCAAGGGATTGATGACTCCTTATGGTTTGTCTATTGATACGGTTTCCAGCGGTTTTGAAGCCATTGAAAAGATTAAGGCGGGCAATGTTTACGACATTGTGTTTATGGATCACATGATGCCTAAAATGGATGGCATGGAAGCTGCAAAAATAATCCGCGATATGGGATATAAGTCTCCGATTATAGTTTTAACGGCAAATGCTGTGGTTGGGCAGTCAAAAATTTTCCTTGAAAATGGTTTTGATGAATTTATACCAAAGCCCATAGATATACGGCAGCTTAATGCTGTTCTCAACAAGTTTGTTCGCAACAAGCAGCCTCCAGAAGCAATTGAGGAAGCTCGAAGGCAAAAACGAAGCATGGCAAAATCCATTCCTCACGATATTGCGCCTGAATTAGATGCTTTGCTTTCTGTTTTTTTGCTAGATATAAAAAAGAACTTGCCGATTATAGAAAGCGTTTTGGGCAATATAGAGAATGTATCGGATGAAGAGTTGCAGTTATTCACAGTCGGCGTGCATGCTATGAAAAGCGCTTTTGCAAATATTGGCAAAACTGCTTCTTCTGATTTGGCATTTGCTTTGGAAAAAGCGACCAGAGCACGTGATAAAAATGCGATTAAATCAATGGCTCCGATTTTAATAGATGAATTGCAGAACATGGCAAAAGAAATTGAGGCAAAAAAACAGCAGATAGAAAGCGACGTTGATGAGGATAGGGATTATTTGTGCAAGCAGTTGAAAACTATTTGCCAAGCTTGCGAAAGTTATGATAAAAAAACGATTAAGAATGCACTGAAGTCTTTGAAAGATTTATCTTGGAAAAGGGATACTCAGGATTTAATAGACAAAATCGATGAGCATATTCTGTATAGCGATTTTGAAGAAGCCAGGAAGCTGGCGGAGAATGTTTCAACCTAAGAACAGTTGGCTTGCTTTTTAGCTGTCTTAATCAATTCCTAAATACGCACCTGAATCCAGTGTGCGTTCCCCAATACCTGGCGTCTTCTTCTACGCTGCTTTCAACGCTTAAATCGTTTTCTTTGGATTTCCAGCTGCCGCCTTTCAAGTACTTGTATTTGCCAAACCAAAAGCCATCGTCTTTAACCCATTCGGCAACGTTGCCAAACATATCGTAAAGCCCCCAGCCATTAGGCTTTTTGCTGGCAACGGGAGCTGGTTTTTTGCTGCTGAATTCGGCAAAGTCTTTGGGGTTTGCGTTATCGTTCCATGCGTGTTTAAACGGAGAACCCGCTCTGGCGGAATATTCCCACTCCGCTTCCGTTGGAAGCTCGCCGCCAAGCGCAATGCAGCAGCTGTTTGCCTCTTTCCAATTAACGCTGTGGGCAGGGAGCGAATCGCCTTTGAATTTGCCAAAATCCTTTTTTCCGCATTTGGCTCTATATAAGCCTTGATCCACTGCGCTTGTGTTCATGGCAAAAGGCCTTATTTGCGTGTCATTGCCTTTGTAACTGAAATTGCCGCCTGGTATCATTGCCAGCATGGCTTTAGGCATTGCAGGTTCCGGCTTTATTGGCGTTGCCTGCTCTGGCGTTTCTGGTTCAATAGGTTGCGGTATAGCGCTTGCCAGCCATTCCGGCAAAATAAAATCGCCTTTCATGGGGAATAGCAAACCATTCCAAGATATATTGAGTTCATGGTATTTGTAAAGATGCCTTGAAAAACCGCTTTCAACAGGAATCCATATTGTTTGATTTTGAGCTGTCAAAAAAGACAGAGCTGCAGGAGTGCTGGCAGTCAAAGCTCTTACTAAATCATCGCCTGTTAAAAAATCATTTTCCCAAGCGCCTTTCCAAAGAACATCTGCGCGGCCGTCTGGCGAACGCAAATGGAGTTCCAAATCGCCTTTTAAACCGCTTGGCTCAGAAGGCTCAAATTTCCCTCCCACTGCAGGAATAAAACCGCTGATTTGCATTGCGCTAAGTTCGTTTATGCGTATTGAAATTCCATTTAGATGCTTCTGAGGATCTGAGCAGCTTGCATACCATTCGTTGAATGAGAGCTGCCTTTCGCTGATATAGGTTTCGTAGTATTTGCGGTATTCGTCTGAGGTTTCGTTTAGCGGGCTGGGCGCAGAAACAGGCAGGGGATATTCTGCAACAAAAATGGCTAAGCAAATGGAGTCTGGAGATGCAGCAGGCTTTTGCTCATATAAACTATCGTACAAGCCTTCCAAAGTTTTCAAATCGCTTATGTGCGATACATCGGGAACCTCGCGCATGGCAAGCTCATATTTTTTTAATTGCGCTTCTTGCTCAATTTTCATGTTAGATTCAATGTTTGCAATAAAAACCTCCGACCAATAACCTGGCGCCCGCAATGAGTAAATTGCCCAGCCTGCAGGCAATTCCATTGAAAACGGCGTGTTTCCCACAGCTTGCTCTTCAAGCCACACCCCTGCGAGCACAGAGCTTTGTATGGATAAAACTCCGCCAGGAACATTAGCTGCAACACTATCTTGAACAATGACAGACGCACTATCTTGGACAGCGCTGCTCTGTGCAAAGCACAAACCAGAGAATAATATCCCGACGAGAGTAAAAATCAGTTTTTTTTGCATAACAAAGCGTAATTTAGCAATTATTTAGACGCTATTTCGTCTCGAATTTTAATAAGCCGCTCATAACCAGCATCTGGGACAATAGGACCCATAACCTGTATAACTTCAGAGGCAGTTGCAGAGGCAAGCTCGCCGCACCTTTCAAGCGGCCAATCATTTAGATAGCCGTATAAAAAACCTGCCGCCCACAGGTCTCCTGCGCCTGTGGTGTCTATAGCTTTAACCTCTGGCGTGCTCACTTTAATAAGATTATCTTTTTCGCCAATTATTGAGCCTTTTCTGCCAATTTTAACAACGGCAATTTTAGCCATTTTAGCCATTTCCATGCATGCAAGGTCTTCTTCCACGCTGGTTAAGGCACAGGCTTCATCTTCATTTGCTATTAAGATATCTATTGCATTGTCTTCTATCAGCTTGTCTATTATAAAACGGCAGTCCTTTATAACTCCAAAGGAACCGCAGTCAAAAACCACTTCCAAGCCGTTGTTCTTTGCCGCTTGAACGCAGTGCAAAAGAAGCGAAGGGTTGTATGCCAAATAACCCTCTAGGTAAAGGGCATTTGCGTTGTAAAAAGGGGTATCGCTGATTTCCGTTGGCAAAAGCTCTGCCGAGGCGCCCAAATATGTGAACATAGTGCGCTGAGCATCTGGCGTAACTGCAGAAAGCACTCGCCCTGTTGGGGTTGCGTTTTTGCGTATATGTCCTTCCACTCCGTTGGAGTAGAGATTTTGCGAATATACATCGCCCAAATCATCGTTGCCTACCTTGCATATAAAGCGTGCCAAGCCGCCAAGCCTTGAGAGGCCAATCATGGTATTGCTTGCTGAGCCGCCAGGTATTATTTGGAGTTTTTCAACATTGCCAAGAATGTGCCCCATTTCACCCCAGTTTATAAGACTCATGCCGCCCTTTGCTTTTTTTTGCCGAACAACCCACTCTTCGCTAACCGAAGCCACCAAATCCACCAAAGCTGCTCCAACGCCTATTGCTTTTTTCATTTTAACCTCCTTTTTTATTTTGCTGTCCAAACCACTGAAGATAATCACGTTCTTCTTGGTTCAAAGATTGTAAGCCACTGCGGTTTATTTTCTCCAAAATTTCATTTAACCGCTCTTCTTTTGCATTGAAAGAACCCTTGTAAAGCTCGCCTTCCTTTGGAGGATTGCTGTATTGCTTTGCCTGTTCCTTGAAAAATTCTCTTGAATATGTTTTTTGCTTTTTGGGCTTTGACCATGCCAGCATAAATAGGTAGCCAGAGATTATTCCACCCAAATGCGTGAAGTGCGCTATGCCGTCGTTGCTTCTTACCATAAATACTGTTATGGCAATAAACACCCATATTGCGTATTTTATTTTCATGGGTATTATGAAAAACATCAAAATAGTTCGTTCCGGGAATAAAAAGGCATAGGCGACCATAACCCCGAAGAGCGCTCCCGATGCTCCTATTATGGGAATGTTAGGGTTATTCCCCATGGCTTCTAGGGTATAAAATGGCAAACTGAATATGGCGGCAAATACCGCAGACGCCAAATAAAGAGATACGAAGTTTCTTTCTCCAAGGGTTTTGCAAACTTCTGTTGCAAACATCCAGAACATCAGCATATTAAACAGTATGTGCATAAAGTTTATGTGCACAAATGCGTAGCTTAAAAAGCGCCAAAGCTCGTGCGCCAAGCTGGGTATAAAGGCTCCATAGATCAGTATTTCCATTTTAAAAACCCAAGACAGCAGGTAAATTACTGCGTTTATCAGCAAAATAGCTTGCATTGGTCGTGGCAAATACTTGAATGGTGTTAAGCCTAGCATTGATTATAGAATATAGAAATTTGGAAATGGAGCTAAGGAGATTCGAACTCCTGACCCTCACGCTGCCAGCGTGATGCTCTACCAACTGAGCTATAACCCCGGGGATAAGCTCAAATATAGAAAAAAACGGTGAAGCTGTCAACTATTTTCAGCTGGCAAAGACAGGTATTGGAAAAAAGCTAAAGCATAATTTTCTATATTATTTCTCTTGAGCCACCACGCCAACATACCAGCGCAGGCGGTTTCTGTCTGGAACGCTTTGAAAAACGCTTATGAACAAGAGCGTTTTCCGCAGATGCTGCTTTTGGATGGAATGGCAGGTATCGGCAAAAAGCTTATCGCAATGGAATTGGCAAAAATGCTTTGCGAAAATAGCAGCGAACCTATTATTTGGCTCACTCCCATAGACGGCAAAGCCGACGACAGAGACACGCCAGCCAAAATAGATGCCAAGGTTGCGGAGCTTTCGCAAAAATTTATGCGAAACCCTTTTCATATTGGGTATATAACGGAATCCGCAATTATATCTGTGGGGATGGTTGAGCATTTGCTTAAAAATTTTGAATTAAAAGCTTATGGCAACCGTGCTGTGATTATAACAAATGCAGATTTAATGAACGAGCAAGCCGCAAACAAACTTTTGAAAACATTTGAAGATGTTCCGCCAAATACATATTTTATATTGACCGCAAATTCAAGGCATTCTCTTTTGCCAACAGTGCGTTCTCGCTCAACATGCTTTTCTGTTCCTTTTTTGAAAAATGAAGAAATTTCCAAAACTTTAACAACTTATGGCTATGCTGCTTCATCAGAAGATATTTTGGAATTTGCCGCTGGCTCAGCGGGAAAGGCAATGCTTGCCATAGATTCAAATTATTCTGAGCTTAGAGAAAAAATAAAAGTTTATGCAAGCCACGCTCTTAAAGGCGATGCTTCTGCAGCAATTTTATATGCGCAGACAATAGAAAAAGACATAAATACAGCCGCATTTTTTTTAGAGGGGCTGGCTCTGCAATGCCCAGCTCATATACATAGCATCAATTTTCTTTTGCAGGCAGTGCTGGCGAAAAAATTCACCGTTGAGCATGCCATTCAAAATATGGCGCTGAGGATGGCGCAAAAAATATGACAAATGCACAATTATCATTGGAAATAGCAAAAAGACACAAAGTTTCAGTTCTTTTGGCGCGAGTTTTGATTTTGCGAGGCGTTAAAACGCTAGAAGAATCAGATAGATGGTTAAATTGGGACATTCCTTGCGAACATGACCCCTTTTTGATGAAAAACATGGACAAAGCCATAGAGCTGATTTCCAACGTTCGCGAAAACAAAAAGAAAGCATGGATTTACGGCGATTACGATTTGGATGGAATTTCTGGAGCGGCAATTTTAGCGGGAGCATTAGGCGACTGGGGATTGTCTGTGAACTGGATGCTGCCAAATCGTTTTGACGGAGGCTACGGGCTTTCTGCCGGAACTCTGCAAAAAATGAAGGATGCTGGCGCAGAATGCTTGATTTTGATAGACACGGGCATTACCGCAAGAGAGGAGATAAAAGCCGCAAAAGAATTTGGAATGCAGGTTCTGGTTTTGGACCACCACAAACCTTCCGGTGAAGGCTTGCCAATAGCAGATGCAATTTTAGACCCATTTTTAGAGGATTGCCAATACCCAAATAAATCTTTGTGCGCAGCGGGCGTTGCCTATAAATTTTTATACGCTCTTTATCAAAAAACCGGCAAGCCTTTGAGCGATTTGGAAGAATATTTGCCGCTGGTTTCGCTCGGCACTTTAGCGGATATAGTTCCTTTGAATGCGGAAAATATGTGTTTGGTGAGAAAAGGAATGGGTAAATTTTTGGACTCCCATTGCCTTGCTGTGAAGATTTTATATGATAAATTTGCAACAGACAAAAACTTTGTTAACAGCAATGACATTCATTACCGCATGGCGCCGCTGTTAAATGCGCCCGGCAGAATGGAAAGCCCCGACGCTGCGCTTAAATTTCTTTTGTGCAAAGACGAAGAAGAGATTGGAAGCTTGTATAGCAAGCTTGTTGAGTGCAATACAGAGCGCAGAAAAATCGAATTGGACATTCATGTTCAGGCTATTAAAAGGCTCGAAGAAATTTATGGAAATGATTTGCCCAAGGTTTTGATAATAGATTCTTTGGAGTGGAATATTGGCGTTGTAGGGATTGTTGCGGCGCGAATTGCCCAGGAGTACAAACGCCCAACGGCAATTATTTCTGTTCAAAGCGATGGGGTTGCAGTTGCAAGCGCGCGTTCCGCAGGTTCATTCAATTGGCATGCCGCTCTTTTTCCATGCAGGGATATTTTTACTCGCTGGGGCGGACACGTGAAAGCGGCGGGTTTTAACATAGCCGCAGAAAAAATAAACGAGCTTAGAACTCGCATGGAAGAACAGGCAAATATTCAAGATTTTACGCCTGTTATGGAAGAGAGCATTCAATATGATTTGGAAGTTTCTCTTTCTGAGCTTAGTCTGAAGTTTTTGGGCGAGCTAAAGAGGCTAGAGCCTTTTGGCAATGAGAATTCGTATCCGGTATTTTTGGCCAGGCAGGTTGCGGTTAAAGGGTTCAGGGTTTTGAATGGCGGCCATTTGCGCTTTTATGCGGTTCATGGCAGAGTTTCCATTCCCGCAATTGCGTTCAACAAAATGCACTTGGCAGATTCGCTCCAAAAAGGCAATGTGGATTTGGTTTTTGAGGTGCGTTCTAACGTGTATCAGGGAGTTGAAAGCGTTCAGCTGATTGTGCAGGGCGTGATTTAGCTAAAAGAGCCTTAGACACACTCTGCACATAAAAGCCCACAAGTCCGTTGCTGCTTTCGCCCTGGCGATTTGCCCGCAAACAATCATTGCAAAGGGTCTAAGACTATGGTAAATATAGTAAAACGCTGATTAAGTCGTTTGGGTTTAGGGTATGGGGTTTGGGGAATTTTACAAAAAACGGCTTAAATTCGCTAAAAAGGGCATTCTATCAAAGTCTAGGGTTTGGTCCATATTTATTTTCTCCGGGAGTTCCTTTAAGAAGAAAAGCTATTAGCAAAATAAACGGACCTATGGGCGGTATAAGTACTCCCAAAATAAGATACAAACCGCTGTGATTGGTGTCGTGCAAACGTCTTACGGACACAGAAAAATTCAAAAAAACAAATACAACCCACACTAACGCATAGATAATCATAACTGCAGACTCAGGAGGCTGGAACATACTTTGCAGGAATACCAATATCATAAATACAACAATAAAAGCAACAGTATTGCAAAGCCAAGAGAACCAAAATTCCTTGCGGCACGCACGACCGGAAAGCGTAGTTGTTTTTTTCAAACTATCAATGTACATATTGGCGCATTTTCTCATAATCGTTCATAAATGTAGAAAAATAAAAACACTTAACAGAAAAACGACCGCAGTATCTTATGTGTCAGATAAACATCACGAATAAAGCGGAGCCCTTGCCACGGTGATAGCTGAACAAGCCTCTATCAACACGCCCGAAGCGGCCAGTGGTACAGGCTCCCAATGCCCAAATTGCTACCTTGATTTTGCCACATTGTAGCCCAATTCATTAGCGCAACCGCTTTTTTTGCTCAAAAACGCGCTTTTTATTTGCTGTTTTCGCTGTTTTTGAAACGCTGGCGAGGCTGGGAGTTGGCGAGGTTGTTGGGTAAAAAGGGGGCTGTCTCAAAAAAGAACGTTTTTGAGACACCTATAAATATAGATTTTTTAAAAGGCAAAA